>WNGN01002303.1_pt1 | contig 16445 bp, 14 predicted proteins | sample 5400561 | NCBI WGS metagenome assembly WNGN01 (sample SAMN13153379, study PRJNA577476) | soil metagenome | isolation source: 115 cm soil or saprolite under Garry oak tree replicate 2 | place: USA:California | collected 2016-06-15
TTCGACCGCCGCGGGCATGACTTCCCCGAGGTCGGCGACCCCGGCGAGCTGCGGGTCGCGCTGCAGGGCCAGCAGGCGCGGCGGAACCTCGCCTTCATGGCCGTCGCCAACCAGCTCGCCGAGCGCAAGGTCGTCGACGTCCGCCAGCTCCATTTCTACGAGCCGTGGGACAACCTCCCGGCCGTGCTCGCCTACCTGCGCGGCGTCCTGCCCGCCCGCTTCCCCGTGCAGGCCTGGGAGGTCGGCATGTTCTGGCCCGACGGCGCGGCCCAGGCCGGTGGCGAGGCGACCCGGGCCAGCGCGGCCACCGGGGCTCCCTCCCCCGGCGACGGGGCCCGGGCGGGCGAGCTGGTCAAGGCGGTCTGCCTGCTGCTGGCCGGCGGGGTGCGGCCGGTGGTCTGGCTGCCGCTGGCGTTCGACCCCACCGGCCGGCACGCCGACGAGCCGCGCTACGGCCCTCATGGCAGGGGATCGCCAGCGGCGAGGTCACCGGCATCAGTTTTCGCCACGGGGGCTCGACCAGCATGGTCGTCTGGAGCCAGCGCGGCGCCAAGCTCCACCTGGCTCCGCGGCCCGGCGGGCACGCCGAGCTGCTCGGCGGCGCCGGCGTCCCCTGGGGCGCCGGGAGCATCGAGGTCGGCCCCGAGCCCGTGCTGGTGACCTCGCCGTGAACGAGCTGGAGCCGCCGCTGCGGCGGCTGGCGCGGCGTACCGGCAAGCACCTGCGCTGGACCCGGAGCGAGGGGATCGCCCGCCTCATCGAGGAGGACGGGCTCGACCCGCTGGAGCGCCTCCCCCTGGCGCTCCGCAAATGGCGCTGGCGGCAGGTCCACGGCGTCGCCAGGGGTCGCGCGATGCCGGTGTGGCTGCTCGGGGTCCAGCGCTCCGGGACCAACATGCTGGTGCGCGGCCTGGAGACCGCGCCGGAGTTCCAGGTCCACAACGAGAGCGACCACCGCGCCTTCCGGCGCTTCCGGCTGCGGCCCGACCACGAGCTGGCCGCGCTGGTGTTCTCCAGCCGGCACCACTACGTGCTCTTCAAGCCGCTGTGTGACTCGCACCGGGCGGCCGAGCTGCTGGACCGCATGCCGGTGCTGGTCGCCGGCAGGGCCATCTGGGCCTACCGCGACGTCGACGGGCGCGCCCGCTCGGCGGTCGCCAAGTTCGGCGACGCCAACCTCCGGGTGCTGCGCGAGATCGCCGCCGGGCGGAGCCGGCGCTGGCAGGCCCAGCGCCTCTCCCCCGACAGCCTGGAGCTGCTGTCCAGCTTCGACTACGACGCGATGACGCCGGCGGATGCGGCCGCGCTCTTCTGGTACGTGCGCAACCGCCTGTTCTTCGAGCTGGGGCTCGACCGCCGCGCCGACGTGGTGCTGTCGTCCTACGACGCGATGCTGCGGTCGCCCGCCATGGCCATGCGCGCGCTCTGCGCCTTCCTCGGGATGGCGTGGCGGCCCGAGCTGACCGCGGGCATGGCGCCCCGCGCCGGCCACGAGCTGCCCCACCTGCGGATCGACGCCCGCATCCGCGAGCGCTGCGACCACCTCACCGGGGCGCTCGACGCGACCGCCGCCGCCCATCTGGCCCGCCTGGCCGCCGGCTGAGGGAGGTCAGGTGGTGGTGCCGCGCAGGCCCGACCAGAAGGGCCCGCCACGGCTGCGGCGCAGCAGGGACTCGAGCACCAGCCGGTCCTCCGGGCCGATGCCGAGCACGGCCACCAGCCCGAGGTAGATCTCCACGATCAGCACCAGCGCCAGCGTCACGGTGTCCCAGGCGTCCAGCGATCCCAGCAGGCGGTGCGCGGCCAGCCCCGCCGCCAGCGCCGCGGCCCCGGCGAGGACGCCCTTGAGCACGCCCACGTCGAAGGGGAGCATGCGCAGGCAGATCCAGACCTGCACCACCCTGGCGAGATTGACGGCGCCGAGCGACACCGACCAGGCGATCGCCGCGCCGGCGATGCCGTGGCTGGGGATCAGCCAGAGGTTGAGCACCACGTTGAGCACCAGCACGGCCAGGTTGTCGACCATGCTCCACAGCGGCCGGCCCGACATGTTCAGCATCAGCCCGCACGGGCCGGTGGCGGCGTCGACCAGCTTGCCGGCGGCCAGGATCGCGGTGACGGCCGCGCCGGCGCCGAACCCGCCGCCGAACAGGCGCAGCAGCTCGCCGGGGAACGCCAGCAGGGCGATGAACGCCGGCAGCGACAGGCGCACGATCCAGCTCGTGGCCACCGTGTAGGCGCTGTGCAGGGAGTCGTGCTTGCCGCGGTGGTAGAGGTTGGCGATGCGCGGCCCCAGCGCCGAGTTGATCGCGGGCATCACGAAGGTCGCCAGGGTGACCAGCCGGGTGGCCACGTTGTAGACCCCGACCTCGGCGCTGCTGCGCATCGCCCCGAGCAGGATGGTGTCCGCCCAGATCAGCCCCGCCGACGCCAGCGAGGCGCCCCAGCTCACCAGCGAGAACCCGAACAGCTCGCGAAGCCCGCCGCCCGCGTGGGCACCGAGGTGGGGACCGGCGCTGAGGCCCGGGTGGGGCTGGACCGGCGGCGGGACCATGCGCAGGAGCCGCCACAGGGCGACGGCGGCCAGCGCCGCGGCGGCGAGGTTGGCGGCGACCAGCGCGGTCATGACGCCCTCCAGGCCGGCGCCGGCCGCCAGCAGCGCGGCGCTGCCCGCCACCAGCGCCAGCGGCTCGAACACCAGCCCGATCAGGGCGAACGGCCGCATCGTCCGGAAGCCCTGGGTGGCTGCCAGCGCCGAGTCGGTGAAGGTGGCCGCCGGCAGCGCCAGCGCCACCGCCCGCAGCGGCGGCAGCAGGCCGGCGTCGTGGAACACCGCGCGTGCCAGCCACGGCGCCGCCAAGTGCAGGCCCAGCGCCAGCACCACCGCCACGCCGGTGCTGAGGCCGATCCCCAGCCGTACGGTCGCCCGCAGCGCCAGCGGGTCGCCCTCGGCCAGGTGGACCGCGACGAAGCGGGTGAGCCCCGAGCGGAAGCCGCTCAGCGACAGCAGCCCGAGCAGCGACAGGAACGCGAACGCCTGCGCGTACCGGCCGACGTCGTCAGTGCCCAGCCGCCACGCCAGCAGCATCGTGGCCCCCAGCGCCGCGACCTGGCCGCACACCTGCCCCAACAGGTTGAGGCCCCCGCCCCTGGCGATCCCGAGGATCTCGCTGGTGGTCTCGGCCCCACCGCCCGCCGCCCGCCCGGCCGCCGTGGCGGTGACGCCTCCCTCGCCACCCGGTTCGCGCCTGGGCTCTGCGGCACTGCCGCCGCCCCCGCGGGCCGCCCGGGCCTTCCGCCTCCGCACGAGGCTACGAGCGGGGCGGGAGGGCCACGCCGGGGCGGCGCTGCCCGGCGGCCGGGCCCGTGGAGGAGCGGCCGTCTGGCCGCGCCTCCAGTTCCGGGCGACCGGCGGGGCGGGCGCCCAGCTCGGCCCGCACGTCGGGCCCGGCCGCGACCTCCGAGGCGGGCCGCGGACGGCGGGCGAGCAGCTCCAGCAGCAGCACGACCCCCACGGCCAGGAACAGCCCCGCCCCGGCCGCCGGCCCGGCCTTGCGGAGCACCTGCGTCACCAGGGACACGCGCCGCGTCTCCCCCAGGCTCACGACGGTGGCCGGGTCCGCCGCGGCGAACTGCGCCCGCGCCTGGTCCAGGCTCTGCTGCACGAGGTTGAGCTGCTGGGTGGCCTGCTGCCCAGCGTGCGCAGCTCGCCCTCCTTGGTGCTGATGGTCGCGCCCAGCGCCGCCGCCGCCGTGGGGTTGCCGTCGGCCTGGCTCTGCGCCTGCTGCGCCTGCAGGTTGGCGAGCTGCTGCGACTTGATCTCGTAGAGCTTGTCGGGCACGACCATGCCGGTGGAATGGTAGAAGGCGGCCAGCTTGGCGTCGGCCGCGGCCACCGACTTGGCCGCCTCGGTGACGGTCCCCTCGGCCAGCCGCACCTGCGACTGGAACAGGAAGCGGATCGTGCCCGCGGCCACCGCGCCGGCGACCGGTCCGGTCTCGGAGCTGCGCGGCGACTGGTAGCTGATCTGGATCAGGCTCGACCCGCCGATCGGCGAGGCGGCCAGCCCGGCCTCGATCCGTGAGGTGGGCACCTTCAGCTGGGCGGCGACCTGGTTGACGATCCGCGAGGAGGTGGCCGCGGCGACGAAGTTGGCCACGAAGGTCTTGGGGCCGCCCGAGCCGCTGTACTGGTTGGAGCTGGGCCCGCCGACCAGCGCGGGCGCCGCCACCGTCGCGGTCGCCTGGTACCTCGGCCCGCCGGCCAGCACCAGCGCGGTGACGATCCCGCCGGCCAGCACCGGCACCAGCGCCAGGATCCACAACCGTCTGCGGACGATCCGCAGGTAGTCACTGATTTCCACGAAGCCCCCCAGGATCGGCAGCCAGGCTGGCGCGCCGTGTGACGGCGGACGCCGCGGCCGCGAACGTGAACAGGTACCAGAGGTTCACCACGTTGGAGATGACGTTGGCGGTGAGGCTCACCGCCACGAAGGCGACCGCGCAGCCGAGGAAGCCGGCCGCCACGCCCCGCTCCAGGGTGCGCGGCGTCGAGGCGCGCACCGCCCGACGCCCGAGCCCGACCAGGGCGACCAGCATGGCGAGGTAGGCGCCCAGGCCGATCAGGCCGGTCTCCACGTAGGCGCGGATGAAATCGTTGTGCGGCTGCTTGGCCGCACTGGTGTTGTACTGGGTCATGTTGAGGCCGATGCCGGTCAAGGGATTGGCGCGCGCCAGCGGCAGCACCTCGGTCCAGTAGTTGAGCCGCCACGCCAGCGAGTTTCCCGACGACCCCGCAGCCGCCGGGCCGCTCGCCAGGCTGGTGAAGCGGCCGGAGAGCTGCGGCACCACCGCCAGCGCGCACACGCCGGCGACCAGCAGCGCCAGCAGCACGCGCTTGGACTGGACCAGGCCCACCACCAGCAGGCCGATGGCCGCGCCGACCAGCGCCGTGCGCGTGTAGGTCAGCAGCAGGAAGCCGCTGGAGACGGCCAGCACGATCCCGAGCGGGAGCTTCCGCCGCCCGCTTGCGTAGGGAAGGACGGCCACCCCGAAGATGATCATCAGCGCCAGGTAGCGCCCGAAGTCGTTTGAGCTGGAGAAGGTCCCGACCAGGCGCGAGTAGTCGCCCTTGGTCTCGGCTCTCGGGTGGCCGGACAGGAACCCCATGGCGGTGATCGCCAGCGGCACCAGCATCGACAGGTAGGCCGCCAGCAACAGCCGGCGCATGGCGGCGCGCTCGACCATCATCTGCTCGAGCACCGCGAACATCACCACCGCCGCCAGGATGCGCAGCAGCTCCAGCGCGCTGGCGGTGTGGTTGGCCGAGCCGAGCACGCTGAGCGCGCAGGCGACCACGAACACCGCCAGGGCGCGCCGCAGCGGCGAGCCCGTCAGGCGCCCCTGCTCGCGGTGCTGCGCCGCCAGCCACAAGGCCGCGGCCAGCAGGAAGATCACCGCCAGGATGCCGGAGGGGTCCAGCGCCCTGGCGGCCGCCGAGTTGGTGACGGTGTTGCCCGCCGAGCGGCCGCTCAGCTTGGCCAGGTCGATCGAGGCGCGCAGCACCAGCATGGCCATCACGTAGCCGCTGAAGCGGGTCAGCGCCAGCACCCCGAGCCCGACGGCGATCGCGACCGCCAGCGGGAGCACCACCGCCAGCTTGGAGCCGCCGCCGACCGCCATGCCGCTGGCGGCGGCGAGCCCGCTGGCGGCGGCCACCGCCAGGAAGGTGAGCGCGTCGTGGCGCGGGCGCCGTGCCGACAGCCACGCGCTGGCGCCCTCACGCAGGCTGCGCCTGGCGGCGGTGGCGGCCACGTCGCGCTACCGGGCGCCGGCCGGCGTGGCGGGCGCCGGCCCAGACCAGCGGAAGCCGATGCCGGGCAGCCGGTACAGCTCCTGGTTCGGCACCGCGAACCGCCGCTCCAGCCAGGCGCGGGTCGGGGCGGGCATCGCCTCGCCGTGGCCGCCGGCCTTGAAGATGGGCGCCCGGCCGATCCGGAACGGCTCCAGGCCCAGGAAGCGCCACACCCGCTCCAGCTCGGCGTCGGTGTCGCCGAACAGCGCCTCGCTCTGCAGCACCAGCACCCGGCTCGGCGGGATCAGCGCGTGGATCCGTTCGAGCTGCTCGGCGTAGCGGCCCCGCGCCAGATAGGAGAGATGCCGGTGCGCGAAGCTGGTGTAGCCCGGCTCGGCCACCATCCGCTCGGCCTCTCCTGCCAGGCGCTCCGGTTCGCGCCGCAGCGCCTCCTCGAACGGGAGGTCCTCGTAGCCGCGACGGCGCTCGTACTGGTAGTGCGACCAGGCGCGCTCCACCGGGTCGCGGAGCACCGCGATCAGGCGGACGTCGGGGAGCGCGGCCGCGATCCGCTGGGGGGCCAGCGGATGGAACATGTAGTAGGGGCTCGCTTCGCCCGCGATCGCCCTGCGCCCGCCCGCCAGCGGGAACGCCGCGCGGAACCAGCTCCAGCCGCGCCCGAAGTTCACGTCGAAATAGTGGCTGCCCTTGGTGAGCAGGCATCCGGCCACGTCCGGATGACGGATCACGTACTCGTAGAGCGAGGTCGAGCCCCCGCGCTTGGTCCCGATCACCAGGAAACCGGGCAGCATGCGGGCGCCGCTGGTCGCACGCGCCAGCAGCCGTCCTCCGGCCCGTACCACGCTGGTGTTGGTCAGCCGCATGTCGGACATGATCCCCTGAACCCTCAGAATTGTCGAACTTGACAATCATGACTAGGGGTGCCATGCTTCTCCGCCTGGTTCGCGGTCGCCAGCCCCGATCCAGCGTGCAGTGCGGCCAGCGCAGCAGTCCGTCGAGCCTCGTCCCCACCCGATCGCTCGTGGCTGGAGGTCCCCATGGGGTCGGTCCATCCCTTCCGCCGCCGCAGCTCACATCCCACGCCGTCCGACGGCGGCCAAGGCGTCGATCCAGCCTCCGCGGCCCCTCCCGGGCGCGCGGCCCGGCTGACCGATTCAGCCTCCGCGGCCCCTCCCGGGCGCGCGGGCCGGCTGACCCGCAGGCGCCGTCCCGACCCGCTCGCCAGCCTGGCGGGGCTGGGCCCGCGCGCCGGCCTTTCGCGGCGAGGCGGGCGCTTCCTGCTGCTCGGCGGGGCGTTGGTCCTCGCCGCCGTCACGGTCGCGGTCCTGGTCGTCGCCACCGGCCCGCAGGCCACCTCGGCGCCGACCAGCGGGCCCGCGCCCTCCACGACCGTGCCGCCGGCGCGGCTCAAGCCGGTGCTCGGCGGCCTGCTCGACCGCCACAAGCTGCCGCCCGAGCAGTTCCAGGGGGCGGTGGCCGGTTACGTCGTGTCGGTCGGCTGGGCCGAGCTGCAGCCCACCGCCGGCGGCCCGCTGGCGGCGGCCAATCCGATCGACCAGGCGATCGCCAGCGCCCGCGCCAGGCACCTCCAGCTCAAGCTGCGGGTCCTGGCCGGCACCAGCGCGCCGGACTGGGCCAAGCGCCTCGGCGGCGACCCCGTGCGGGTGGTCGACGCCTACGGCCACTCCGGCACCGTCGGCCGCTTCTGGACCACCGCCTTCGGCCAGGCATACCTCGACCTGCAGCAACGGCTCGCCGCCCGCTACGACCGCGTCCCCGAGATCGCCGAGACCCAGATCACCCGCTGCACGACCTTCTTCGCCGAGCCGTTCCTGCGCCAGGGGCGCAACCCCAGCACCATCCGCAACCTGGTGCGGGCCGGCTACACCGCCGCCGCCGATGAGGCCTGCCAGCGCGAGCAGGTCGACGCCCACGCCGTGTGGTCGCGCACCCGCTCGGGACTGTCCTTCAACCCCTACCAGCGGGTGGAGGGCGGCCAGGTCAAGCACGACGAGGCCTTCACCGAGCAGATGATGCGCTACTGCCGGTCCAAGCTCGGCGCCGCGTGCGTGCTGGAGAACCATTCCATCCGCACGACCGGCCAGGGGCGCCTGTACCAGCAGATGTACCAGGCCATGCGCTCCCTCGGCGGCGCCATCGGTTTCCAGACGGCCTCGCCGAACCGGATCGGCAGCCTGCTCGGCACCCTCGACTGGGCCATCTCGCAGCGCGCCTCCTCGGTCGAGCTGCCCGTCTCCTACCGGACCTCGAGCAGTCCCGGCAGCCTTCGCCCGCGCAACCAGCGCCTCCAGGCCATCGCCCGATCCCTGGCCTGACAACCCGCCGGCCGGCGCCGACCCCACCCAGCGCTCGCCCCCTGGGTGGGGTCGGCGCCATCCGGGGCCGGTCTCTGCTAGCCTCCGGTCATTCTCGATCCAGACAAACTCCTCAGGCCGCCGATTTACCCGGAGGTACCGAGCCATGGCTGCGCGCGACCTTGCTCCCCTGTTCATCGTCGGTGCGCCGCGGTCGGGCACCAGCCTGCTCTACAAGCTGCTGTGCCTGCACCCGCGGGCCGCCTGGATCTCGAACTGGGGACGCCGCGCTCCCGGGCAGCCCGCGCTCGCCATGCTCAACCGCCTGGCCCCGCGGCTGCCGGCCACCCGCCGCCGCGCCTGGTTCGGCGCCGACGGCGGCAACGCCTACGTCTACGGCCGCCCGCGGCCCCTCGTCGAGCGGCTGTTCCCGATGCCGGTGGAGGGCGAGCCCGTCTACCGCCGCTGCGGCGTCGGCTCCGGCGCCGCCGGTGTGCCCGAACGCCAGGTCGCCGAGCTGCGCCGCCGCCTGGAGGCCATCCAGCGCTGGTCGGGCGGCGACCTGCTGGTCTCCAAGCGGATCCACAACAACCTGCGCATCCCCCTGCTCGCCGAGGCGTTCCCGCGCGCCCGCTTCGTGAACCTGATCCGGGACGGCCGCGCCGTCGCCTACTCGCTGTCGCGCGTCGACTGGTGGGAGAACGGCGTCGTCTGGTGGTACGGCCAGACCCCGCGCCGCTGGCGCGAGGAGGGCCGTGACCCTTGGGAGCTGTGCGCCCTGCACTGGGTGCGCGAGCTCGCCGCCGTCGAGGCCGGGCTGGCCGCCGTCCCCACCGCCCAGCGGATCGAGGTCCGCTACGAGCGGCTCGTTCGCGCCCCGATCGACACCGTCCGCGGCATCGCCCTGTTCGCCGGCCTGCGCCCCGACCCCGGCTGGATCGCTGAGCTCCCGCGCCTCCGCTACCCCGACAACGACGACGCCTGGCTGCGGGCCCTGACCCCCGACGCCCGCGCCCGCATCGAGCACATCCAGCACACCGCCCTCCGCCGCCTCGGCCACCGGGTCTGACCACGCCGACCCCTATTTCCAGGAGGGCCGTCGTAGGAGGCGCGGCTCCACCAGGAAATTCTTGGTGTCGTGGCGGCCACGCCGCTCGTACTCGTCGATCAGCAGGGTCCCGGCCGTCCGACCCGGCGTGAGCCCCCTGGCGCGCTCTTCAGATCAAGCGCATCCAGGGTGGCAGCCACCTTGGCGACCGCATCCTCCTCGTCCCAGCTGTCCAGCTCGACGCCGATCAGCTTCGGTGCATGGCCAGCGCTCACGAGGCGGTACAGGCAGCTGCCCGACCTGATCCGGCCCGGCAGCGACTCCGACGGTCCGAGCAGGAAGATGCCGAGGTCACTCGGCTTGTCCAGGTACTGCGCCATCGCCGAGGCCACCAGGATCCCGCCCTTCTCGAAGTCCGAGGACACGAATCTCGGCGGTCGGATCCGCTGCTGGTAGAAGTAGCGATTTGGCGCCTTCACGTCGACCACCACGATGAAGACGCCCCTGACCGCCAGCCGTCGGCAGCAGCGTGGTCAGCGAGCAGGGAAACGCGTCGCGGGTCCGCTCCTGGAACCCTGCGAGAATGTTGCGGGTGAACAGGCTGGTCGAGCGGCCAACGAAGACAATGCGCCTGCTGCGGCGACGGAAGGGCCGGAATTCCTGAGCGATGTAGATGACCAGCGTGAGCGCCACGCCGACGATGGCAAGGAGGCGGTCGAGCCCGACCCCGACCTCGAACAGCACCCACGACAGGGCGCCCGTGGCGACCGGGCCGCCCACGACGAGCACGCGGGCCCGGTCGGCGAGCGGCTCAGCCGGCTGTGCTCACCGCACCAGCGGGCCATGGCCGGCCCCCACGTCCGCGGTCATCCAGGCTCGCGTGCCGAAGGAGGAGCACGACCGGGCCGCCACCGAGATCGCGCGTCGCAACGCGGCCACGGGGTCGGCCAGCTCGACGAGGTACCAGCAGAAGGCGCCGTGAAGAATGTCGCCAGCGCCAAGTGAGTCGACCACCGGCACCGCTGGGACATCGAGACGGCCCGCTCGCGTCCCCGCGCGGTACCGGACCGGCTCGGGTCCATCGGTGACGGCGCTGAACCACAACGAGCTCATCGCCTCGATCGCGTCGTCAGCGCTGTCGCATCCTGGAGGCCGGAAGTCGTTCGAGCAGATGGCCGCGTCGACGAGCCGGAGCAGCTCCTCTGTGCCAGGCTTCCAGCTCCCACCGTCGAACACGACTCGCATCCCGGCGGCACGCGCTCGCTCCGCGGCGACGATCGCCAGCTCCATATGGTGGCCGTCAACCATCAGCAGCGCTGTGGAGCCGAACACGTCAGCACCCAATGCGGACGCCGGAATCTGGAATGGGCGCGAGTTGACCGACACCACGGCTCTGTGGCCGGTCGACTTGGTCACGGCGATCGACGACACGGGCGGCTGCCCGCCCGAATCCCACGCCAGATCCGCGACCTCGACCCGGTGAGCGGCCAAGTCGTCCTTGGCCACGCGCGCGAAGGTGCTCGAGCCGACGCCGGTGACGAGTCGAGCGGTCCCGCCGAGGTGAGCGAAGGTCACCGCGGCGTTCGCGGCGGGCCCGCCGGCCGCGACCTCCTGCTGCTCCGCGACGATCTTCTCGTTCTCCGCGGGCAGGCGCTCCACCAGATAGATCAGGTCCAGGGTCGTCAAGCCCAGGAAGGTGGCGCCGGTCACCGAGGCTCCCAACCAGGAGGGGCGGCGTTCCGGCTCGGCGTCGAGTCTTCCGGAGCGCTGGCAGGCGTCATCGCGCGCGGGTTCTCCCCTGCTCGGATCATAACCGGCCAAAGAAAGTAGAAGGACCGCGAATGAAGCAATCGGCGCTATAGGAACCAGCGATGCAAGCGGGGGAACCCGCGGGGTGCTCAGTCCTGGTAGTCGTAGTAGTAGGAGCTTCGGGTGGCGTCGGCGGAGCGGTTGAGAACGGAGCCGACGATCTTGCCGCCGACCTGCTCGAGCTGGTCGCGGAGCTGGTCGACGGTTTCGCGGTCGGTGGCCTTGGCGTCGGCCACGACCAGCACGGCGTCGACCAGGGGTGCCAGCGCGAGCGAGTCGGACACGACCAGGGCGGGCGGGCAGTCGAGGATGATGAAGTCGAAGACGTCCCGCTGCTCCTTGAGGAACTCGCGCATGGCGTCCGAGTCCATCAGCGTCGAGGGGTGCGTCGGCGGCGGTCCGGCGAGGATCAGCCACAGGTGCGGGGCGACCGACCACAGCTCGACCGCGACCTGCTTGTTCCTGCCCGACGCGTTCGGGTTGGGGACCTTGCCGTCGGCGAGCAGATCGGCGAGCCCCGAGCGGTTGCGCAACCCGAAGAACTCGTGCACGCGCGGCCTGCGCAGGTCCGCGGAGACCAGCAGGATATCGCGCCCCGACTCGGCCAGCGCCACCGCGAGGTTGCCGGCCGTGGTGCTCTTGCCCTCGGCGACGTTGCCGCTGACGACCATGATGGAGTTGATGTCGAGCTGCGCGGCCAGCCTCGCCATGCGTGTTCGCAGCGTCCGGTAGGCCTCGGCCGCCGGGCTGGTGGGCTGGTCGAGGGTGACCAGGCTCGATCGCCTGCGCTTGGCCCAGCCGATCCCGCGATCGCGCCGCTTGTAGCGGGACAGGGCCGGGATCGAGGCGAGCACCGGGCGGTCGAGCCGCTCGGCCAGGTCCTGCCGCCCGCGCAGCCGCTTGTCGCTGCGGTCGCGCACGAACCCCACGACGAGACCGAGGAACAGCCCGACGAACAGGCCGATGCCGATGTCGAGCTTCTTCTTCGGGCTCACCGGCGAGGTCGGCAGCGCCGCCGCCTGGATCACCTGACCCGGCGTCGGGTCGAGCTGCTCGAGCTGCGCGACCTGCTCATTGAGGCTGTTGATGCGCTGCTGGTAGGTGCTCTTCTGCGCGGACGCCTCGGTTTTCTGCGACTGGGAGGAGTCCGGCGAGGTCATGATCGAGTCGAGACTTTGCATCCGGGCGGCGATCGTGTCGGCCTGCTTCTGGAGCGTCGCCTTGCTCGCGTCGACCTGCTGGACGGTCCCGGCCTTGCGGTAGTCGATGTACGCCCTGGCGAAGGAGTCGGCGCCCCGCTGCGCGGTCCGCGGGATCGGGTCCGAGTAGTGGATCTCGAGTACCTGGGAGTTGGGCGGCACGTCCACACTCGCATGCTGGAGCAGCTCGTCGGGCGTCGCCGGGCTCTTGAGGAACTTGCCGGCGAGCACCGCCACCGCCGACGACAACGCCACCTGCTTCTCGTTGTTGATGTTGACCTGCTGATCGAGCCGCTGCGTCCCCTCGAACCGGTTGATCGACACCGGTTGGACCAGCACGGAGGACGTGCCACGGTAGATGGGCGTCCGCTGCAGTGTCCACGCGGTTGCCACCACCGCACCCGCCACGGCGAGCACGACGATCAGCCACCACTGGCGGCGGAACACCATCAGGTAGTCGCGGATCTCGACCGATCCCGCGGGTACCGGTTCAGCACTCACCGTATCGACCGCTTTCTCTCAGAGCTTCATCCAACAAGCCCGCTCTGTCGGGCACGTACGCCTGCAACGCCAACGCGAGCGGCAGTGGAGGAAGGGTGCGCCACCGTCGCGCATGACCGCCTGCGGCTTGCCACCATACTGCGCCGGGACCTCAGATGCCTCCGCCGCATGCGCGATCAGCCTCCCATCGCATTGAACTAGACAAGACTACGGGGATCACGTGGCGAACCAGGGCCGCAGCCGTTCCCACGTCTCGGCCAGCAGCTCGGGCAGGACCTTCGTCTGGCCGACCACCGGCATGAAGTTGGTGTCGCCGCCCCAGCGTGGCACCAGGTGCATGTGGACGTGGTCGGCGATGCCCGCTCCGGCCACCGTGCCGAGGTTCATGCCGAGGTTGAACCCGTGCGCGTTGGAGCCCTCGCGCAGGGCGCGCACGGCGGTCCCGCAGAACGCCATCGTCTCGGCCAGCTCCTCGGGGGTGAGCTCCAGGTATTCGCCGACGTGGCGGTAGGGAGCCACCATCAGGTGACCGGGGTTGTACGGGAAGGCGTTGAGGAGCACGAAGGTGTGCGCGCCGCGGGCGAGGATGTGGTTGCCCTCGTCGTCGTCCTGGCGTGCCAGGTCGCAGAAAATGCAGCCGTGGTCGCCCTCGTCGCCCGCGCGGCGGATGTAGGCCATCCGCCATGGCGTCCAGAGCCGCTCGGTGGTCACCGCGCACGCTCCGAGCGCCTCGTGGGCGTGGGGCTGATCGGCACGGGAGCCTCCTCGTATGGACGGGTGGTTGACTGGATTGGCGGATGATACGCCGCACTCCCGACCGGCACGCCAGGTTGTCCACAGGGCCGTGGCGTCAACGGCCACCAGGCGGCCGTCAACTGGGGCTGGTCGACGAGGCCTCGCCGGCCGTCGAGCTGGACGACCCGCTGTCGCTGGCGGCGGCCGCGGTGGTGGTGCTGGCGGGGGCCGTGGTCGTCGGCTCGGTGGTCGGCGGAGCAGTGGTCGTCGTCGTGCTCGAGGTGGTCGGCGGCACGGTGGTCGCCGGCGCGGTCGTCAGCGGGGCCGTGGTGGTGGAGCTGCTCGACGGCGGACGCCGGGTGGTCGGCGGCGCCGTGGTCATCGGGGGTGTCGGTGGCGGCGGCTCCGTGGTCGTTGGCGGCCGCACCCCAGGCCTCGGCGAACCGGCGACCACGCGCACCGCGCCCGCGTAGTCGCTGCGCCAGATCGAGGCGACGCGCACGACGTCGCCGGTGTGGGGCGCGTGCACCATCAGGCCCTTGCCGATATACATGCCGACGTGGTGGATCGTGGCGGGGTTGGCGGGGTCGTCGGCGTAGAACACCAGGTCGCCAGGGAGCAGGTCCGCCACGGCCACGTGCGGACCGGCGTTGAACTGGTCGACGGACACCCGCGGGATGACGATCCCGGCCGCGAGGTAGGCGGCGCTGGTCAGGCCGGAGCAGTCGAACGCGGCCGGCCCCTGCGCCCCCCAGTGGTAGGGCTTGCCGAGCTGGCGCATGGCGTAGGCCACGGCGGTCGCCGCCGCCCTGCCGGCATCCATCCAGGAGGACTGGCTGCGCCCGCCCAGCGAGTCGAACCAGGCGGCGAAGGCGGCTCGGCTGCCGGCCTCGGCACGACGCTGCTGCTTGGCCAGCACGCCCGCCAGGCGCTTGTCGATCCCCTTGAGGGTCGTCTCGAGCTGCTTGGCGAGCGCGTTGATCCGCTGATGCTGCGAGAGGACGCCGGCGTCCAGCCGCTGTTGCTCGGCCAGGTCGGCCTGGGCCTGCGCGGTCAGGCCGTCCAGCTCGGCCTTGCGCCTGGTGACCTCCTCGACGTTGCGCGCGCTGGCCTCCAGGGCCGCCTTCTGCAAGGGCACGCGCCGCAACAGGTCCGAGGGGTCGGCGGCGCCCACCAGCTCGGAGACGAACCAGCCGGGCCCGGCCTCGTAGGTCTCACGCGCCTGCTCGTCGAGCGTCTCCTGCGCGGCGGCAAGCTCCGTGACCAGCGCCCGGCGGCGCGCCTGCACGGCGGAGAGCCTGGCACGCAGGTCCCGCTCGGCCGTGGTGGCCTTGTCGAATTGCTCGGAGATGCGCTCCAGCGCCGCGTACTGCTGGTCGAGGCGCACCTGCAGGCCGGCGGCCTTCGCCTCCAGGTCAGCGGTGGTCGGGGGGCTTCCCGCGGCCAGTGCGGGGGCCGCCGGAAGGACCGCCAGCAGGAGAGCGGCGACGACAGCACGCCGAGCGGTGATGCGCAGACTCGAGTGCCGTCCCGCCATGCCACCTCCCAGGCGCCCGCGCTGGGCCGATCCAACCGGCAGATCCTGCGCATCCTACCCGAAAGGCTATGTAAATCGGGAGCCTGGGGACTACTGAGCTTTGACGAGGCGCTGGTAGAGCGGGGGTGTAGTTCAGAATTGCGCCGCTTCAGTGCTCCCCGCCATCGCCAGCGTCGCGCCGGTGCCGCCCGAGATCACCTCGGAGACGGCGTCGAAGTAGCCGGTGCCGACCTCGCGCTGGTGCCTCGTCGCGGTGTAGCCCTCGGCCTCCAGCGCCAGCTCACGCTGCTGCAGCTCCACGTAGGCGGGCATGCCACGCTCCGCGAAGCCGCTGGCCAGCTCGAACATGGCGGCGTTCAGCGCGTGGAAGCCGGCCAGGGTGATGAACTGGAACCGGTAGCCGAGCCGGCTGAGCTCCTTCTGGAAGCGGGCGATGGTCGACTCGTCCAGGTGCTTGCGCCAGTTGAAGGACGGCGAGCAGTTGTAGGCGAGCGGCTTGCCCGGGTACTCGGCATGGATGGCCGCCGCGAAGCTGGCCGCCTCGTCGAGGTCCGGCGTGGAGGTCTCGAACCACAGCAGGTCCGCGTAGGGCGCCGACGCCAGCCCGCGCGCGATCGCCGCCTCCAGGCCCGGCCGGATCCGCCAGTAGCCCTCGGCGGTGCGGTCGCCGGTCAGGAACGGCCGGTCGCGCTCGTCCACATCGGTGGTCAGCAGCGTCGCCGACAGCGCGTCGGTGCGGGCGATCAGCACCGTCGGCACCCCGGCGACGTCCGCCGCCAGCCGGGCCGCGGTCAGCATCCGCAGGAACTGCCCCGTCGAGACCAGCACCTTGCCGCCGAGGTGGCCGCACTTCTTCTCAGCGGCGAGCTGGTCCTCGAAGTGCACGCCGGCGGCGCCCGCCTCGATCATCGACATGGTCAGCTCGAAGGCGTTGAGGGGCCCGCCGAAGCCGGCCTCGGCGTCCGCCACGATCGGCACCAGCCAGTCCCGGCTGGCGCCGCCCTCGACGGACTCGACCTGGTCGGCCCTGCGCAACGCGTTGTTCAGGCGGCGCACCAGCGCCGGAGCGCTGGTCGCGGGGTACAGGCTCTGGTCGGGATAGACCTTCTCGGCGAGGTTGGCGTCCGCCGCCACCTGCCAGCCGCTGAGGTAGATGGCCTCCAGGCCTGCCCGCACCATCTGCACGGCCTGCCCGCCGGAGAGCGCGCCGAGGGCCGCGACCACCTCGCGGTCGCCGAGCAGCCGCCACAGGCGTTCGGCGCCCCGCTCGGCCAGGGTCTGCTCCACCATGACCGAGCCGCGCAGCCGCAGCACGTCCTCCGGCCGGTAATCCCGGCGGACGCCCTTCCAGCGGGGGCTGGAGTCCCATTGAGCGGAAAGCTCGGTGGCGTTCGAGGTGGGCGGTTTGCGCGAGACCATAGCGATCACTCCCTGGATCGGGCGTGGAAATCCCGAGACCAATTACGACCGAATTGCCGGAGACCGGA
>WNGN01001458.1_pt1 | contig 16443 bp, 12 predicted proteins | sample 5400561 | NCBI WGS metagenome assembly WNGN01 (sample SAMN13153379, study PRJNA577476) | soil metagenome | isolation source: 115 cm soil or saprolite under Garry oak tree replicate 2 | place: USA:California | collected 2016-06-15
TGTACGATCGGATCTGGCAGGCGTTCGCGGTGCTGCTGCCCATCAAGTCGGTGGGCGTGATGGGCGACGGCCGCACCTACGATCACGTGGTGGCGCTGCGGGCCGTGACGAGTCGCGACGGGATGACGGCGGATTGGTTCGCGTTCCCTCCAGACGTGCTCGGTCGCATCAGCAACCGGATCATCAACGAAGTGCAGGGAGTGAATCGTGTCACGTATGACGTGAGCTCCAAGCCGCCGGCGACGATTGAGTGGGAGTAGGCGTTACCCGTTGCCGGGAGCGGCGTTGCCGGGTGAAGCGACAATGCTTCGGGCCAGTGCGATTACCAAGCGCGCGCAATGAGAGCGGCAGCGACGAAGCTCGGCGAGTCTCGTGTCCGAGAGATACCCGAGTGCTTTGGCTAGCTCGAAGAGTGCCTGGAGCTCGTCGAGCGACCCCTTCGCAATGTCGAGATAGCGTCGGAATTGCTTCGAGCTCGGCTGGCTAGCGCCCTCCGCGATGTTAAGCGCGACGCTATACGCTGCTCGACGCCATTGAGCGCCCAGCGCATAGAGTTCGGCCTGCGGTAGGGCTTGGATGGCGTCACGAGACAGGACGGCGAGTTGCTTGGCTTCTCGCCAGGCCACGAGTCTCCGGAAATCGCCCATGGCCGCCAATCTGGGGGGCAAATTCTGGCGAGTGTCGTCGTTTTCGCGCGGAGTTGAGTCAATTGGTCGCGCAGCAGCCGGGAACGCCTCCTCCGGCAACCGGCAACGCCTTTAGATGTTCTTGTCTTCCAGCAGCTTCAGAAATTCTTGCGGCGAGTTCAGCTTCGCGAGCTTCTCCGGGACGTCGGCCTCTTTCGCGAACTGCGCGATCTTGCCGAGCACCGGCAGGTACTGGTTGGAGACCTCGAGCGGCGGCGCCACGATCAAGAAGAAGTAATGCACGGGCTTGCCATCGATCGCGTTGAAATATCAAGAAGAAGTAATGCACGGGCTTGCCATCGATCGCGTTGAAATCGATGCCCTCGAGCTTGCGGCCGAAGGCGACGCGCAGCTGACTCACGGCGAGGGCGCGACAGTGCGGGATCGCGATGTTCTGGCCGATGCCCGTGGACCCGAGCGTCTCGCGGCGCTTCAGCATCTTCACGAGGGTCTGCTCGGCCTTGTCGTCGAGCTGCAGCAGGCCGACCAGCTCCTTCAGGACGTCGTCTTTGGCGGTGCTCTGCAGGTGCAGATTGATCGCGTCTTCCGAAAAGAACTCGCGTAAGCGCACGTCAGGTCTCCCCGCGTAGCGGCGGCGAAACGTAATGAGTGGTTGCTCCGTTTGCAACGCGTCATTACGTTGTCAGCCATGGACTTCCCCTATCGCACCGGGTCCGAGTGCCCGCTCTTCCTCGCCCCCATGGCGGGAGTGTCGGAGTCGCCGTTCCGGTTGCTGTGCCGGCGCTTCGGCGCCGACGTGGTCGTGTCCGAGTTCATCTCGGCGGTGGGGGTGGCGCGCGGGCTCGAGCACCTGTTCCAGGACATGCGCTTCGAGGAGGCCGAGCGGCCCATCGGCATCCAGCTGTATGGCGCCGACGCCACGGTCATGGCGCGGGCCGCCGAGATGGTCACGGCGGTCATGCGGCCCGACTTCCTCGATATCAACTTCGGCTGTCCGGTGAAGAAGGTCGTGAAGAACAACGGTGGGTCGGGCTGCCTGAAGGACCTGGACCTGGTGGAGCGCATCATCCGCGCGGTGCGCAGTGCAACGTCACTGCCCGTCACGGTGAAGATCCGCAGCGGCTGGGACGACGCCCAGCGCGATCCCGTCACGATCGCGCTGCGCTGCCGCGACGCTGGCGCGCAGGCGCTCACGCTCCACGCCCGCACCCGGACGCAGATGTTCTCGGGGAAGGCGAACTGGGACGAGATCGCGCAGCTGGTCGCGGCGCTCGACATCCCGGTGATCGGGAACGGCGACGTCACCACGCCGGAGGCCGTGGTCGCGATGCGCCGACACACGGGCTGCGCGGGCGTGATGATCGCGCGCGGGTCGTTCGGCAACCCGTGGATCTTCGCGCAGGCGCGCGATCTGCTCGCCGGCCGGCCGAAGCGACCCGACCCGACGCCCGAAGAGCGCTTCACCACGGCGCTCGAGCACGCGCGCCTGGCGCTCCGCTTCCAGGGCGACTCGCGTAAGACGGCGCTCGAGTTCCGCAAACACTTCGGGTGGTACACGAAGGGCGTCCCCGGCGCGGCGCAATTGCGCGAGCGCCTGTTCCAGATCGACTCGATGCAGCAGGCCGAAGAGATTTTCGCGGAGCAGGCGGCATGAAGCTAGACGATCTCAGCCGCTTCATCGAGCGCCTCCCCTTCGCTTCCATCGATCACCTCCGGCCCCTCACCCAAGGGCATCAGGAGGTGATCTTGTGTCAGGGGAAGACGGCGGCACAGGTCGTCGCCATCGCCGAGCGGCTCGCGGCGGCGAGCGGCAGCTTCCTCGCGACGCGCAGCGAGCCGGCGCACCGCGCCGCGCTCGCAGCGCGCTTCCCCCGGGCCGAGGTGAACGAGCTCGGCCGCACCGTGTACCTGCCGCCCGACCCCGAGCCCGCGGCGACGGGGCGGGGCACGGTCCTGATCGTCACGGCCGGCACGAGCGATCTCCCGGTCGCCGAGGAGGCGGCCGTCACGGCGCGCGCGCTCGGCAACCGGGTGGAGCGGCTGACCGACGTGGGAGTCGCCGGGATCCACCGCGTCCTCACGCAGACCGACGCGCTGCGGAGCGCCGGGGTGATCATCGTGGTCGCCGGGATGGAAGGCGCGCTGCCCAGCGTCGTGGGCGGGCTCGTCCCCGTGCCCGTGATCGCCGTGCCCACGAGCGTCGGCTACGGCGCCTCCTTCGGCGGGATCGCGGCCCTGCTCGGCATGCTCAACTCCTGCGCTGCGGGCGTCACGGTCGTCAACATCGACAACGGGTTCGGCGCCGCCGCCGCCGCGAGCCGCATCAACCACCCATGAAGCGTCCGACGCCGGGCGTGTGGGTCGGGTGGGCGCTGGCCCTGGCCGGCCTCGCCGCCGTGGTGCCGGCCGTGCTGGCGGCGAACCTGTGGGCGCTCGTCGCCGCGGTCGGCGGCTTCCTCGCCGCGACCGGGCTGGTGCTCGCGCCGCTCGTGCGCGTGTGGCTCGCCGAGCAGCCGATCACCCGGCCCTCGGACTTCGAGCACCTGCTCGATCTGTTGCGCCGGGCGCACGGCGCGCGGGCCGGGTGGCTGGTCGGGCTCGCGGCGGGCGACGTGGAAGCGGTGGGCAATGACGACGTGAGCCGGGAGGTGCGCCAGCGCGGGGCCGCGGTCGTGCAGCTCGCATCCGTGGATGGGCGCGCCCACGTCGCCAGGGAGCCTGAGGGCAGCTACGTCGCCGTCGGCGACTTCCCGTTCGGCGCCGGGTTGCTGCTGCCGGGGCCGGACGCGGAGCCGCGCGTCACCGAGGCGATCGCGAGCGAGCTGCGCCGGTTGGTGGCGGGGATGCGGGTCGCGGAGCTGCACGAACCGGACGAGCAGCCGGGCCAGCTCGTGGCGAAGCAGCTCGCGGCGATCGCGGCGGGGAGCCGGACGCTCGATGGCATCGCCAAGGCTGGAGCCGAGCTGGCGCAGCAGCTAGCACAGCGCGGCGTAGCGATCGTGCTCCACGGAGCAGGGGGTTGGGGGGGAGGAACGGCGGCGCGCGGCGCGCGCATCGTGGCCCTGTCGGGCGGCGCGGACGCGCGGCTCGAGAACCTTGCCGTGCCCGCCGACGCGCCGGTGATGCACGCCATCCAGTCCGGCGTGCCGGTCGCCGCACGGGGCGGGGAGGACGTGTTCGGGGCCGCCGGGGCCGCGATCCCCGATCGCCGCCGCAGCGAGCGCGCCGGCACGGCGTATCCGTTGCGCGATGGGCACTTCGTCATCGGCGCCCTCGTCGTCACCGGGCCTCCGATCCCCCCGGCGACACCGGTCGGCGACACGCTGCAGCGCCTCGTCAGCGAGCTCGGCTCGCGCCTCGCCGCCGCGGGCGCCGTGCACGAGGCCGAGCAACGCGCCGTGCGCGATCCGCTCACCGGCCTCTCGAACCGGCGCGAGTTCGACCGCTGGTTCGCGCTCGCCGGGGGCAAGCCGCCGCCGGCCGTGACGCTGGTGTTCGTGGACATCGATCACTTCAAGCGCCTGAACGACACGCTCGGGCACCAGGCGGGCGACGCGGCGCTGCGTCACGTCGCCGACCTGGTGCGGCAGGCGGTGCGCGACCACGACCTGGTGGCCCGTATCGGCGGGGAGGAGTTCGCGATCTGGATGCTGCACACGTCGATGGAGGCGGGTCTGGAGGTCGCCGAGCGGGTGCGGCGGGCCGTCGAGACGGGCGTGTGGCACTGGAACAGTGGGACGCATCCTTTGACCGTGTCCTGCGGCGTGGCGTCCTGCCCCGACACGGTGAAGGAGGTCGCGAACCTGAAGGGGACGGCCGACGCGGCGCTGTACCGGGCGAAGCAGGCGGGGCGGAACCGCGTGGAGCGCGCCCAGCCGGCGGCTTGATCTACGGCCGCGTCACCTCATAGACCGGATGAATCTCCCATAGCGCTCGCACGGACGTATTGCAGCGCCCGTGCTCGCCGTCGCTTTCGTCGCTCCGCCTCCCTCCGCGGCGATGCTGGCCGTCGAAGAAGGCCGCGCCCGTGATGCCGGCGCGCACCGGTCGATGGAGGGCGCCGCCCCTGCGGATCGTGCGGCCCGCGATCAGCGAGTCGAGGGTCGCTCGGGCCCGCCCATAGCGCGGGCTGTAGCGCAGCGCGGGGATCTCAACCACGATGCAGGAATCGACCGGGCTGTCGGCGCGCTCGGTCAGCTCGATGTGCCAGTCGCCATCCTCCTTTACCTTGTCCACGCGCCGGACCCAGCCGGTGACGCTGTACACCTGGAGCTCGCGGCCCGCGCGAGGCGCGCAGCGATCCTGCGCCCCGAGGTGAGGCGGCTCCCACGTGCCGAGGATCGCCACGGCCGACGCGGGTTGGGGGGCGAGGGTCGCGAGCGACGTGTCGATCTTCTGCGCCCAGCGGTAATGCGGCTGCCGGCACCGTTGCGCGCCGAGCGGCCCCGTCGGCAGCACGCCGGCGAGCGCGACGGCACCGAGCGCAACGGCCATCTCAGACCGTCGCACCGGCGGGACTCAACAGGCGCTCCTGCGAGCTGCGCCCATCCGCACCCGGCGCGAGCGTGCGGCGATGGTAGCCGCCGTCCGGATCGAGGTCCCAGGCCGTCGGGTCGGCCAGCTCGGCTTCGAGCACGGCATCCAGCCGACGGCGGCAGGCGGGGTCGCGCACGGGTGCGACGACCTCGACCCGGCGGCGCAGGTTGCGCGGGCGCCAGTCGGCGGAGCCGATGTAGTACTCGGGGTCGCCGCCGTTGGCGAAGTGGTAGATGCGGGCGTGCTCGAGGAACCGCCCCACGATGCTGACGACGCGGATCCGCGCGGACAGGCCGGGCACGCCGGGCCGCAGTGTGCAGACGCCACGCACGCTGAGGTCGACATCCACGCCAGCCTGGGAGGCGCGGTACAGCGCCGCGATGACGTCCGGGTCGGCGAGCCCGTTGAGCTTGGCCCGGATCCGGGCGCTCCCGCCCGCCCGGGCGTGCGCCGCCTCCCGATCCACGAACTCGATCACACGCTGCAGGAGGTACGTCGGAGACACCAGGATCTGGCGGAACGCCGTGCGGGGGGGCTGCGACGATCCCGAGAGCTCGTTGAACAGATCGTTCAAGTCGGCTCCGAGCGCTTCGTCCGCCGACAGGAGCCCGAGATCGGTATAGAGCGTCGCCGTCACGGCGTTGTAGTTGCCGGTCCCGATGTGCACGTAGCGCCGGATACCGCCCTGCTCGCGGCGCACGACGAGAGCCGTCTTGGCGTGGGTTTTCAGCTCGACGAGGCCGTACACGACCCTGATCCCCGCCTGCTCGAGCTTCCGGGCCCAGTCGATGTTTCGCTCCTCGTCGAACCGTGCCTTGAGCTCGACGAAGACGAACACTTCCTTGCCGCGCGCGGCAGCGCGGAGCAGCGCGTCGACGATCCCCGAGTGTCCCCCCGCACGGTACAGCGTGAGCTTGATCGCCACCACGTGGGGGTCGTCCGCCGCCTCGACGAACAACCGCTCGACGCTCGCCTCGAACGAGTCGTAGGGATGGTGCACCAGGACGTCGCGTTCGGCGAGGGCCGCGAACACCGACTGGGCGGGCGCGATGGGGACGCGACCGCGCCAGGGCGGGTAGTCCAGCTCCGGCTTGGGGAGGCGAGCGATCTCCCGCAGGGCCCCGAGGCCCAGGAGGCCCACCGCCTCGTACAGGTCGCCGCTACCGAGGGAGCCGACCGGCGTGGCGTCTTCGAACAGCAGCTCCCGTAGCAACAGCTCGCGCACCGCCAGCGGCATCTCCTGCTCCACCTCGACCCGTACGACGGCGCCGTAGGGTCGGCGCCTGGCCTCTTCCTCGATCACCTGCAGCAGGCTCGCGGCATGATGCTCGTCGAGCTCGAGGTCCGCGCCGCGGGTCACGCGGAACCCGTGCGCCTGCTCCACCACCCGGCCCGGGTAGAGCAGGCTCAGATTCGCGCGGATGACGTCCTCCACCGGCACGAACGTTTCGCCGTCCGGGAGCGCCACGAAGCGCGGCGCCGCGTCCGGCACCTTGAGGTACGCGAAATGGATCGGGCCGGCGCCGGCGTCCCGCACGACGGCGGCCAGCGACAGCTGCAGGTTGGGGATGAGAGGAAACGGGTGCCCGGGCGCGCGCGTCAGGGCCTGGGGGGTCATGATCGGGAACAGCTGCTCCACAAAGTAGCGGCGCAGCGCCTCGCGCTGCGGCTCCGCCAGCTCGGCCCAGCGCAGCACGCGGACGCCGTGGGCGGCGAGCGCGGGGAGGCAACTCTCACGGAAACAGCGGACCTGCCGCTCGACCAGCGCACGGACGCGGATGGCGATCGCGTCGAGCTGCTCGTCCGCCGAGAACCCCTCTTCGCCAGACGTCGCGGCACCGCCCGCCACGGTGCGCTTGAGAGCTGCGACGCGCACCATGAAGAACTCGTCGAGGTTCGCGCTGACGATCGACAGAAACCGCACGCGCGCGAGCAGCGGCACCGCGGGGTCTTCCGCCAGCGCCAGCACGCGGCTGTTGAATTCGACGAGGCTCAAGTCGCCGCTCAGAAAGGGCTCCGTGCCGGCGTGGCCGGCTGGCGCGACGGGAGTGCGGAGCGTGACGTCGGAGAGCCGGATCCGCCGCGCGCCCGCAGGCCGCTCCTGCGGCATGGCCGGCGAGGTCGGCGCGCTTCCGGTCCATTCGGCGAGCGCCTCGGCGCGTGCCGCCACCCCCAGCGCCGCCAGCGTGCGCGGGTCCCGCAGGGTCGGCGCCCCGGCGCCCGCGAGCAGCTCGCCCAGCGGCAGCCAGTGGAGCCGCGCGCCTTCGCCGGCGTCGCGCGCGGCGGCCACGCGACGCGCCAGCCAGACCTCGAGCACGGGGCGCGTGCTGGACCCGGGGGCGGTGCCGAGGACTCTGACCTGCGCGTCGGCGCTCCCGAAATGAACGCGCAGGACGTCGCGGCACGCCTCCTCGCCGCTACCGCCCCGCACCGGGAGCGTCAGTGAGCCCTCGTCCATGAGGACCGCGACGCATCCCGACTCGACGACGATGACCGCCACCTCGCGGCCGCCCCGCGCGGTGCTCGCCAACGCGTCGCTCTCGATCTCGCGCAGCAGCCTCTCCGCGCGGTCGACTTTCCCTACGAGCAGCGGGCGTAAGGCGTACCGCTCCTGAAACGCCGCGGCCAGCGCATCCAGGCCGGGGCGCCCAGCGGCCAGTTGCCGGAGCTTCAGCTCCTGGAACGTCCGGGCGAGTCCGTGACTGCGGACGGTCACGACATCGTAGGCGACGTCGTACCGCGCCCGACGGATCCAGCCCGGCCGGGTGCGGCGCGACCGGCGCTCTGTCTCGAACTGGATACGGGGGACGAGCAGGCTCGGCTCGATGAGTGCGCGCAGCCGACGCGCCGGCTCCGAGATCCCCGTGAGCGCCGACGCGGCTTCGAGCTCCGGAACCTCCGCCTCGAAGGTCTGCGGCAGCGCCAAGGGGGCGCCGCCTTCCCACCTGCCGACGGTGCGGACGGTGAGGGTGCGGCGGTCGTCGACGCGGAAGCGGAACCGGCAAGTGACGCCCCGGCGGCGGAGCGTCCAGTCGGCCGAGTCGAAGTAGACGTCCCGCTGGAAGAACGGCTCCACCGGGCCGGAGCGCAGCCCCAACGGGAGCGCCTCGCCGACCATGCGATTCAGCAAGTCCAGCGCGGGAACGTCGCCCCTCCACTCCGCCGGCAGCATCGCTAGAACGCGAAGCCGGTCCGCGCGTACAGGCGCGTGCCCTCGACGCTGTGCGCCGCGGCCACCGACAGGATGTTCGCGCGGCTGAGAAACGCGATCCACAGGCCGCCCCCGGCGGCTGCGTGCCACTGGTCCGAGGTCTGGCCGGAGACGAAGACGCGCCCCGCGTCGGCGAGGCCGAACACCCCAAGCTCGTTCGGTAGGAGCAAGAAGAACTTCGCGATGGATAGCCGCAGCTCCGCGTTGCCATATGCGGCTGCGTCACCCGCGAAGCGATGCTCCGGAAAGCCGCGCACCGTGCTCGACCCGCCCACGTACGCGGCTTCGTGGAGGGGATAGGGCCCCGACACCTGCTTCCCCGCCACCCGGATGGCGAGCGTCGGCCGCAGCGGGATCGCGGCCGAGAGGTACGTGGCCGCTTCGGCATGGCCCTCGCCGAACGTCGAAGTGACGTCCAGCGCGGCGGGGTACACGCTCCCGCCAACACTGAACAGGACCCCCCGGCTCGCCGCCTGGGGCCGGTCCCGTGTGTCGAAGCGCAGGCCGGCCGTCGCGCCGACCTGGCCGAAATCCCCGACGCCGTACGGCCGCCTGACCGTGACGAGTGTGCTGTCCTCGAGTCTGGTGTGCGCGAACTTGAGCACCGGGCCGAGCGTCAAAGACGCGGCGGACGAGAGCCCGAACTGTAACGCGGGAGCGAGCAGGTACTGCTGCTGCTTCACCTTGTGGAAGTCGGTCGAGCCCGTGTCCAGAGTCTGGTTGCCGAAGTCGTAGAACCGCAGCACGTCGATGCCGGAAGCGCGCAGGTGCAGGGTCACAATCGCGGGTGGTGCGATCCCGCGAAACTCTCCCGCCAGCTCGGCACGGAAGGTCGCCGCGCTGGTCGCGTATCCCGCCCGCACGCGCACGTGTGAGTTGTAGGGAAGCCGGCGGAACCCGTACCCGGTTCCAGCCGCGCCCGCCCCCACGAAGAGACCGACGTCGGGCGTGTAACCGACCCAGGTGAGCGGCACCCAGAGCGAGCCCCAGTCGCGGGGCAACCCGAGCGTCGAGGTGTCGCGCGGCGGGTCGTCATAGTGTCGTCGATCCACCGAGGTCCCGGGTCCCGTTGTGAAGCGGTTGTTCCCTCGGTCGTCGTAGAAGTGTGTCGACCCGGCACTCGCAGAGTCCGTCAGGTCGTCGTCCCCGCCGCCGCCGATCACCCGGAGCCGGGGCCCGGAGCCGTCGGAACCGCGCACGACGAGCCGGTCATCGCCCCCGTGCAAGTACACACGGACCTCTTCGGTCTCGCGCGGCTGGAACGTCCGCTGGTAGTATGGGTCCCGAGCGCCCTGGGCCGAGAGTCGCACCGCGAGCCGCCCTCCTGCGAGGCGCTCGACTTCCGCCACGTCGGCTTCGTCGGTTGCGTGAATCTCGACCACACCGGCGAGCAAGGCGTAGTACCGATCCGTGATTTGGAGCAGATGATCCCGCCGCCGGCGCAGCGCACGGCTGAGCGCCGCCCCGTTCTTCGCATAGTACTCCGGGGGCAGCCGCCGCACGGCCGCCTCGATCACCGAGTCGGGGAGACGTGCCTGGAGCACCTTCGCCACGGAGTCCCAAACGGGTCTCTCGAGATCGACGAGGAGGCGCCGGTCAGGCACTTGGCCGGCGAAGGTGAGGCGCCAGATGCTCGGGTAGTCGTCGCCAAACCCGACGACCTGCGGCTGATAGAAGCCCGTAAGCCACACCAGCACGCCGTCGAGGCGCGCGAATGCCTGGTCGCGGTCGCGCGGGATCGGCCGCCACCAATAGACGCCCGCCGAATCGAACCGCGCCCAGCGCCACTGGTCCTGATGCCTGTCCCAGTCCCCGATGAACACATCCATGAGCCGGGCGGCAAGGAACGCGCGCGAGTCGACCCGGTGGCGCGAACTATGCTCGAGGTGCTCGAATAACTTCTTGGTGTTGGCAAGGTCAGCCGCGCCGCGGACCGTGGGTTCGCCGTCCGGGCCTTCGGTCGGGCGTTCTTCGATCATCCCGAGCTCGCCGGGAAACGCGCAGACCATTCCTGTGAGACGGCGGTCGTCCGGCAGGACGAACAGTCTCGGCTCCGCGTTCAGCACACCGGCAGCGTCGAGTAGTGGCGCGACTACCAGGGGCGCGCCCGGATGAGCGGAGCTGATCTGATCCTGAATGATCTCGCGGACGAAGGTGGCGCGCAGCTCGGGAGGGAGCGCGAGTGTCGGGTCCTTGTCGACCGACCGGAATGCGTAGTCGCGGCCGTCAGCGCCCGAGAACCGGAGCACCTTCGTCTGGCGCCGGCCGCCGCAGCGGCCGGGCGTGAGCCCACCAGCGTAAGAGGACAGGTCGAGCACATCGACCGTGAGCGGGGTGGCCCAGAGCTCGCGATAGTGGGCGCCGAGCATGAGGCGATGGAACCATCCCGCGCCGTAGTGCGCTCCCGCCACCACGTTCGCGCGGACGGGCGGCTTGGTCGCGACCGGCGCCTGCGCGGCGCAGGGCGCAGGTGCCACCGCCAGGGCGAGCCCCAGCCAGAGCCGCCGTGCTGGGTTCACTGGAGCCACAGCGCGAACGCCTCCACGCCGCCCCCCGAGCGATCCACGACCGTCACGCCCAGGCGGGCGCGGCCGTCGTGCAGGAATTCGACTCTCATGAACCCGCTGGCGCTGCGCGCGAAGCGCGTGCTGTCGAGCGCGGTCACGCGATCGAGGTGGCCGAAAGTGCCCGCGCCGCTCACGAGCTCGTAGCGCGCGCTCGTCCCGGTGATCACCTGGAGCGCATGATCGTGTCCCGCCGCGTAGATGAGCGGACGCGCTCCCGCGAATGCGCTATCGAGCGCGGCCCGCATGCGGCGGTACGCCGTGCTGGGCGCATCCTGGCTGGAGATCCCGCTCTCGCGGGCGATGGGGTACGTGGAGCCGATCAGGGGCAGGGGAATCCACAGCCACGACTTGACCTCCCGAAGGGGGAAGACATGGTCTTGCCACCCGAAGTGCCCGCCGTGCGGCCCGCCGCTCTCGAGCGGATGGTGGGCCACCACGACCACGGCGCGCCCGCCGGCCGTGCCGAGGGCGGCGCGGAGCGAATCGACCACCTCGCCCCCGGAGTCGGCCGGGCACGTCGACGTGGGATTCGCCGGCTTCCGTCCGTCGTGCAGCCACCACTCGGTGTCGAGCGCCACGAGCCGCACCGCTCCGGCAAGATCCACGACGCGGGGACCAGGGCACCCACCCCCCGGGAGCAGCGCGACCCGTGCGTCGCCCAGTGCCGCGAGAAAGCGCTCCTGCCGCCGGATCGCGTCCCACCCCCGCGGCCCCTGCCGATCCCAATCATGGTTGCCCGGCACGAAAATCCCGCGCGCGCCAGTCGTGCGAATCACGCCCACCTCGGCGTCGAGCCGGCGCTCGGCCTCGGGGCGATCGGCGGCGCCGGAATCCGGCAGCCCGCGGGGGTAGACGTTGTCACCGAGGAACACGATCACGGGATGGGGCGCGGCGGCCGCCGCGGCCCGCAGCGCCACGAGCACGGGCTCTGAATCGGGCGGTGCGGCGGGAGCGCCGGCGTCGCCGATCAGGAATAGCGTGACGTCAATTTCGGCCGCTGGAGCGATGGGGACGGGTGCGGTGCTCGCGCTCGCCCGCCCTCCCGCGCCGCATCCTTGCACCCCGATCCACAGCGACGCCAGGGCGGCGACGAGCGCCCCCCTGCGCACCGAGCGGCTCACTCGTCTTTGCCCCGTTCGAGCCCCCGCAGCGAGCGGAACTCGGCCGCCACGATGTCCGGCGCGCCCTCAGCCTTGAGGGCGCCGACCAGGGCCGCCGCGACCCCGTCGTCCTTCAGCCGCACCAGGTACTCGAACGTCGAGGTCCCGCCGTCCGAGGGAACGATTTCCGCGAGCTTCCAGCGCTTGGCGTGCTCGTCCAGCAAGGCCTCGGCCACCCGCTGCGCCGGCTCGGGACGGGCCGCGCGGATCAGCAAGGCTCCGTTGAAGCGCTTCTTCTTCTTGTCCTCGGCCGCCGCCTGGAGGTGCGGCTCCAGCCGGGCGGCGCGGTCCGCGCCCAGGCGGTCCGCGTAGATGTTCCCGACGTTGAGTTGCCACAGCATGAGGACGGTGATGTTGAACACCAGCGACATCACGGCCGCGACGATCGGAACGTAGACTCCTGCCGCGAGCCCCACACCGAGGGCGAGGTAGATGTACACCACGTCCTTGGTGTCTTTGAGCGTATTGCGGAAGCGGATCGCCGCCACGATCCCGCCGAGCGCGAAGGCGAGGGCCAAGCTGTTCTGGACCAGGATCAGCGTGCCCGCGACGGTCATCGGCAGCACGATGACGGTCTGGACGACGGATTGATCGTACCCCCGCTCCTGCTTGGTGACCATGTAGACCCAGGCAGTCGGGATCATCAGCACCAGGGCGCCGATCATGGAGAGGAACGTGATGAGGCCGAGCGCGATCGAGCCGAGGCTCGCCGGCCCTGGTGTGCCCGCGGCCTCGAGCGCGTCCTTCCTGCTCACCGCGCCGTGGACCGGCGAAAGCTCCTGGAAGCGCTCGAACAGGTCGCGCAGCTGCGGGAAGGTCCTGATAAGCAGCAGCGTAGCGAGGCCCAGGACGGCGTAGTACGCCGCCAGCCGCACGAAGGGGGACTTCCAGATTCGACCCATAGTCGAGACCGTCGTCCGAAATAGAAAGTGCGAGCCGATGGTTGGCTAGATGCGGGGCCCGTCGGTAAGTTGGCACTACATGTTCGACGTGCTCGACTCCCTGCGCTCGACCTTGGCGCCCCGCTACGATGTCGAGCGCGAGATCGGTGCCGGGGGCATGGCCCGGGTCTACCTGGCGGTGGAGCACCACCCACACCGCCGGGTCGCGATCAAGGTGCTCGACCCGGAGGTGAGCACCCGCCTGCTGCGCGAGCGGTTCATCCGCGAAGTCGACCTTTCCTCGAAGCTCAGCCACCCGCACATCGTGCCAGTCTTCGCGGCGGGCGAGGCGGCGGGGCTGTTCTACTACGTCATGCCGTACCTCGAGGGAGAGTCGCTGCGCCATCGCCTGCGGCGCCAGCGCCGGCTCCCGCTCGACGAGGCGCTCCGGATCGCCCGCGACGTCGCCGACGCGCTCGGCTACGCCCACGGGCAGGGCATCATCCACCGCGACATCAAGCCCGAGAACATTCTCCTCTCGGGCGACCATGCGATCGTCGCCGACTTCGGGATCGCGCGCGCCATCAGCGCCGCCGGCAGCCTGACGCTCACCCAGGCGGGCCAGCAGATCGGGTCGCCCGGCTACATGAGCCCGGAGCAGGCGATGGCCAGCAGCGATCTCGACGCGCGGACCGACATCTACAGCCTCGGCTGCGTGCTGTTCGAGATGTTGGCGGGCGAGCCGCCGGTGGCGAGCATGACGGAACGCCGGGTTCATAACTGGACGGCCTTGCAGACCAGCGGGGCCGTCGACCGGGCCGAGGCCGGCGTCGCGCGAGCCGTCAAGCACGCCATTTCCAGGGCCCTCGCGCCGCTGCCCGACGACCGGTTCCCCACGGGGGCGGAGTTCGCGGCGGCCCTCGGGGGACCGACCCATCGGACGAGCGTACCGACGCGCGCCATCTTCGCCGGCCGGCGGGGACGGCGAATCGCGCTCGGTCTGGGAATCGTGGTCGCGCTGCTCGGCACCGGCACAGCGGTCCGCGTGCTACGCGGTGGCGGACCACGGCTCAACGAGCGTCGCGTCGTCGTGGCCGTGATCGAGAACCACACGGGCGACTCCTCGCTCGACAATGTCGGTCACATGGCGGCCGACTGGGTGACGCAAGGCTTGGCGCAGACCGGCATCGTCGAAGTCGTCCCCTCGATGTCCGTGATCACGGTGTCTAAGGCGTCGGCGGAGCACGGCCCCGGCCGGCTCGACGCCGCCGGGCTTCGGACACTGGGCCGGGAGACCGGTGCCGGCACGGTGGTCTGGGGCGCCTACTACCGCCAGGGAGACAGCATCCGGTTCCAAGTCCAGGTTTCCGCGGCGAGGGACGGAACGGTGTTGCGCGCGCTCGAGCCGGTCGCGGGGCCGATCTCGCAGCCGCTCGCCGCCGTGGAAGCGGTACGGCAGCGGGTGATGGCCGCGCTCGCGACCCTGTTCGACTCGCGCCTGAGCCTCTGGGCAAAGGCCGCCGGCCAGCCTCCCAGCTTCGAGGCATACCAAGAGTTCATCCAGGGCCTCGACCGCATGGTGCAGTTCGACTCGCGGGGCGCCATCGGCCATTTCCGGCGCGCCGCGCTCGAGGACACGACCTTCCGCCTGCCGCTGATCTTCGCGGCGCACGAGCACATGGACCTCGGTGAGTTCGCCACGGCGGACTCGATCGCCCACGCCGTCGAGCGCTCCCCCGGCCGCCTGGCCCCGCTCGACCGGCTCTACCTGACGTGGGTGCTCGCCCAGGCCCGGGGCGACCGGCAGCGAGCGCTCGAGACGGCGCGCGAGATGGCTGCCTTCGCGCCGAATTCCGAGACGCTGTGGCTCGTGGCGCAGGGCGCGCTCGCGCTCAATCGTCCCCGCGAAATGATGGCGGCCCTCGCCGCGCTCGGTCCAGACCGCGGCCTGTTCCGCGGCTGGTCCGTCTACTGGTTCTATCTGTCCTTCGCCCACCACCTGATGGGCGATCACCGCCGCGAGCTGAAGGCGGCCGTCGAGGGCCGGCGACGCCACCCCGAGGAGCTCGCCGTGCTGGCCGCCGAAGTGCGGGCGCTCGCGGCCCTGGGGCGGGTCGCCGAGATCGAGCAGCGCCTGGTCGAGGCGCCGAGCCTCCCGCCACAGCCGGGCTGGTCGCCGGCCGACATCGGACTGCTCGCGGCGCTCGAGCTGACGGCGCACGATCATCAGGCGGAGGCGCTCGCCGCGGGTACGTGGGCCGTGCGCTGGCTGGAAGGCCGGCCCGCCGCAGAGGCGCGCTCGGTGCCGCACCGGTTCCGTCTCGCGCTCGCGTACTACGTCACCGGACAGCCCGACGCCGCACGGCGTTTGCTCGAGGGCCTCGCGTCGGAGCGGATTGACGCACGCGACGCCAGCGGCGTGCGCTGGATGTCCGCCATCACGGGTGACCAGCCCGATCATTTGACCTTCCTGGGCTTTCTCGGCGTAGTGGCGGCGCGCGAGGGCAAGCGCGATGAAGCGCTCCGCCTCGACCGGACGCTGCAGGCGATGAGCCGCCGGTATCTGTATGGCAGGCACACGATGTGGCGCGGTCGGATCCACGCCGTGCTGGGTGAGCGCGAAGCCGCGATCGCGCTGGTGCAGGAGGCGTTCGCACAGGGGTATCCGCAGGGCGGGGTCATGCACCTCTACCCGTCGCTCTGGTCGCTGCGGGACTATCCGCCGTTCCGGGACCTGCTGAGACCGAAGGAATAGGGCTCCGGCAGCGTTCGCGCGTGTGGGAAACGCGTCTTATGCACCGAAGGCTGTCTTTGTGGGGGGACGAAGCATGAGAAGCAGCATCTTGCTCGCGGTGTTAGTAGGTCTCGCAGCCTGCAGCACGGCTCCAGTCACGCGCAGTGAATCCCAGGCAGTGAGTCCCACTCAGGTACTTGCTCCTGAACTACAGAAGCCATCAATAGATTCAGTCGTACAATTCTTGCTTACAGCAGCCGCTACTGATTTGCGTACCCACCGCCCACCAGATCCTGTGCGCTGTCGTGATGTGCGCATTGGCCACGTTGTGACTCCCAGTGGAAAAGAGCAGTACATGTTGTGCGGCCAGTTGCTGCCAGCGCAGGAAGGAGGCAAGGCCGAGTGGACGCCTTTCGCGACGATCAAGACGTCGGGTTACGAACAATGGATTGGGGCGCAAGCTGCGGGCTTTTGCCAGGGCTCATCGGTCATATGGGACAACGTGGGCGATTTGTCGTCCTCGCTGCAGAGCCGACTCGCTTCTCTGCGATAGGGTGCAGGCAGATGCTGCCGAAGGAAGGTTGCCGCCTCACCCGCGCTTGAAGCTGTCGGCCCGCGGCGGCCGCTTCGGGCGGAAGGCCCAGGGGGAAGTCCTCTATCTTTATCTTGATTGCGGCCGCCCCAGGCCGCAGCTTGAGCGCGATCCG
>WNGN01001292.1_pt1 | contig 16426 bp, 22 predicted proteins | sample 5400561 | NCBI WGS metagenome assembly WNGN01 (sample SAMN13153379, study PRJNA577476) | soil metagenome | isolation source: 115 cm soil or saprolite under Garry oak tree replicate 2 | place: USA:California | collected 2016-06-15
GACGGCCGGCTACCCGCATTTAACGGCGGCCGGGGGATCGCCGGTTTCTGGCAAGTGCTTGTGCCGGGCGTGATGAACCGGCGGCTGAGCCTGTCGGTGCCACAGCTTCCGCCAGAAGCCCGGCTGCTATTTCCGGCGGCTCACCCGACTGCGTGCCGGTGCCAAGAGCGGCCGCCATCACGGGTGATCCAGATGCTGCGCGGGTCGCTGACCCACCACCCGGAGCTGGGGGATTCGAAGCCGAGGGCGGCGACGCCCGGTGCCTGCGGGTTCAGCCGGGTGGTGCCGGTGACGGCGGTCGCCCAGTGCCGCCCGCCGTCGGCGGAGACGAGCAGCCGGTACCGGAACGGCCCGCCGCCGCCGACCGGCCCGGTGGCCACGACCAGGCGCTCCGGGCTGGCCGCCCCGACCAGGTACCAGCTCCCTGGTGCCGGGATCGGCCTGGGCGGGCCCCACGATGTGCCGTAGTCAGCCGAGACGAGCGCGAACAATTGCCCGGTCCCGCCGCGGGGCGTGCACAGGGCGGCGAGGAACCCGCCCGCGGCCGCCGCGAGCCCGGTGGTGTCGTGGGTGGCCAGGCCGGCGCCGGGGCAGGGGTCGGGCAGCCGCTCTGCCAGGACGCCCCGCCATCGAGGGTGCGGAAGATGACGGTGTGCTGGGTGCCGGCCCCGGCGGACTTACCGGGCCACAGCAGCGCGGCAGCTGCAGCGGTGATCGGGTGGGCCAATGCCCTTCGCGCCCGTGCCCCCGAAGCAGCCTGGCACCGCTTTTGGCAGGTCTTTCACGGAGTGTCGGGTTGCGCGGGAGCTGGAGCGCCTCGCATGATCGATGTCATGGCCAGGAAGGTGTCGGTGGTGACGACGGACGATCTCGACGGCTCGCCGGATGCCGGGACCGTCTCCTTCGGCCTCGACGGGGTGAACTACGAGATCGACCTCGCGGCAGCGAACATGACCCGGCTGGCAGACGCAGTCGCCCCGTACTCCGCGGCTGGCCGGAAGGTCAGCAGCAGCCGGCGTCGGCGCGCGCCTCAGCCGGCCGCAGGCGGACGCGTCGACCGCGCGGCCGTCCGCGCCTGGGCACGGGAAGCGGGCCTGGCGGTCTCCGAACGCGGCCGGATCAGCGCCGAGGTCATGAGCCAGTACGACGCCGCGCACTGACACCCGTCCGGCCAGCCCGGCCGCAGCCCCTCACCCGGATCGTCTACTAATTACGGAGCGTGAGAGACAGCGCGGCCTCAGCACGGCCGTGATTGCGCCCGACCGCCGATTCGGCGCGTCTGCCGACTGTGGCTCGATGGACCGGATGGCAGCGCCGATTATCCGGTTGCGTGCCGCGCGAGGTGAGTCAAGGGCCGGGCTTTGCTCGATCGCCTGGCCGCGCGACAGGCGCCCTGACGAGGCGCCGAGACGGAGATTCGCCCGGCGTGGGAGGAGGCACCCCAGACCCGAACGCAACTGACCCGTGGCCCCTGTTTACAAGCCGGCCTGCTATTGGTGTCGGCGGGCTGGCGTACGGTGCCGTTCATGGTGTTCTGGCAGTTGACGATCGACGCGAACGACCCGGCGCGGCTGGCACGCTTCTGGGCGCAGGCGCTGGGCTATCAGTCCGCCCCGCCGACGGAGCCGAAGACGGCCTGGTGGACGCATTACAGGTCCCGGCTCGGCGCGCAGGCCGCCTTCCACGACCGGCTCTTCGACCCGCACGGGCTGCGCCCGCCGATCTGGTTTCAGCGGGTGCCGGAGACGAAGGCGGGCAAGAACAGGCTTCACCTTGACCTCTACCCGACCGGCCGCGACAACGCGCTCCCGCTCGAACAGCGGACCGAGATCGTCGAGGCCAAGGTCGCCGAACTGGCCGGACTCGGTGCCAGCGTCGAGCGGCGGACCCTGTACGACGATCCGGAAGACCCGGTCTACTACGTAGTCATGCACGACCCCGAAGGCAACGAGTTCTGCGTCGGTTGAGTCGAACCCGGCCGACAGGACGATTCTGATGCAGGACGACGCTCGCGGCGAGCTGGCACTGGAGAGCTGCGCCGCCCGGGTCCCGCCGCGCCCTGCGCAGGCCGTGATCGCGTTTCCGCGAGTCCCGCCGACGGCATGCTCATCAACCATCGCGCCGTCCCTGAGCGCACCGGTCAGGGAATCGGCTACCAGGCCATGACGCCGTGGCGCTCCTGGAAGGTGCCGGTCGGTCGGTGTCCGTGCCGATGGTGGCCAGGGCCACCATGGCGTCGGAGCCCTCGATGGGCGTCTGGGTCCTGCGGTGATCGGTCAGTGCCGTGGCGGTGAAGCCGGGGGCGACGGCGTTCACTCGTATGTCCGGCAGCGCCCTGGCGTAGATGACGGTGAGCATGCCGACGGCCGCCGTGGACGACCGCTAAAACGGCAGGACCAGCCGTGCCTCGGAGTCGGGCCAGGTCGCGAACGAGCCCGTGGTGCTGCTGACGTTGACGATCATCGGGCACTGCGACAGCCGCAGCAGCGGCAAGAACACGTTGCATCGAGTGTGGTAAACCCCGCTGGTCATGAGGCAGCCGAGCGCCGATTCGGCGCGAGCTGGTTGGCCACGTCTTCTAGGCGGATTGGGGGCGCAGATGAACCGATTCGGAGCGCCTGGTTTGGCAGCCGGGCTGGGCCGCGCGGGACCGTGCCGTCCTCCGCGCGCTCCGGCATGAAGCCGGGCTGGGTCCGGTGCCGGCGGGGAGGATGGGCAGGCTCGGGGGCTGACAGCGCCAGGTGACGACAGCCTGGCCCGTCACCGCGTGCCGGGTGGTGTGGGCTGTGGCCCGGTGGGGTCGCGGTGTGGCTGGTGCGCTGCTGCGCCGGAGGTGAGCTGCTCCCGGAGGATGAATTTCTGGACCTTGCCGGAGGCGGTGAGAGGGAAAGCGTCCGCGAAGACCCAGTGCCGCGGTGTCTTGTGGGCGGCCAGGCGGGCGCGGCAGTAGGACGCCAGGTCGTCCTGCGTTACGGGGCTGCCCGGGGCGGGCCTGACAAATGCCGCGACCTGCTCGCCCCAGTAGTCGTCGGGCACCCCGACGACGGCCACGTCCGCGACCCCGGGGTGGGTGTGCAGGAGTTGCTCGATCTCGCGTGGGTAGATGTTCTCGCCCCCGCGGATGATCATCTCTTTGAGGCGGCCTTCGATGCGGCAGTAGCCGCGCTCGTCCATGCAGCCCAGGTCGCCGGTGTGCAGCCAGCCCTCGGTGTCGATCGCCTCGCTGGTGGCAGCGGGGCTGGCGAAGTATCCCTTCATCACGTGGTAGCCGCGGGTGAGGATCTCACCGACCGAGCCGGCCGGCAGCGTCTCGCCGGTGGCTGGGTGGGTGATCTGGACCTCCACCTGGGGATGGGGGCGCCCCAGCGTCTCAGCACGGTCGGCGGGGGGGTCGCCGGGCCGGGTCTGGGTGATGCACGAGGCCTCGGTCTGCCCGTACTGGATGGACAACGGCACGCCCGCCGCGGATTCGATGCGGCGGACCAGGGCGGGCGGGACGGTAGCGCCCCCGGCGAAGGCGGACCGGACCTGGGACAGGTCCCGGCCGGGGAAGTCAGGATGATCGAGCTGAGCCAGCAGCATGGTGGGCACCCCGGCCAACGCGGTGCCGCGCTCGGACTCGATCAGGTGCAGCACCAGGCCGGGGTCGAAACCCGGGGCCAGGACCTGGGTGAACCTGCCCTGCACCGGTCCCAGCGTGAACAGCGCACACCCCGCGGTGTGGAACAGGGGCATCGGGTTGACCCACACATCCCCCGGGCCGGCCTGCAGGATCTCCGCGCAGAACCGGGCGCTGTTGGTGATTCCCCGGTGCCGCAAGATTGCGCCTTTGGGCAGGCCGGTTGTCCCGGAGGTGTACTGGATCTGCGCCTCATCATCGGGCCCGACATCGGGCAGGCGCTCGGCCGGCGACCCCGACCGCACGAAGCTGTCCCAGTCCGCGAGCGAGATCACCTCGCGCAGGCCGGGCAGCCGGCCGCGGACCTGCGCCAGCACCTCGGGCAGGTCCGCGCCGCGGTAGGCCGGCGCCAGCACCACCCCGTGCGCGCGCGACTGGCCCAGCACATGCGCCGCCTCGCCCGCGCGCAGCGCCGGGTTGACGGTCACCAGCGTCAGGCCGGCCAACGCGGCCCCGAACTCCATAAGCAGCCACTCCGGCGAGTTGGGCGCCCACACCGCGACCCGCTCACCGGGGGCGAACCGGCCCAGCAGGGCGCGGGCGGCACCCTCTGAGGCCGCCAGCAGGTCGGCATAGCTCCAGCGGCGCCGCCCGCCGGGGCCGGGCGTGCCCTCCACCAGCGCGATGGTGCCCGCGGCCTGCTCGGCCGCCTCCCGCAAGACCCCGCCGACGGTGGTCTCCAGCACCGGCCGGGACACGTCAGCGGGCTGGTAGGAGGCGGAGGAAGTGATCCCGGGCATGGCGTCCCCCTCTGCGGTCCCGGACGCCTGCCAGCCACCAGCGTCGCCGCGGTGAGGAGCCGGAACGGCTAGACTCACGCAGGCACCCTGCATAATATGCGCAGGATGCCTGCGAAATGTCAAGGGGCTGCAGATGCCGCCACAGCCGGGACCGCTTCCGACCCTCGTCAGCGCGCTGCGCACGGCGGCCGCGCTCATGATCGACGAACTGATCGCCAGGCTGCACGCCGCCGGGTACAGCGACGTGACCCCGGCCCACCACGGGGTGTTCGAGAACCTGGACCCGGGCGGCACCCGCCTGACCGAGCTCGCGGCCCGTGCCGGCATCACGCACCAGTCCATGAGCGAGCTCGTCTCGGTGCTCGAACGACGCGGCTACCTGGAGCGCCGGGCCGACCCGGCCGACGGGCGCGCCCGGATCGTGTGCCTCACCGGCAAGGGCAGGCAGCTGCTCCGCCAGGCCCTGCAGGAAGGGGCGGTGATCGAGGCGGACTGGAACCAGCGGCTGGCCGACGCAGGCCTGCAGGGCCCGGTCTTCGAGTCAATCCGCAAGGCCCTCACCGCCCACCCGGGCCGCGCAGACGCGGCCAGGCAGCCACCCCCGCCTGCAGCCAGCGGGATCTGACCCGGCCGATGAAAGGCGTCTAAGCAGGCAGGGCACGCAGATTAAGGTGGCTCACACGCCGCGTGTTCCGATACAGCGCACGGCCGTCTTCTTCGGTCTGCTCACTAGCCGGACGGTACGGTATGGCCTGCCTCCGCCCGTCGCTTGACTCCGCGCAGCAAGCTCCGGGCCATGATCGCCTCGCCCCAGACCAGGACGATCGCAAGGACGTAGGCCAGAAAGAGCCGGCGCCGCACCTCAGCCGCATGCGGCGAACCACCGTGTCTTCATCACGCGAGGCAGGGACACGGCCCGCCCGCACCCGCGCCGAGGGCAAGAGAAAGGGCCGGAGCCTTCGAAGGCCCCGGCCCTTTCCGTTAGCCGCTTACCGGCCTACTGGCTTATCAGGGGTCGTTGCCCGTGATGGTGATGTACGGCCCGCTGAAGCCCTCGAACGACACCGTGTACGTGAAGCTCGAGAGCGTGATGCCCCCCGGAATCGTTGGGGTCCAGTTCGGGTTGGGGCACGTCTGCTGTGCCAGGAACTGCTGTTCCGTCGGCGCGGTCACTGAGAGCGAAGGCACCGTCAGCCTACCGTTCTTCGGGGAAAGCTGGCCGGAGCTGGTCGAGGTCGTGAAGGTCCCCTGGTGCTGCGAATCGGACGGGTTTCCGCCGCCGTTGATGCAGACGACGGTGGCCGAATACGTGGCACTCAAATCCGCGCGAGCGTTGGTGTTGCCGACGCCCGCCAGCTCGAACGAGCTACACGAGACGTTGAGACCACTAACCGTGCAGCTGGGCGAGCCCGTCTGGACATGCGTGCCCGTCGGGGCATTCGCGGGATTGAACGTTGTAGTTTGGCTGGCCCAAGCTGCCGCGGAGAACGCGATGACCAGGGCAAATGGCACTGTCAACAGGAAGAGGATCCGTCGGAACACGATTGTGTCCTCCTAAATAGTTGTCGTTATGCCCTCCCTTGCACGTTGAGGTACGCTCAAGCGACCCCCGTGCGGGCGGGTATGGGCATCGTGAAGTGAGCGCTTCGTGAGACCGGATAACGTGCGCACGGGGGACTGCGCTGTCGCGGACGGCTGGCCCGCAACATTTCCAGCCCGGTACGGCGGTGTGCTAGGTATCGCACGGAATAGACGCGCGCAGCCTACTTGCCTGGAGTCCAGTCAGACTCCCACGAGGCTGCGCTACCCCCCCACGGCTCTTTTGTCAAGCGAACATGCCGTCTGTGACACATCCCCAGGTTCGTCAGGCTATACCCGCGTGGCTGAGCCGTCGAGACCCCCGGCCTCGTGCCCGATCGAGCGGCAAACCACACGGACTGGCACTTACGCGCCATCGGCGTCCTCGCCGACCTGGGTTTCGGCTACACAGCGGCATAGCAATCGCAGCCTTCCAAGCTTGTGACGGTGAGGGGGTAGTCGTGCGGCCCACTCCCGCAGCGCCTCCGGCGTCACCCCGATCCGCCCCTCGTCGCGGACCAGCCTGTCCTCGACGACCGAACTCCCGGTGCACGTCCATCCCGATATAACGCGGCACCCGGGCCTCCCTTCACTACCTGCCGATGTGAGAGGGGAACCGCTGAGACGGAACGACACACACTGATTCGCGCTCGAAGCACAGCCGGACCAGTCGCAGGGGCGGCCAACTACTGATGCGGGCTTGCGGCCCAGTGCGCTATGACGGCCTGCCCATACGTGTTCCCCGGGAAGCCCCTGTTCCGGACGGTCGCACCATACGCCCGGCCACCCGGCCAGGCCAGCGGAACAGACCCACAGCCACCCGAGGCCTTTGATACCGGTTACTAATCTGGCCCAACTCAGGGCCTGTAACTGTCCATTTAAGGACGAACAGAGCTCCCAGTTATGCGCTGAACGCTAGCCGGGAATCCATACGCGAATGTCGCGCATATCGAGCCGTCGGGCGTGCGCATAGTAGGGTGCGTCGATCACGGACAGGGTCGTCCGGGCCAGCAAGCACGGTCTGAGGGCATCCGCTGGCGATTGGATGAGCTCCTCCGCGGGAGGGAGCAGTCGGCGGTAGCTCTGTCCGGCGGCCGGGTGTCGCGGTGGTCAAGTAGGTGGCAGGCGAAGGAGTGCGGGTTCGCGGAGGAACTCGCGCCACCCGGCGACCAGCTCGAGCTCGCCCCGCCTTTCCGGCCGGATCGCCCATTCGCCCGGCTCCGGGATCCACGCGCCGGGCACGGCCGCTACGGGCGAGTGCGCGCGACGACGCCCTGGGCCCGGTGCACGGCGCTGTCGGTGGCTAGCCGACCGTCGAGCGGCGGCTGCTGCGGTTCAATTTGGGCTGTGGGGGCTGGTTTCGGCGCTTGCGGCTTGACGAGCCAATAGTGTGGATTAGGCGGCAGGCTGGCGGGGACCCGCCAGGGTCCGGGCCCAGCGGTATGGGCAGGTGCGGTCAGTGAGTACCACGATGACTGCGATGGCATCACCCTCGGCACGAAGGATGGTGCCGGTCAGGCAGCATCTGGTCGCACGTCGCATGGGTCTCGGGCGGCTCGTTCAGGCAGCGCGCCGGCTCCCGCCGGACCGGCGGGCCGAGCTCATTGACGAGATCGCCGATCACGTCGAGCAAGCCCGCGCCGTGAGCGAGGCCTCCGGCCCGGCCTGCGGGACATGCTGCGGCGGCTCGGCGAGCCGGAGGCCATTGCCGCGGCAGCGAGCGACTCGGCGGGCGATTTCGCCGGCGCTTGCGCGCAGCCCGGCGCCGCGATCACGCAGCCCCCGGCTGGCCGCAGGCTGCGTCGGCAGCGCCGGCTCGACGTGGCCGCAGTGATGCTGACGCTGGGCAGCGTGCTGCTGGCGCCGGTCAGCTTCGTCCTCGCGCTGCTCGGCTGGGCAGTGGGCCGCGTGCTGCTGCTGCTCTCACCACGGTGGCCAAGGCGCGCGAAGGTGCTCGGCGCGGTCACCGGGACGCTGGCGCTGCCGCTGTTCGGCGGGCTGCTCGCCACGCTGGCCAAGACCTGGTACTGGCAGCAGGCCGGCCCGTTTGGCTGGCAGAGCGGGACCGGCCCCTTCATCTCCTCGATCTTGGTCGGCGTCCGGCTCCTGCGATACCCCCTCTCCCAGCCCGCCGGACCCGGGCCAGCCACGCCAGAAGGCCGCACTGCCACAGGACCAGCGGCGGCCGCCGCATCCGAGCCAGCAACGCCGGCCCGGGCAGGCCGATAGGTAGGTCCTGGCCCGCTGCACGACCAGGTCGCCGCGCAGATCCGGCGCGCCATCGCCGAGGGCCAGGCAGGCCCCGGCGAGCGCCTGCCCCTGGCCAAGGACCTCGCGGCAGTGCTGGGCGTGAACAAGAACACCGTCCTGCGCGCGCTGCACATTCTCCGGGAGGAAGGGTTGCTGGAGTTCCGGCGCGGGCGCGGCATCACCGTGGTCGGCACGCCCCAGCGCTGCGCCGTGCTCACCCGGATCCAAGAGCTCATCGAATTCGCGCGCCACCACGGCTTTGACCGCAGGCGAAACCGCCCAGGCCATGTCAGCGCCGTCCGGCAACTGGCGAGACCTCGGCATCCGTGGACGTACCAGCCAGGGCCGAGCCTCGCGGCGCGACCTGGCTGAATCCGGCAGCCCCGCAGAGCAGCCCGCCGCTACTCTGGCCGCCAGGCGCGGGAGCCGGCCCGGCAGCTACAGCAGCGTGATGCCGATCGGCCCGGTCAGCCCGAAAATCCCTTAGGCGGCGCGGCCACGACGTAGTCGAATCGGACCGGTCCCGCCGGCCCGCTGAGCTTGACGAGGCGGAAATGCCAGGTCGCCTGCGGCATCGGGCACCACTGCACTCCCTCGGCGCAGACGTCAAAGGCACTTCCACGAGGCAGCATCACATTGAGGTAGCGGAGGACAGAACGGCCGCTTCGGTGTTCGCTTTGCACCGACGCGACCGGCAGGGCCACCGCGAGCCGGTTCGGGTCCAACCGGCGTCGGCTCCTGTCCATTCCAGTGGTATGGCCGGGCATTTTTTTCAGCCGCCGCGTTCGTCCGGGGATCAGCGCCGATGTAAACCTGGCAGCGTGGCATAACCGTCAGTCGAGTGAAGACTCGCTTGAGCCACGACGGTCGGTGGCGGCGATACGCGCCAGAGCAGGCGGTCAACTGGAGGAAGCTCGCAAGACCGTTTGGCAATGTGAGGAAAGCCTCAGGCCTGGTAGGCGACGATCGTGAAGCCCTCGGGGTTTGCGACTGGGACCCAGTCCTGGGCGAGCGTGCAGACCTCGCCGCCGAGGACGACGGCTGATATCCCGGTCGTCGTGATGGACCCGGTGGGGACGATCACGTTCGACCAGGTCTCCTTGCCCGTGGCGACGCTGACGGCGACGGTGAGCGCCTCCGCCTCCGCGCCGGCGCTCGTGACAGTGCTGCCGATCAGGTACATGGTGGCGCCGTCCGGGCTGAGGGCCGCCGAGTCCAGATTCTCGTCGGGGAGAGAAACCACCGATATCAGAACCAAAGGGGCCTGCGGTGCTGAAGTTGCATGTGATGCGCGGATTGGCAGTTATCGCAATGGCCGTCGGCGCGGTGGTCGGCCAGGCCGGAGTCGCTGGGGCCGTCTCAGCCGTGCCGGCAACTGGTCCGACGGCTACATCCGGCATGGCGGCCGATCCGGCATGCAACAACAACGGCACCTCTTCATGGGATGGCTGGGGCTGGATACCTGATAGCAGCAACCACCTGTATGGGATTCGAGCGCCCGTGAAGCGACGCGTAGACGGCCTTCTCTGCACCGACACGGGTAACGACTCGACGAGTTCAGTGTGGATAGCGATTCAATCCACTGTCGCGGAGCACTTTGTCCAGATAGGCTTCATCCATAAATTTGTAAACGGTGCCGGGACATGGTGCCGCTTCTGGGAGAATAATAACAACTTGCCCCAGTCGTACGACTGCGGCACCGATTCTGACGATACTCAAGTATACTTCAAGATCGAGCAGCAGTGTACCGCATTTGGTTGTACCTACGTGATATACGATTGCGGGACCGGCGGCAATTTTACGAACTGTAATCCCATGGACAGCTCCATCCCCCTTTTCAGCTCACCTGAGGCCGCGGTGAACTCGGAGGCGCACTTCTGGTGCGTCGTCCGGATGATGGGTCAGGGCTCGGACCGGGTCTGGTACGGAAATGACACCTGGGCCACGTCCATCGAAGACAATAGTGGATGGTCAAAGAACAGGAACTGGGGTAACTACGGAGGTAACCAATGTACTAGCGATTATATGAAGGACAACGCAGGCGGCGGCCTGCTGCGAACCTGGGACTCCCGTAATACCTCATGACATGCTCATCAGCTTAAGGAGCACGCGAGATGATACGAATAGAGAGACGACCAGCAAGGACGGCGGCCGTCGTCGGCGTGCTCATCATCGCGCTACTCGGCACAGCCTGCGGCACACGGACCACGGGCCACGGTTACAGTATCCGCGCTCGCACTGGTGCCGTGACCGTCCACCTCACGGGAGGGGCGAGATTCGCGCCAGCGCCAGCCGGAGCCAAACCCACGCTGACCCCACAGCAGGCGTGGGCCAGGTACGTGAAGGTGAATACCAGCTACCATAGCTCGGCGATACCGCGCGCTGTCGTGTCCGTACGCCTCGGCCTCCTGACGCTGCCCATCGGCCGACTGGGACCGCAGGGCACGGAAAGTTACCTGGCGCACAACAAGCTGGTCTACGGGTACAGCTCGCATCAATGTCCTCAGTCGCAAGGTCCTCCGGGAAGCACGGCGCCGCCCAACCCGTGCATTGAGTGGAATTTCCTCAGCGCCAGCACCGGCCGCCAGATAGTCGATACCTATCAGGTGTACCGGTAGCATCGGCCGTCGTCGGCTAAATTTCCATCCCGGCTTGCCCTCGCGGCTCATGGTCGAGGAGCTTGCGCAGCGACCTGGCGTCTTCCCGGAGCTGTGCCTCTGGGATCTTGGCGTCTGGCTGCTGGGCATTCAGTGGGAACGGCTGGCCTGGTCGTGGATCGACTTCGAATCGAGGCACTAGATGAGTGTGCAGATGAGGCAGCGAGTTGCCCAAGGTCTCGTAGTTCATCTTGAGCGGTACGTAGACGCTGATCAGCGCTCGCGCGACAGCCAAGACCTCGCTCCAGTACCCGGATGCTTCGGCCTCATCTAGCTCGGTGGGCTCGTTGACGTGGCGGCCTCGCCAGATGACGAGCGTGTACCCGCGCTGCACATCAGCGCGTTGCAGGTACGCATCGGTGTAACGGCCTGCATGGATCCGAATACCGTAGCGGCTTTCGTCCGGGCGTCCGGACTCGCATATTTCGCACCCGATGCCCTGGGTCAGTTCGGCCCAGTTGCTTGGCCAGTCAGACATGCCCGGCGTCTCCGTTCGGCTCGGACCACTCGAAGGCGAACTCGTGGCGGTCGGCGGCGTACAGGTCGTCAGCGACTTGCAACGTCCGGCCGTCCGGGGCGTAGTCGATGTGCAGCATCTGAACGACCGGCACGCCAGGGTCCAGTTCCAGCATTCGCGCCTCATCGCGGGTGGGCATTCGCGCCCGCAGCAGCTCCATCCCGTGGGCGAAGCGGTGGCCCAACTGCTCAATCAGGTTGTCCGGTCCCTCGGGCAGGGCATCCGCCGATTCCAGCCTGGTATCTTCGGCCATCCAGAGCGGGTAATAGCTTGTGGAGATCACGGTTGGTACATCATCCAGCAATTGCAAGCGCTTGCGGATAACTACCTCCTGGCCCGCCTCAGTGCCGAGCCACTTCGCTATCTCTTTCGGGGATGCACCCCGCCCGATACTGACGCAGGTAATCGAACTGTCAGTGTTCCGCCTCACGTGCTGCCGATTCTCATTGTGCATATGGCTGACTGGTCAGGGCCTGATCGCGTATTCATCGGTCGCGACGGACAGCCCATGCGCGGCGATGCCGTCCGACAAGCCTTCGTTCGTGCGCGTCGCAAGGTCAATATGCCTGGCTTTCGGTTCCACGATCTTCGCCATACCGGCCAGACCCTAGCGGCCTCGGCTGGCGCGACGCTCAAAGATCTCATGATGCGACTCGGGCACTCGTCGCCTGCGGCAGCTCAGCGGTATCTTCACGCCGTGGATGGTCGTGACGCTGAGATAGCGTGGGCGCTGTCCGAGCTGGCGGCACATGGCAACGCTGCACGGCTTCCTAAGTCCATAGTGGTCAAGCACTGATGCTGCACGCAAGCCGCACGGTGGCGTCTCGCGTGTACTCTGACCTGCGGTCTCTCCCATCCCTGAAAAGCGGAAGGTCGGCGGTTCGACCCCGCCCCTGACCACTGCTTCTGACCTGCGTCGATGCCAGGGGAGCCATGTTTGGCTCCCGGCCCTGCGGACTGCTTAGTCTCATTTCTAGTCTCAATTCCCTTCCCAGAGGTGCGCGTTCAGCCGGTTGGCGATGTCCCGGCGGAGCCGGGCGGTGACGTGCGCGTAGCGGCCGACCATGGCGCTGTTGGACCGGCCCATGACGTCCATGACGGCCCGCTCCTGGACGCCGAGGAGCAGCAGGGTGGTGGCCGCCGTATGCCTCGCATCATGAAGCCTGGCTTCCCTCACTGCGGCCTCGCGGAGCAGGGCCTTCCACTCGTCCTGGTCGCGGCGCGGGTCGAGCGGCTTGCCGTTCGGCTGGGCGAACATCCACCCGCCTTCCTGCCATTCGGTCCCGGCGTGCTCGCGCTCGGCGTCCTGCGCCAGGCGGTGCTGCTCGATCAGGGCGTAGAGCTGGTCGGGCAGCACGATGCCGCGGCGACCCGCCCGCGACTTCACGTCGACCTCGACCAGGCCGCCGTCGCGCCGCTGCGGGCAGTGGCGGGCGTGCCCAGCGCAACCGGGCGGGCAAGGCGGCGGGCAGGCACGCGTGTGCCGCTTGCAGTCCTGCGGGCACGGCGCGGTCTTGTGATGCGGCGCCGCGCAGGTCTTCGGGTCATCGCAGCCGTGCTGCCAGGTGCGCCGCTGCAGCGCCTTCCTGACCTCAAGCGTCTTGCTCGGCTGGTGCAGCCGGGACCATTTGAGCCCGAGCGCCTCACCCTGGCGCAGGCCTAGCGCGAGCGCAATGACGAAGCGGACGCCGTTGCGCCTGGTGAGCGCCGCCGCGAGGACGCGGCTCACCTCCTCGGCCTCGAACGGATCGACCTCGGCGTCCTCAACCTTGGGTGGCTTGGCGAGGGCGACCGGGTTGCGGGTGATGTGACCGCGCTTGTACGCCTCTCCGAACGCGCTGCGGGCGGTCCGGTGGACCTGATGGGCGGTGCCCGGTTTGAGGCCGGCTGCCTGCATGCGGGCGTAGAGGCGCTCGAAATGCTCGGGCTGGACGCGATCGATCCGGTGTGCACCAAGGCCGGGGATCAGATGCTTGTAAACCGCCGTGCGGTAGCCGATGTATGGCTTGTAGCGGACCGACGGCTTGGCGATGTTCTCCAGCCAATGAGTCAGCCACTGCTCGACTGTCCACGCCTTGCCGGGCTTGAGCACGGTCCCGTCATCGCGCTGGCGTTCGAGTCGCCGCACTTTCCGGGTGACGGTGGCCTTGTCTCTGGCCATCACGTGCCGGCGATCGGGGCTCCCGTCGTCGCGCACGCCCATCGTGACGCGGCCGTGCCAGTAGCCGTCCTCGCCTTGGTAGATGCTCGACCACAGGTTCGCGTCGCGGCTCGACTTCGTCCTGGGCATCAGGCAGTCTCCTGGCCGCCGTCCAGCCGGGCGACGAAGTCCTCCAGGGCAGCAGGGGTCACCCGGCGCAGCCGGCCGACCTTGACCGACCGGACGTCGCCCTGGCGGATGAGCTTGAACATGTTCGACCGGCAGATGCCGATGCGCTCCGCTGCCTCCTCGACGGTCAGAAGCAAGCGCGGTGACTTCTCCAGCGATCGGACGTCAGCCATCGGGGCCTCCGCTTCGGGGATAGTGCCTGCGCCACGCGTCGATGACGATGGCGGTGTACTCGTCGTTCGGCCACATCTCGGCGCACCAGGCGGCGAGTTGCTTCCATTCGGCTCGGCTAGGGGAGCGGGTGACGAGCTCGGGGTGGTGCGCGGGCATGCCGATCGCGGCGCGCGCGATGCGCTCCCTGCGGCCGATCCGGCCCTTGCGGCCGGGCGTGGTCATGGCTTTGCCTCCTGTTGCAGGGCCAGGCGGATCCGCCTGCGGAGCCTGGCGGCGAGCTGAGGCGGCAGCCCGGCGGCCCGCAACGCTGCCCGGGCCGAAGCGCCGTTGATGCGGGGCCTGGCGGGCTGGTCGGCCTCGCATAGGGCGGGGGCGACTCTGGCTGCCCTGGCGCGCTGACGTCTGCGGGCCCTGGTGACGCTGGTCATGCCGCCGCCTTGCCCGCCCGCGACCGCCTTATCGCCGCGCGCTCGCGCGGTGTGGTGCCGCCCCAGATGCCGGTACTGATCCCCCCCAGGTGTCGGCGCCGGACAGCGCGTAGTCCAGGCACTCGGCCCGGACTGGGCAGGCCGCGCAGATCCGCAGCGCGATCGCCGCGATCCGGCCCTTGTCGGGGAACCAGGCAGCCCGGTACCAGCCCACCGAGTGGGCGGGTCATATCGACGTGGACCGCAATAGCCGCGCCGTGCCGTTGGAGAACCTGCTGAGGACCGCGATGGTCCGCGTTCCCGCATTGATCTCTGATGCCATATGGCAAGCAACTCAGTAGGCCTGTACCGCCGTCAGTCAGCCACGCAACGAGCGAAGGACTTCGTCGGCGGCCGCATCCGGCAAGTCAGCAGCCCGAGCGCCGCAAGCAGGCATGGGCATGGCCGGCCTCGCCTGGCGAACTTCAGCTATAGCCGGGCGGCGGGTGCCAGCCGGACAAGCTGTCACTCCCTGTCACCAGCCTTGAGCACGCCATCAGCCCTTGCATGCCGCCGAGCGCCGAATATGAATGTCAATCGATTCAGTAGGTTTTAGCGTGCGAGTCAGCGCAGAAGGCCCTGTTATGAATGGCATCTTCCGCCGATGCTGGCGGTGTCTCAAATGAGGACCACCAGCCGCGACACGAACACCGGGCCGCGACCCGACTATCTCGCGCCGACCCTCGGCCCGGTAAATGATCCGACGGCAGTTAGGTCGGCCGCGAGCTCATAAAAGCCGAGCAATCGCTCGCCGTGCGGCGTCGCCAAGAGATGCGGCGTTGGAAAATCGGTCATGTTGCGAACCGCTAGCCCGTGCCTAATCAGAGTGCCCAGGATGATCCCCAGCGCCCGTTCGAGCTGCGGCCTCGCAGCTACAACGTCTTCTTCGTCTCAATAGCGGTGATCACTGGGCCGACGCGCCACGCAACGGGCTGCCTCCTCGGTGCCTGGTTGCCAGCGGGCTAGCAGTTCAAGCAGGGAGACCTGCGGGCGTGCCATATCAGCCATCGCGGCCAGCGCGAGCTGCTCCAGATCGAGCTCGGCCTCGTCCTCGGAATGAGCCCGGCGGCCAGGACCCGGCCGAGCGCGACTACCTTAGCCGGCCACGGAGTACTCGTGGCCGCCTCCATCGCCATCGCGGTCAGCAGCCGAGACTGTTCGGACTTGCTCACCAGCTCGGCGAGTGCGTCCGGATCCCTGCATCCGGATCCCTCCGCCGCCGCGGCCGAGGCACTCCTCGAGTACGGGGTCCCATAGCGGAAGGCGAGGTGGAACAGGTTCTGCACGCAGACAATATCGGTCCCTGCCACGGCGTGCCTGAGCTGTTCGAGACTGACGTTACTCAGGCCTACCCCCGCGATGAGACCCTCGTCGCGGGCCGCCGCCATCGCGGCCAGCTTGTCGTCGAAGCCTGCGTCGACGCGCCCGCCACCGGGCAGGCGGAGGTTAACCGCTGCGAGCTTGCCGACCCGCAAGCTTCGAAGGTTGTCCTGGATGTCTTGGCGCTGTACGTCGATGTCATGTCCGCTGGCGTGCATCGCTGCCGGCGGTGATTGTCGCTCATTTTGTCACCCGGTCGCTGGTGTCCCGCGCCTTAAATTCAGTACATAATTAGGTCAAGAGATGTTCATCTACGGCATGGCATTGCCAGATATCCAGGTTGATCACGCGATGCTGACTGGCATGACAAGAACGGGACGGCCTAAGGCCGAATTGACGCTTTCCGATGACGAGCGAGCCACTCTCCAAAGGTGGGCGCGCCGGGCGCAATCATCACAAGCCATCGCGCAGCGAGCCAATATCATCCTGGCCTGCGCGGAGGGCTACAGTAACCAAGAAACCGCAGCGTTGCTCCGGTGTCACCAGGCAACGGTCGGGAAGTGGCGCAGGCGATTTATCGAGCGGCGCCTAGACGGGCTGCATGATGAGCCGCGTCCGGAACGTGAGCCCACGATCACGGACGAGCAGGTCGAGCAGGTCGTTGTCGATACGCTGGAGACAACACCGAAAGATGCGACGCACTGGTCTCGCACAT
>WNGN01001293.1_pt1 | contig 16423 bp, 18 predicted proteins | sample 5400561 | NCBI WGS metagenome assembly WNGN01 (sample SAMN13153379, study PRJNA577476) | soil metagenome | isolation source: 115 cm soil or saprolite under Garry oak tree replicate 2 | place: USA:California | collected 2016-06-15
TCTGGATGTTCGGTCCCATATCCGGAGCGTCACTGAACCCCGCTAGAACATGGGGCCCCACTATTGCTTCTGCAGCGTTCAGCCTCACACCCTTCGCCACCCTGTGGATATACATCGTCGGTCCAATCTTCGGAGGGCTGCTGGGCGGCTTTCTTTACGAGGTCGTCCGCTAACGTCCGCTATGGCATCGATATGAGAATATCCGCTCCTTCAACCCGAGTCTCAAATGTTTTCAACGGTTCGCTGGGGAAGGGAGCCTCTCACCTCGCCAGACTTGAGGTCAAACTGCCTGAAATGCTAGAGGCACGTGATAACTCCACCATCAAAAGCCCCCTTCAGACAAGGGACCACCGCGATGCGTGCACCTCTCGTAAGAGCATAGTACTTTCCCGCAAACTTTCCTAAGAGAATCTCTCTTCCTTCGACTACAAAGCGGCGGACCGAGGTCTCTACAACGTCTTTCTCAGGTCAAACTCTGACCATGACCATTTCGGTCAACAGATCGAACAGAAGTTGGATTGCTATGGCGATTTGGGAGGAGTGTAGTCAGGATTGACTCTCTGATTGATCTCGTTCGCCAAAGCATGGCCGTGAAGAATTACTGTTACCTTCTTCACCCCATCAAGTTTCGATGTAAGTTGGCGAATGTTCATCCCAATATCCTCCGCGAAAATCGGCGGACAGAACGGGGCGGTGAGGTGATATTTTATGAACAGCACTCCGTCTTCTTTGATGTCGATCTCGTCGACTAGGTGCATCTCTGTTATCGGAAGTCCAATCTCGGGATCCACAACCTTCTCAAGCTCCTTTGTGATCTCATCCACTGTTACCAAATTGTTCTCCTCAATCAAATTGTTCACGATTTCATTTATGCATTCGTGTCTCCGGCCTAACCGTCGTCAGTCCCCGAAGACAGCGATTGATTATTCGACTATATACCGATAATAATGGAGGTCGCCGCGACTGGATTATGACATAGGTCATGTTTAAATAGGCTACTCGTTCTTTTTAATTGCCGTCTCTGTTTGATAATTCCCTGCGAAGTGGCCTCGAAGTCAGTTATCCCAGCCCTACGCGCACTTGTGGCTAGGGAACTCATAGAAGAATACGGACTCAAGCAGGAACAGGTCGCGAGGAAACTCGGAGTAACTCAGGCGGCCGTAAGCAAGTATCAGCATCAGGTCCGCGGAGAAGCTGTCGAGCTTGGAGCCGCCCCCGAAGTCAAGGCCATGAGTAAAGATATTGCGTCGATGTTATCCCGGAACCCTAACCCGCTGCAAGTTTCACAGAAACTGTGCCAGGCTTGCACCGATATTCGTGCGCTGGGCCTGATGTGCGAGACTTGCCGCAAGGTAGATCCCACCTGGGACGTAGAGCATTGCACAATATGCTTCGGAAACCACAGCTGCTCTGAATTAGTGAGCATCGAACCCAGCAGCATTGGAAAGTATCGGCGTATCCCCGTACTCTCTTGAGGGCTCTCGTGAGTTCATTATTTTAGACTGGCAAATCCAGGCCAGAGCCAGGCTCGTGCGCTCTCTCTCCCATTAGCTAACATTCAATTTGGATTAGAGTGACTCGATTCTCAGAGCTTCTCGAACGCCGTGAAGTTGACTAATACTTGATGAGTCTTCCGCTTGAAGCCTTTCGGTAGGGCCCTCTCTTCCTTTTTCGAGATTTCTCCTTCAGCTCGCGTCGTCGAACTAGCTTGTCTTCGACACTCATCTTACCTGATCATACAAAGCATAGCTACTCGTCAATATCAACATTCGGGAAATGAACTCTTAAATGGGCTGGGCCGAACGCTGACCCTCAGCAAGGGGAACAGGTTATCTACTGATGCTCGGTCTGTTTGGCAAGAAGAAAAATCAGCCTTCTCCTGCGGGAGGTTCGCTGGAAAACCAGGAGCCGCTCGTTCTTAGCAAGCTTCAGGAGATAACCGTTGGCGACGCTGAGATGTATCAGTCTCTTTCTAGACTCCTCTTCCTCGACCCGAAGAAAATCATCACCACTTTGGAAGATGCGGTCAACCAGGCGACCGCTTTTGACTCAAATGGAAACAAGACTCGGGCCGAAGTGTGGTACAGGATTGCGGGTGGGATTGCATTATACCGTGGAGATCCAGAAGGCGTCAGGAAGTTTTTCGAAAAAGCGTCTTCGATTGCGGGAGACCGTCGACCGGAATACAAGACCATCGCGAGCAGATCCCAAGATGCAGTGAATTTGGCCCGAAGATTCTACGAAAGCATGTAGGTAGACAATTCACAAGGACCAAACCATCTTAGTCGAAGGGTTGTCTACTAACAGAAATTCGGAATGATGGTGCTCCGGGCGGGAATTTCAGCAGCTTACTGCCGCGTTTGAACCCGCGATCAACGGCTCTGGGGCTTGTCCTCCCGTAAGCCTCCCCGATCTAGGGCTCGACTGGCCGCCCCACACCATCGAGGCAAAGGCCGCTATGCTAAACCGGGCTACACCACCGGAGCGACCGGAAGTCTTCGAAGGCGGTTTCTTTTACCTTTGGGTAAGACCTCAAAACACTACGCCGATTTTTCGGGTTGACACTTTACTAATGCTGCCTGCTTTCTCATTTCGTGATCCTGAATCCTCTGAACTCTCCCGTATAGCCTGACCACTCAACCTCGACTTTTCTGACGACTGCGCCTCGGGGACCAACATGGCAGAATCGAATCAGCTCGTCCAATCGCGCTCTCTCTCCCTCGGCTAGAGCCTCAACCTTACCGTCCGGAAGATTTCTCACCCATCCAGAGATTCCCAGTCTCGTCGCAAGCTCAGTCATCTCTCTTCTGAAGAAGACCCCCTGGACCAAACCTGTAATCAGGATTCTTGCTCGGGCTTCCATTCACTAGCGAAAATTACATAGATGCATTTCTCTCTTGCCTTAGACCTGAGCAGAAGAGGAGATCTAATGAAATCGAAGTGTCAGGTTGCCGGAGGCGAGATCACTTGACGTATAGGAGGAGCGAGAGGTGGAGGAGGCAGTTCCTTCGAGGCAATATCAAGCTCTTGGAGGAGACCGGTCAGAACGAGACCGTGAATAGCCGAAAATACGTTGAGCGTCATGTAAAGATATCCAGCTTCCTCAACGTCAAACCTTAGTCCATGCTTCATCAGGACGTCCCTTGTCCTCGGAAAAGCGACTATCAGATCCCCGATCGTGGTATCAGCGCGAATCGAATCTATCTCTATAGTGAAGACTCGGGAATCATCCACGGCTTGGGGCGGCGAAGGTCGGGCCCGAAATGGGAGGCTCGCGACTATTGGACCCTTAACAAGCACTTTTGAAAGTGATTTTTTTTGCGGCTTTTGGTTATGGGCACCACTCTGCCTCGTGATCTTCTTTGAGGCTTTCTTTGATTTGGCCTTCTTGCTCCGTGTTTTCTTCTTGGTCGTGATCATCACGAGGTGAGCTTGCGGGGTAGGTCGCCCCACTCGACTCCTGTTAATAGGCGACTCCGAGTATTAATACGCTCGGATGACGTTCGAGTCAACTCTCCGAGGGCTGAATGGACCATGCTATCGGGAGACCCTGCATGAGCTGTTGAGCGTGTTGAGATGCTCTGATTCGAAGCTCGTCTGCGACAGTCTGAAAGACCGGTGCAATGTAGTCCTCAATCTGGCCATGGTCAGACAATCGCGCAATAATCGGGTCTACAGGAACCGAGCCTAGGAACGGTACGTTGAGCTGCTTTGCTAGTTTCTCGCCTTGCGGTTCTCCAAAGACGTTGATAGCCTTACCACAGTGGGGGCAGGTTAGATAGCTCATGTTCTCTATCAAGCCTAGCAGTTCGGCGTTCATCTTCTTCGCCATGTTGACGGCCTTGGTAACGATGAGGGAGGCTAGTTCTTGGGGGGAGGATACAACGATGACTCCGTCTAGTGGCAAGGACTGGAGGACTGTTAGCGGGGCGTCGCTAGTCCCGGGAGGAAGGTCAACGAGAAGATAGTGTAGGGATCCCCATTCAACGTCCCAGTAGAGTTGTCGAATGACACTGTTTACGATTGGGCCTCTCCAAATGACAGGCATCTGCGGATCATCCAGAACGAGGTTGATTGACATCACTTTGATTCCGGTCCTAGTTACTACAGGGGTTATGCGGCCAGAGGGAGTTTTGGAAGGCCGGTCTTTGAGCCCGAACACTTTGGCTATGCTAGGCCCTGTCAAATCAGCGTCTAGGATGCCCACTTCGTATCCTAGCCTTCGGAGCTGGACGGCGAGCATGCTGGTGACGAAAGATTTTCCGACTCCACCCTTGCCCGATGCGATCGCGATTATGTTTCTCAATTCGCGCTTTCCCAGCCGATCGATGCCTGGGCCAGGACTGTTTCCCTGAGGTGTTGGGGTCTGCGTTGTTCTGTTCTGGAGCCGGGTTCGGAGTTCGTTCAGCTCTGTCTTGGACATTGCCGTCGTCTCTACGGTTACGGATTTTACCTCGTTCGATTTCTTCAGGGCTTTCTCGACATCTGTCTGGAGAGTCTTTGCAAGGGGACAGTGTGCGACTGTAAGTGCAATTGTGACTTTCACGTGGTCACCTTCTATCGACACGTCTCGGACCATGTTGAGATCGACTATGCTGATTCCGATCTCTGGGTCAAGAACTCCGCGGAGACTGTTGACAATTGAATTCTTGTCGATCAACGTTTACATGATCCTGGGAAACTTTCTCTGGACTAGAATGGGGCGAGAAGGTATTTACACTCTCTTTCCATAAAACTACACGATCCTTGAGGGAATTTGGTCGACAAAATGATCTTGTGCACGATTGCGATTCTCCTGGTTGAGGAGCCTAAATTCAACTCACACGACTTTATGGGTCGATTCGGTAAAGGATCGTAATACGAAGAAAATGTCTGTTAGCGAGAAGACGAAGAGGGCCCTGAAAGAGTTTGGCCTGACAGAGTACGAGGTCAAGGTGTACGTTTCACTAGTCGAATCGGGCACTCAGGCGGCTAGCGAGCTGAGCCGTACTGCTTCGATCCCCTACTCTAAGATCTATGAGATTCTGGGAAATCTTGAGAGGAAGGGATGGGTCGAGACAGAGCAAGGTAGGCCGAGCAAGTACTATCCGAAGGCTCCTTCGACCGCTCTAGAATCATCAAAGGCCAGGTTAGAGACGACTTTGAGGTCGAGTCAGTCGGACGCGATGGAAGAGCTTCAGCCGCTTTACGAGAGGAAGGGTGTCCGGGAGAAACCGGACATTTGGATTGTGAGGGGTCAGAACAATATCTTGGATAAGATTCGTGAGACTCTTGGACGGACGAGGAGAGAGCTTTTCGTTGCGATGCCAGTGGCCCCCGACCCGATCGTCTCTATCGCACTACCAATACTCGCGTTGATGAAGGATAAAGGGGTCAAGGTGTCGGTGATGGTTCCGCAGACGACGAGCCGTGAGACACTTCGAAAACTGAAGACGCTCGTCCAGGTCCGTACTCGGGAACAGATGTTCGGAGGCGGAATAATCTCGGATGATGATCAGATAATAATTCTTCTAGGAGAAGATCCTCTGAAGGGACTGACGCTGGCGATATCCTCGGATCATATCGGACTGGTCAGGTTTGGTAAGAGCTACTTCGAGTATCTCTGGGAGAGCTCAAAACCACTCACCTAACAAGAAAGACTGTCCAAGGATTTTCACATTATCACAGTCCCAAGCAACAGTTAGAATCATCCGCGGAAAAGGCAGTCTCGTGCCGCGAGAAAAAAATTTGCGGCCCCCCTTTTTTCCGAGATGGGTCTCGCGAGCTGAAGCTGTTCTGGGCGATTCTTGCATCCTGACGCGCAGAATGGAAAGGTCGACTGTTTTTCCAGAGTGGAAATCAAGCGTACGGCTCTTCATGAAAATCTCGGGACCTAGAATCGCCTATCCCGATTTCGGATCCAGGCTTGTTCTGCCCCTGCCGGGTTTGATGAAGAACATTCTGCGGCTTTTTCGGTTTCGAAGAGCGTGTGAGGGCTGGATTACTCTTTGTTAATTCCTTCGCAGAGTCGGGTTTTGTGTCGCGGGGAGCAACTGCTTTTGACATTTTTTGGCGAGGGGTCTCGCCAGTTGAAACTGAACCGGGCGAGTCTTGCTAAACAGGGCGCAGAATCAGCAGGTCGGCTGTTTTTGATAACGTGTAGCTCAACGTGCAGGTCAACGCGCAAACTGCGTGATCTCAAATCGCCTGCCCAGATTATTGATCAGGGCTTGTTCTGCGCTTGTTAGGACTGAGAAAGAACAGTTCTTGGGATTCATTATCTTCTGCCCCAGGCTGTTCCAATTCTACACGCAGGGGACCTTCCTTTATCGTCGCTGGGTCCTGGGAAAGAGAAAGTGGCGATGTGGGCCGCAAGGTAGTCTTTATTCGCCCACGGTCTTGGTGTAGTCCGGGCCTCCCTGATCTGCGGGGGTACCAGAGCCAGGTCTAATGGGCAGAAGGCGTGATCATAGCCTGCCCTGGGCTTAGGACCCTGTGGCGAAGGCCTTCGTGGGTTCGAATCCCACCCCCCGCACCACACTATAACTATTAATTGCACGCAAGTCGCAAGTCGCCAAACGCGTCAATGCAAATTGTCGCCAACGACATCCACCACTACGCCCGAAGATTAGAACTCGCCCTAACCGGGCTGAGCCAAGACCTACTGGTCATGATTAGAAACAAAGAAACCATCCTATCATATGTCAAGTTCAGATACGCTGAAGGAGTGAGCGTCCCGAGACAGGTCTGTTATCCTTTCACACTGAGAAAACTATCGAAGGTTCTTGACGGTCAGAATTTTGAGACTGCAACGAAGATAGATCTTGTAAACGCCGTCTCTACGATCGAAAAGGAAGGCACCTCGTACTAGACGAAGAGGACCGAGAAGGAATGCATCAAACAGTTTTACAGATGGCTGAAGGCTGATGACGAGGAATACCCGCCCGAAGTCAAATGGATAAAGTGCAAGAGATCGAGAAAGCACTTAGGGCTGCCTGAGACTCTACTTTTCTGATTTCCGAATGCCTGTAACGGCTTAGAAGCACGAATTGGGCAGGGTTTGGAGAGGATCCAGCATACGATTCTCGGCGCTAGCAGTCGTACCCGCCGTTCGGATACGTTGTCGCGCAGCCAACGACGCTCGCCGGCGATAGCGTAGAGGTGCTCATGCCTAGAATTGTACTGCCCACTTCGTAGAGCGTTGATGCGTACCCTCCTATGCCGGGCAAAACTGCTGTCGTCCATCCCGCATTCGAAGCGGTGCAGGAGGTGATTGTTGTCCCTGGAAGAGTATATCCGGCTGCACAGCTAAGAATTAGCTGAGTACCGGCAGACTGCGGAGTCGCGAAGCCTATCCAGCTTATACCCCTGTACGAGTTGACTTTCAACCGCTGGCTCAGACCCACGGGATTAGTTCCACTGCCTCCTGGGTTGCCGATACCCTGTGCCCAGTGTGGACAATTAGCTGATGGACTAGACGAATGGCAACTGTTGACTGTCAAGACTTTTGAAAAGTCGGAGCCCCCTGAGCCGATGTCGCCGGACCAGACGTAGGATGCCAGTGCGCCGCTGCTCCGGAAGTAGTCGCTGCTAGAGCCTGCGATTCCACAAGTGGTGCCGGACGCTGTTAGAGTACAGCCTGTCCTCGTCAGGGTGAAAGCACCCAGTCCGAAGGCTGGAGCCTGCGTATTGTCAATACTGCAGCCTCCTCCAAGAGTGCCCACAGCAGGATGACCAGTACCGCCAATACTCTGACAAGTGTACGGACCCGACCCTATCAGGAAATTGTTCGCGACAGGGTCGAAGGCAGGGCTGTCAGCACGCACACCGTTGACAGTGGCAATGCTGGGCGAACCGAAAATCCCGACACAGACATCCTCTGGAGCTTCAACGATGCTTGTGGCTGCAATGTCCTTGCCAGTCACTCCACTGTTCCAAGTGCTCGCACCACACGCTGACCATATGTGGCCTGGCATGATAGTGATTGACCCTAGATAGTAGTCTGTGAACGGGCCTCTGGACCTGAGGTTAATGTCGAGAGTGTACTCGTCGAGCACGTTGATATGAGCAATGTTAAGGAGTGAGATCTGCGCGCTGTTAAAGAGAAACGGGAAAAGGGTCGTTTGGTGGGAACCTGTAGCGTTAAGGTTGATCAAGCTGTACTTGACATCCCATGCAGTAACTGGGCCGCCGTCGTGCCAGTGGTTGGCCCGGTTCAACGTGAGACGAAGATCAGCTGTCGTATTCGCAAAGTATGTCGAGTTCCCATAGCCCAGAGTGGTAGCGGTGCAGGCGAGACCGCCAGGGTAGCAGAGATAGCTGTGGCTAGTGGTCATCCAGTCAACGAGTTGCAACGCCTGAGAGCATGTCATTACTCCGGGTGTCGCGGCGATGGAACAGAGCGGATTAGGTTTGAAGAGACCGTCGTATATGCTACTCAAGGTGTAGAAGTCCCAGAGTGTGGTCGCTTGGAATGGGTTGAGGCTGTCAACAGTCGTCAAGAAACTCTGGCGTAGCGTCCCGGCCAAGGCCGGACTGGCACTGTATGCGTTGAGCCAGTTGAAATAGTTCGGGAGACCTGAAAATCCAAACCCGACGGCCGTGCTGAATCCTGGCGTTGTTCCTCCCTGAGACCAGTTGCTCAGACGAGCGTAGTGGTCGTTCCCGTCCCAGACAGGGATGGTGAAGGCGTTTCTTCCGAAGAGGTCCACAGCTTGGTAGCCGGCGCTGATCGACGACAGCTGACTGGTTCCAGGACAGTCGGCGAACGTTGGAGTAGACTGGCCTAGAACAGGACCTCCGGCAGCCGCCAGACAAGGAGCGTTCTCCATCTGGCTACTTAGCGAATCATATTCAGGAGAACAGATGTACATGTAGTCGCTTGCGGCAGTCGTGTACGTTTCGCTCGTACAAGGAGAGCCAGGGACCTTGCTTGAACAATCCGGACTCACACACGTATAATCCGTCTTAGTAGCGAAGAGACTGTTGTATTCGAAATAGGTCGTGCTGTCGAATGGGAAGACTTGGCCGAATCCGAATGTTCCGAGTCCCCAGCAGTTGTCAGGAGTGCCGTTAGCACTGGTATTGAATACACACCATTGCGAGGTCACTCCTTCGACTTCTTGGACGAACGAGCAGGGCCCGCCACCACAGGAAGCGTTACCCGTCCCAGTGTTTGAATTGTCACACGAGACTGGTTGTCCTGCCAAAGTGGTCCAGCCGGCTCCACCAGTCCATGCTGGTGAAAACAAGGCACAGATCTCTTGTGATAGGCCTTCACCCAGGCTCTTGCGAGGCTCGGTTGTGCGGACGGGGAAACAGAGGTTCGCCGTTGCGATAGGAGCTTGGCCATTACAGCCGAGCTGGTTGATAGCGTAGACGGCTGCTGGCCAGCCACCGATTGGAGGAATAAGTTCGCAACTGCCATTCAGGGTAACATTGATTCCAAGATGCGTCTTGAAAGCTGCTACGAAATGTTGGGCAGCGGCGCAGAAGTCAGGGCTTCCGATCGCGACTTGCCCTGCGTACTGAGTAGTTCCCGTGACTGTTCCTGTAGGACATGTGGTTGAATACGCGCAGCTGTATGCTGTGCCGCCAGGAGCTCCAACGATGCAGTTTGTGGAACTTGTTTCTGGGAACAGCGCGTCCCAACTGCAAGGGTTTGGATTGACCAGCCCCCCGTTGGAGCATGAAGAGACTGAGCAGAGAGGCACGGGATCATCGTTCGGAACACAAGAGATGCCCAGGCATGCAGGGTTGCCCGCAACAAATGCTACTTTGTTAATCAGATGTGCGATTCCTTGACGTAGCTGGACCCCTGCCGGGTTGTTGCCGTACTGCATCGGTATTCCTAACAACACATTGGCGAGGTTGAATTGGATCTCAAAGTATCCCTGATCGGCGACCGGAGCAGTGCACAAAACAGCACTATTGCCTGGACAGTTTACTGTGCTTGCTCCTTGCTGGGTTGCGGTTAGTGGCCAGTCTTCGCTGTCGACCTGGTTTGTCAACAGCCAATTGACCTGGGTAATGCTAGCGCCGTCACCCTGACTGATAGACAGGGTCTGCTCTTGCGCACCAGCAGGATACCAAGAGCCGTAGCTAGCTTCTTGTTGAGCCCTCACAACAGGAATACTCGGTAGATGAAGGTTGGTCGACAGGACGCTTGGAAGACTGACTAGTGAGAACGCGATTGCAAAGGTGAGCAGAAGCCTGACAGTAGACATACTGCTCGAACCTACCAGCTCGCCTGACGTGTTAACCTTATCGGTTCGCCGTACACAATAGCACAACTCAACAATGGAACACTTCCGGTATACTTCAGCTATCTGCGGCACGCTCGCCCTATAGCTGTTCTTTGCTCCATAGAATGCGCGAAGCAAGTCTGCGGAGCTACTTTCGGTACACTGACTGTCTCCAAAGAGGAGAAAGAGCCAGTGTTCGACACGTGAGAAGGCTGAGTTCCAACTGCCAGCAAATGTCTCTGGGCCAGATCATCGCATCCACATATGGCTATCGAATGCATCATTTTCCGAAGTGAAACTTCGTGCACATCTGACTCGCTGGGAGGAGATAAGCTATTATGAATCTAGGGGTCGAGTATGACTCTTGATGAGAGCGGGGAATCGGCCGATTCTCATCCTTTCAGTTCTCGTCTCAGCTGCCTTCTTGTCCTCAACCATCTACGCACCATCCGTCCACGGGGACACCCCCGACTTTACCGTTTCTCCGTATGATTCCTCGGTGACTTTCCAACAAGGATGGATCGTGCTTCTCACCATCTTCTTGACCAGCGTCAACGGTTTTTCGGGGACCGTCGCGATGACCGACATAGCTCCACCAGGGTTTACTGTCTCCTTCAATCCGTCCCCAAGCGTGACCGTAACACCGGGAGGATATGACTCTGTTACGATGCAGATAACTTCAACTGTTTCTGGATCTTACAATATCACCGTGATCGGAACTAGCGGCTCTCTAACACATTCTGCCCAGATCGCCATCACGGTCACGCCACCCCCTCCAAACTTTTCAGTATCCGTTCGTCCCTCTTCCATCACCATTCTAGCAGGTCAATCTAGCAACGCAACTCTCACAATCACTAGTCTCTACGGATATTCCGGGAACGTCTCGCTGTCCATAACCGCGCATCCCCTCGTATTCCCGTGGCCTGCCTACAACGTAACGGCTTCACTAGACTCCACCAACCTCTCAATTTCTCCAGGGCACGAGGCAGCAACCACGGTAAGAATCGTGACGGGTTCGATTACGCCGATGGGCCGATACAGCGTCTGGATCACAGGCATGGCCACTGGAGTAGTTCAAGTGCACCAGGCACTCGTGGAATTATCAGTCGGACCCTACTATGCTCTAACTCCTAGCCTCACCTCCATTGCCATTCCTCCGGGCTCTGACGCATCTTCTCAAATCCTATTGACGAGCCACGCCAACTTCTCAATTACCGCAAACTTCCAAGTCAGCTACGTACACATCCTACCCTATCCGTACTGCAACCCGCCATGCACCGATCTTCCTGTCATCTCGCTCACACCCAGTACGGTCGAACTGCCCGTCTTCGGTACCAACACTACCACACTCACGGTCTCCACAACATCTACCACTTCTCGGGGAAGCTACACTATACAAGTCGTTGGCGGAGGGTGTGTATGTTTTCCACGCGACTTTATGATCACTTTCAATGTCACGGACTTTTCAATCGGAAAGACCCCAACTTCAATCCAACTGTCAAGAGGATCCTCGACAAGCGTGAACATCACGGCTTCAGGCGTCTTCGGATTCACAGGGACCATCAGCCTCACAGCAACCATCATCCCAGTCCTGAAACGTGCACCAGCACTTTCCAGCTTGGAAACTATCGAATTATCGTCCGCTGAACCAACTGGAGTAGTAAGCCTAACTGTCTCAACGCAACACTCGACAAGAGTAGGAACCTACACGATCTTGATCATCGCGTCTTCCCGGAACATCTCACGCACACTTTTCATATTTCTCTCTGTCGCAAAGTAGCAACGTTAGACTCCGTTCGGAAGCAGACATCGTTTTCACTGCTAAGGAATGAAAAGAAAGAAGATGGGGGTAGTACGGAGGATGCGACGGATGCAGTGACGTCTCTCTGCCCATTTCCGCCGATCACCGTGCTCGGTAGAAGTATTCTGCAGAGTACTGGACGAGAGCTAATTGGCCCATCGATGTACCAATGGTGCTAGGCGCCAAACCTCCCGCGGCGTTGACGCGCTGTATGTACGTCGTCTGCTTGAAGATTCCTGGTCCATGTGTTGTCTTGGCCTGAAGTAGCAGCCAAGGAATTGTAGCTTGGTCGACAGTAGCCGAGGCGAGACGTTGCACCTCGACCTTGCTACCACCGTTACTCTCCTAGGTTGGTCCCCCGCGGTCACTTCGAGCGGTGGACGATTTGTATGTATAGTATAGTGCTCACCCCCCGCACCATACGGTTCTAGCCTGTAAAGTGTGAAGGAGTTTTTTTGTTTTTGATGTGCCCTGAGGGTCGAGAAAAAGATAACAGAAAAAATAGTTAAGAAGAAAGCGAAAGATAACATCTAGGGTTGAGATATCAGGGGTTCTTCGCAGGGCAGCTCTCGCGCAAGGAAGAGGAGGAGGCGACGGAGCACGATGCCTAGCTTTGGCTGTTAACGTCTTTTCTGGTCGTGTCCTAGTTAGTTGGGGCTACTGGTAACGTTGATCGTCAGCCTTGAACGGCTGAGGTCCGAAGTACTAGAGCCCCGGACTGTGAACGTTGCCGTGAACGTTCCCGGCTGGTCATAATCGTGGCTGGCTGAACATACGCCAGCGCTGCCCGCAAGCGTCATGGACTCGCCGTCGCCAAACCTGAACAGGCACGTGAACGGCGCTGTTCCACCAGAGTACGTGGCCATAAAGGTCAGGACCTGGTCCGAAGCTGCTACTGTCGACGAGCTTGTGAAGCTGTTGATTGAGAGTGGTGGACTGGAGAATGTGTAGCTGAACGAGAAGCCTGGGTAGACGCCCCTCGCGCGGGGAGCCTCGAGCAGTATGCTGCTGCCCTGAACAATCCGCACGTTTCTTACGATACCGAAGTGGTCGAACGATGTGGGGTCCCTGAACAGGATAGTGTTCTGGCCACTAACCAGCAGGCTGGTGATGTCGAACGGTCCAAAGTTGACCGCTCTATTCTGGTAGGGTTGGTAGTCCCCAGTTCCGATGAGATGGTTTAAGCCCGCAGGGATGTCTGCGACCAGTTGGCCATTGACTAGGACGTGTAGCTGGCCGACGCCGCTGTCAAAGTCGTCCAGATCGGAGCCATTGAATGTGAGCATAGCAGATCCGCTGTGTGGAGACCTCACATTTAGGGTGAAGCCGCCGGAGCTCTTAGCATGGCTTGAATCACCAACGTACGATCCAGTTATCACATGTTTACCGGCAACAGTCGGGGTGTAGGCTATGGAGCAGGTCGCCTGGTTCGGAGCATTCCCCGCGACGAGCGTACATGTCGCGGATGACGGATTGAACGTTCCAGTAGAGTTCGTGGTGAAAGTCACCGTACCAGCTGGAACAGTAGGACTCGTCGAATTGTCGATCACTCTAGCAGTGCAGCTAGCGGACGTGTTGACCGAGGCCGAGCCAGGGCTGCAAGTTACAACGATCTTCGTTGAGTGGAGCGGGGGAGGAACCGCGGAGGAAACAGCCACGTTGAAGCTACCCGTGCTGGCTAAGTGAGTCGAGTCGCTACTGTAAGAGCCGGTGATCAGATGGTGACCAGTGACAGTGGGAGCGTATGATACGCTGCAGCTTGCGGTCCCGGTTGTAGTCTCAGCCAGAGTGCACGTGGGGGCGGGTGTGAAGGTTCCCGTCGAGTTGGTCGTGAACATGACTGTACCGGCGGGCGTTGTCGCACCGGTCGTGGAAGTGTCCGTGACCGTCGCAGCGCAGGTCGTTGCTACGTTGAGCTGGACGGATGAAGGGCTGCACGAGACCGTGGTGGTTGTCGGGTGTGGGGGCGGGGGCGGTGTGGAGGTCACTTCAAGAGTGAAGGTTCCTGAACTCGTAGCGTGGGTCGAGTCGCCGGGATAGTTTCCAGTTATGAGATGATGACCAGCCGCCGAAGCGCTTGGTGTATAAGCCACGGAGCATGAGGCGGTACCCGCAGCAGCGCCCGCTACTAGAGTGCAGCTTGCAGAGGTTGGATTGAATGTACCAGTAGAATTAGTTGTGAAGCTGATGGAACCAGTGGGAGTCGATGGACTTGTGGCGGAGGCATCAGCGACCGTGGCAGTGCAGCTTGTTGGATTGCTGACCTGGACGGATGCAGGTGAACACTGAACAGTCGTGGTTGTCGGGTGAGGAGGTGGGGGAGGAACTGGGGTAGTGTCAAGGTTGAACATGCCTGAACTCATCGCGTGAGTAGCGTCACCCGAGTAGGATCCAGTGATCAGGTGGTGACCTCCGACGGTCGGAGTATAGGATAGCGAACAGGTCGCAGTACCGGCTATCGTACCTGGCGATAAGGTGCAGCTCGCAGACGTAGGGTTGAAGGTGCCGGTGGAGTTGGTTGTGAAGCTGACAGAACCGGTAGGCCCTGTGACACCAGTCAAGGAAGTATCAGCGACGGTGGCGGTGCAACTGGTCGGACTGCTGACTTGGACTGGGGATGGAGAGCACTGGATCGCGGTCGAAGTTGGATGCGGGGGTGGGGGCGGGGCAGCGGTCACTAAGAGGTTGAATGCGCCTGAGCTGGCGGAATGAGTAGAATCAGTGCCATAGGTGCCGGTAATCAAGTGGTGACCCACAGCCGATGCTCCGGGCGAATAGCTCACAGAACATGTAGCGGTACCCGCAATGGTGCCCGCTGCTAGAGTGCAACTCGCAGAAGTCGGGTTGAAAGTTCCAGTAGAGTTAGTCGTGAAACTTACAGAACCGGAAGGAGTCGTCGCACCTGTCGCAGATGTATCAGTCACAGTTGCGGCGCAGCTCGTGGGTGTGCTGACCTGGACAGGGGCGGGTGAGCACTGAATCGTCGTGCTTGTTGGATGAGGAGGGGGAGGCGGTGCAGCGGTCGCTGCCAGGTTGAAGGAGCCCGAGCTGGTTAGGTGAGTCGAATCTCCGGCGTAGTTTCCGGTTATGAGGTGATGCCCAATGGCGGTCGCGCCCGGTGTGTAGCTGACCTGGCACGTTGCAGCGCCCGCTGTACCTGCTACCAAGGTACAACTCGCGGAGGTTGGATTGAACGTGCCCGTGGAATTCGTGGTGAAGCCGACTGTGCCTGTAGGAGCGGTTGGAGTCCCTGATGTGTCTGTGACCGTGACTGTACATGTAGAAGACGTACTCACTTGCACGGATCCGGGGGAGCACTGAACACTGGTGCTTGTCGAATGAGGTGCAGGAGTTGCTGCGAGCAGGAATGTTCCCTGACTGACAGCGTGGGTCGAGTCACCCTGGTAGTTGCCGCTGATTAGGTGATGACCCGCTACGGTAGGCGTGTAGGTGACGCTGCAGCTGGCGGTGCCTGCAGTTGCTCCTGCTATCAGAGTGCAGCTCGCAGAGATCGGATTGAATGTACCAGTCGAGTTGGTCGTGAAGCTCACAGAACCCGATGGGGTCGTTGGTCCTGTTGCGGCAGTGTCGGTGACGGTAGTGGTGCAATCAGTCGGAACCCCGGCCTGGACCGATGGCGGGGCGCACTGAACACTCGTTGTCGTCGTATGGAGGGGCACGGCGGTTACCGCGAGTTTGAACGAGCCCGAGCTAGCTACGTGGGTCGAGTCGCCAAGATAGTTTCCTGTTATGAGATGGTGTCCAACAGCAGTGGCGCCCGGCGTGTAGGTGATCTGGCATGTGGCTGTACCGACAGCGGTGCCAGCGGACAAAGCGCAACTCGCAGAGACCGGGTTAAAGGTGCCGGTCGAATTGGTGGTGAAGCTGACAGAGCCCACTGGAGTCGTCGCGCCTGATGCGGATGTATCAGTAACTGTCGCTGTGCAAGAGGAAGGCGTACTCACCTGTACCGTTGCTGGAACGCATTGGATGCTCGTACTTGTGGGATGAGGCGGAGGGGCTGTTGCAACAAGATTGAACGAGCCATTACTGGTAGAGTGACCTGAATCACCGCTATACGTGCCGGTTATCAGGTGATGACCGACCGCCGTCGAGCCGGGTGTATAACTGGCAGAGCATGAGGCGGTGCCCGCGGTTGTACTCGCGGACAGAGTACAACTGGCGGATGTTGGGCTGAACGTGCCTGTACTGTTCGTGGTGAAACTAACAGTGCCGGAAGGAGTGGTGGGACTCGACGAAGTGTCAGTCACCGTGGCCGCACAGCTGGAAGTAGAGCCTGTAGTGACGGAGGTGGGCAGGCAAGTGACACTCGTTGTCGTAGTGTGGGGTGGAGCTGGTGTTGAGGCGAGGAGGAAGGATCCCTGGCTGGAGGAATGCG
>WNGN01001295.1_pt1 | contig 16414 bp, 11 predicted proteins | sample 5400561 | NCBI WGS metagenome assembly WNGN01 (sample SAMN13153379, study PRJNA577476) | soil metagenome | isolation source: 115 cm soil or saprolite under Garry oak tree replicate 2 | place: USA:California | collected 2016-06-15
TGGACATCAGGTGCCCGCTCCGCATAAGTCACCGCGTCATCCCAACGTCTTTTCCAAACATCAATTCCGGCTCCGCCGACAGCGTAAATATCCGCCGCGCGTCCGACCTTGTGGTGCCCAAAAATTCCCGGCTTGAAGAAGATACGGATCCGCTTTGCGCAGCTTCCATTTGCTTCTGCCGCAAACCTTTCAAGTACACGTTCCAATTCTGCGGCCAGGTCCGGCGTCACCAGCACGCTGCTGGGATGAGACTCAACCCGAAAGGTCCTTCCTGATCGCACGGGCACTCGGATGACGAAAGCGGGCGTCGCTTGCATCAGTTCGAGCATTGCAAATCATCACATCCTCCCATCATTTCATTTAGGCTTTGTCAGTTCCCTGGCATTAAGTCGCCGTAAGCAGCGTTGTACCAAAAACGACCGACGATTCTCCCCCCTAACCGGTTGATTGCAGTTGCCGGAGCGCCGCCAAGTGATCCGTTGTCCGGAACACCGCGAACTACGAATTCGATCGTTGAGCTCTCATCGAGTCGAATGTTCAGCGGAAAACTTCCGTAGCCCCAGGGGTTCACAATGTGCCGGAGATCGATATAGGGAAAGAGCGGATGGTCATTTATCAGAATGCGCCATTCGAGCGTCGGAGTCGCGATCTGCGATGCATCACTGCCGAATGCATCGGTGTACTGAGCGAAGTATTGCAACAGCCCGCAATACTGCGCGGGAAGATCGAATCGAGCGAGCAACACTTCTTCCCCCGGGACGGGTGCCTGCTTCACGCTTGAGTCGTCGAAGTATTGCGAATCAAACGGAATTCCACACGCCGCGCAAAGGCCGCTCGAGGTCGCTTCGTCTAACATCGTTATGCCGCTCATCAGTGGTCAGTTAACTAACGTCTACGACTTCTCGCAGTTCTCTGTTGAGAAGAAGCAGCTGTTGGCGTCTCGGGACTTCCAAGCACTTTGTAACCCTGCAATGCAACATGCAGTTCGCCCGTGAAGTCGGAGACCTCGGTAATTTCCATCCGAATTGTCGATCGAGGTAGAAACGTTATGGGTTTTGCAAAATAGCGAAACGGCCTTTCACCTTTTGCAGAGCCCAAACCCGCAATATTAAGTATGGGTTCGCTTTGAAACTCCCTTCCGGATCCTTCATCGAAGATGGCGTATTTAAACTGGACGAGTTCCGGCGGCGAGGCGACAACCTGGAAAAGCCGCCGCATGACTTCGCCGTCGAGTTTTTCCCTGGACCCGATTGTCTGCAGAGCGAACTCAGCAACGTCCGGATTTAGCTTGAAGCCATTTTTCAAAATTGCTTCAGGCCCCGACTTCCCTGTTAACTTCGCCGCGCCGAGCTGAAAGAAAAGCGCTCTGAGAACGTCCCCGATCGTGATTGAAACTAGATTCGTTGGTCCCGAAGTCACTGTGACACCCAAAGGAGGCGCAGGCGCTGGTCCAAAAATGATCGGTTGAACCTGTGGAATAACCCCATAGCACATTGACACTGCCGTGAAACTGGATCCGACGCTGATGGTTATTGTGCTATTCAGCACCTTCCCGGGTTTGCCGGTTAGTTGGTAACGAAAGGCATAATCAAATGGTATTTGATTCCTGCTGGTTCCTTCGTTCCGCGGTGCGGATCTATTGACCAAACTTCTCTGGACGGCCGTTTGAATCAACGTCTTCTCGACCTCCTTGACGAACTTGAAAGTGGAGCGCGCGGCGATGCACTCAATCGTTTATAGCCCTGGAACACGATGAAGAGGGTTCCTCGGCCAAATCGTTCTTCGACTGTGACGCGAATAGTTGATCGAGGAAGAAACGTCATCGGCCAAGCCAGATGCTTGAAAGGGCGATCGCCATTCGCAATACCCAGGCCTGCAACGTTATGAATGGGCTGGTTCTGAAGCTCTCGTCCCGTCGCGGTTTCAGCAATCGAATATCGAAAAGACACCGTTTCGGGACGACTGAGGCGTTCGAACAGTTGGCTGACGTTCGTTACTGCAAGACTAGTATTGAGCAGCCCGTTATCGTTAAATGCGATGCGCAGAAAATTCGGGCGAATGCGAACCCCTTCCAGTAAAGCGCTGGTGGGGAACTGGCGCAGGGTGATGTCACCTAAATCCACCGACGGAGGATTAGCCGGCGGGTCGGGAATTGAAGGGAGTCCGCGAATGGACACAGATAAGTTGTCTGTAGCGAGCCCATACCCTATAGAGGTAGCCACGAAGCCACCCTCTGTGTTAATGGGCACTTCGTCCTCAATTAAATTACCCGGGCGACCGGTGAGTTGAAATTTCGAAACATAATCGAAAGGAATTATGCGACCGTCTCCGTTGGCATTGGTCCGGCCTTGAGAGCCCAACGGCGTACTAACTGTTCGTGGAGAGCGTCCCGAAAAGCCATCGAAGATCTTGTAACCATAGAGGACGATGAAGAGTGTGCCCTGAATTCCTTCCGATCGTTCGACGATCTGCAGCCGAACGGTAGAGCGCGGTTGAAAAGTTAACGGTTGGGCCAACATACGGAAAGGCCTCGAACCATCGCTGATGCCGAGCGATGCCAGGTTGTGAATTGGCTCATCCTGTAACTCGCGACCGGTGCCCGTATCAACTATGCTGAAGAGGAAAGAGATCTCATCTACCGGTTTTATCCGCTCAATGATGCTCGAGCTGAAAGTCGTGACGATTGGGTTGGTTGTTAACGATGGCTCACGCGCTGGTACGGATCGGCCTCTGGAGACCGTAGAAGACGCATCGAAAGCCACCCGATTCAACTGCGGGTTTAACCTGAATCCTTCTATCAAAGCTATTGTGGGGATCTGAGAGAGGGTTATGTCTCCAACCAATTCCGATTGACCAGTTTGGGCTGCACTAAGTGTGACGCTTCGCGCGCGGTCTTCCTCGAACCCATAGCCGATTGCCACGGCGACGAAGACCCCGTCTGTGCTGATGTTGATAACGTCCTGGACAATGTTTCCTGGTATGCCCCTGAGCTCGAAACTGGCCGCATGATCAAACGGAATTACGCTTCCGACAGAACTTCCCCGAGCACTGAAGCCCGGAGAAGTTCCTCGGAGTCCGCTGCGAGCACGCGCTTGTTGGGCTGGCATCATGTTGGTTCATCCCTCGAACATTTTCGAACGTCACTGGAAGAACCACAGCTATTGCACGTCGCGAGTCATGTAGCCGTCCAGGACCACCCAAACGTTGAGCGGTCCATAGATTCTCTGTATTTCTTTGAGCGTGTCGGTATCAGGCACCTCAATTTCAACGCGAAAATTCTGTTGTTTGTCTATGAAGATCGGTTCGGCGAAGCGAAAAGTTGCCGTGGGTGAAGGCTCGCCATGGGTAGTTATGGCTGCCTTCTCAGAGTAGGGACCAGCACCTGCCGGGAAGAACCAGGTTGGCATTTGAATCATAATTTTTTCGCCGACGTAAAGCGTAGTCACGGTGTTGTAGATCAGCTTGCCAATGATCGTTCCGGCGCCGTTATTCAGCCGCACCTGCTCTTTTGGTGGAAACTCTTTACGCGCCGGTTCATCCTTCGAGCCCAGCAGTGCGTTTTCGATGTCCGCAACGGTTACTGCGAAATCTGCAACGTTGGTCGTCGCGTCCGGTTCGGCTTCCTCGCGAGGGTCCTTGGTGTTGTCAACCGTCAGGATCGCTTCGCCATCATCGCTCGCTCGGGCCTCCTCCAGAAGTTCCATTGTCCGTTTCAAGTCAGTACTTAAAGTTTGTTGCTTTCGTGTACTTGCCGGACCCTCCAGCCCATCGATTTCAATGTCGTCGACCTCATCAGAGTATTCCGGTGGCAAGTCACTAATGACCACGCGCATCGCGCGAGCCTCAAAAGTGTTGTAGTGCGGCAGCAATGACGCGCTTTGCAGGTTCGTCTCCAGTTTCGTCTTCTTCTGCACGTCAACAAAAAACTTGAACGTGCTTGAGGGCTCGGCGTCACGGAGCTGCTTTGCAGCTTCGATCGAAAGCGAGTCGTAGATCGGCATATGAACTTTCTCTCTAATTCCCTGTACGGTAGCCATTACCAAATCCTCCTATTCTGTGCATTCTCACGGCTCTGTGAATCAAGGGTCGGAAGTCCGACAATTACCAAAGTGGCTTGAAAGTTTCGGGCAGAGACGGTTCTGCTCCCGGCTGCGCGGTGAATTGCCCGCACGATGCGTTGACTGTAGCTGGATGGACGTAACCGTCCAGACCTTCAAATCCGCTGACATTAGTTGGAACCGGACAACCGGGATTATAAGCAGGCGCAGCTTCCCGAACGTATCCAGCGTAATCTGAAATTCCTGGATAGTATTCGCCGTACTGCAATTCAGGTTCGCCGTAACCAACCATCTCCGGAACCTGGCCGTAGTAGCCTACTGGTTCATACGGCGGCTCACCGTAATAGACGACTGGGAATTCCTCTCCATAATCTCCAACGGGGAATTCTTCACCGTAATACCCGACAGGAAACTCCTCAGCGAAATAACCAACCGGCCCTGCCTGGCCATAGACATCAGGCTCGCCCCAGCCGCCAGGCCTTCCGTAATAAGGTTGGCCGTAGTAGCCGAAGGCCGGATCAACCTCGCCGTAATATCCGTAGCCCGGTTCAAGCTCACCGTAGTACGCAGGCTCTGCCTGACCGTAGTATCCGAGAAGTGGATCGACTTCGCCGTAGCCCATGTTCTCGGACAAATACGGTTCCTCGGCGAAGTAGCCGTATTCCCCTACCGGCCCGCCGTAATAGCCATATTCCGTCTCGCCGAAATCGCCGACTCCGTCTGGATAAACGTTATGAAATCTCATAAGCCTCACTTTCCGAGTTCTATCCGGTCCGCCTGGATTGACGATCATTACCTCGTCAAACTTCGTTCCATCGGAGCCATCCTTTAACAATGAGCGCGACCTCTCTTCTTCAACCGTCGATGCCTCGCGGCGTAACCCGGTAGTCTCCGCCGACGATGTACAACTGCCTTCCGTTTGCATCGCAAGCAAGGCGCGGCGGTGTTTTCATGAAATGGATGAATGTCCGCGGCTGTCCCTGTTGCCCTTTGTCAGATCTGTAAATCAAAGCACGCAGTTCGCCGACGTGAACCAGCACCCTTGGAACGACTCGCTGACATGGCTCCCAATTCACCTCCATCGATGGAAAACAATGAAACTGGCTGAATAGATTTCGCGCTGAGTCGAGTTCGTAGTCATCCTTTGCTGATTCCACTCGAGACAGATTCGATGGCACGTAACTCACAATCGAAACTTTCGCCCGAAACTCTCGTGCGGTTCTCCTTAAGATCCTCAATCCGTCAAGGCATTGCCATTTAACGGCGCCGACGGCGGCGTCTCCTTCCCATCATTGCCGCGGTCTGCGCGGCGGCTGCAGCCGCCGCTTGCGCCGGAGCTGCCGGCGCCTGAGCAGCAATGGCCGGTACTAGTCCGCGAGGTCCCGGCCAAACTGCGCAGCGCATGTACAACCTGCGAGGGCCGAGACCTGTGTATGGAAGCTGCGGCCGAATCCAGCCAAGCGGCGAAGGCGGTCTAAATGGCGAAGGAAACCCGGGAAAGCGGGCGGCCATTCCTCCAATAAGCGCTGACGGACTGGGCACTTGGCCTCCACCGCCGAGTATTGGCGCCAGGGCTTGTCCAACACCAGGAATCTGCTGAAGTGCCTGACCAGCTGGTCCAAACATTGAAGAAACTGCCGGCAGCGCCTTCGACACTAACCCGCCGATTGCCGGAAGAAATGAAGAGAGCGCCGGAAGCGCTGCCGCAAGGAATGGCAGCGCTCCCACGGGATTTCCCAGGCCGTCATATACAACCTGGCTCTCGCCAACGCTGTAAGGATCCTCCGCCAGTCCGAGACCATAAACTTGCGAGTCCGGCACTTCATGCAGCATTCCCGTTAACGAGTCTTGATAGAGCATGTAGTTGTCTCCTTTTGAATGTTACAAATCCGTTTCCAAAGGGCTGGTGGCGCCCAACCAACAGGTTTATCGGCAGTTGCATCTATGGCAATCCAATGACCGCGCACATTTACCTCTGGATAGATGTGACTGTAAGCGTGCGGTTTGTGCGGCCTGAATCCCGCAAGCACGAGTCGAACTTGATGCCCGGTTGACATGAGCATCGCACCCAGCAAGATCGTCATATCGTCGCAGTCGCCGGCTTTCAGCTCCAACATCCTTCGCGCCGTGTGCAACAGCTCCACTCGAAAGATGTCGCGCGTGTAGCGGATGTTTCGCTTGACGAACTCGAAGAGCGAGCACGCTTCCCCCAATCTGTCCTTCGGTTTCACGCCATAAGCTCGAAAAACTTCAATCGCTTTTTGTCTAACGTAAAAATCTTTCGCGCCTTCCTGAATCAACCGGCCAATGATTTTCGCTGTGGCCAGTGTGCCTTTCGTGCCTCGTGGCACTCGCACAATCTGAATTCGGGGAATCTCCGGCCGACTGCAAAGTCGAATCATTCACATATGCCAAGGATTCTGTCGATCGGCACTATCACCCGCTCTTGCAGATCGTTGATTTCAATCTCAGCGAATGACACGTCGTTCATTCCACTTTCTGAAAGATCGACCACTTGACCCTCCAGGACATCGTTGCCATGAAGCTCGAAGAGCAATTGCTGGTAATCGGGATAGAAGATGTCGCAGATCCTGAAGTTCACTCTGCAATTCTTCAAATCCACGACGTTGCCATCTCATCCCAAGATCTTTCGGTCGATCGAAATCGGCTGTTAGGCAAAGCAATGAGCGTTCCGGCCTGAGCACAGGTTTGTCATCTGGGAGTTAAGTCGTTGAGTTAATGAAGCTAATCAGAATCGGACGTTCTGCAGCGAGAGCGCACTGCGGAAAACTCTTTCCGGAAAGAAACTGCTTTGACTGGAAAAATATTTCGGCTGGCCGATGCAGACGGTTTACGAGGGGTGCAGCTTGTGCTTGTGGACTTTATTATAGACACTACGAGTGGTCATTCCGATCAAACGAGCAGCCTGAGATTGATTGCCGTTAGTAAACTGAAGTGCACATCTCAGAAGCAATTTTTCGCAGTAGTCGACTGACCTCGCCATGTTCCAGCCATTCAACCTGAGGATTTCGCGCAACCAGTCCTGAAGATTGGTCTCGATGTCATTACTGCTCGACTCAATGCTGAATGTCACATCATGTTTTTGATCGATAGCTGGACGGATGTCGCCCGCGAGTGACGTCCATACAGCGGGCGTCAAGTCGCTCAAACTTAGCGGCGCATCATCAATCCTGTCCACGAGTGCCTGTCTGACAATATTCTCCAGTTGTCTTGCATTTCCCGATAGGTCAATATCGGTCAAGGCCCGGACGAAATCTGAAGTTGCGCTGATCGGTTTGTTTCCTGTTAACGATGAGTACTTCTCAAGAAAGTATTCGATAAGGGCCTGAACATCTTCCTTTCTGTCACGCAGAGGCGGAACTTCAATCGACAAGACATTCAACCGGTGATACAAGTCTTCGCGAAATCTTCCTTGCCCAACGAGATCGTCAAGTCGTCTGTTTGTGGCCGCGATTACCCGTACATCTACCGGGATTTCATAATCGAAGCCGATCCCGAGCACTCGTCTTTCTTGTAACACGCGCAGGAGCTTTGCCTGAAGTGACTCGCTCAATTCGCCAATTTCGTCCAGAAAGAGAGTTCCTCCTTCGGCGGCGCGGAACAGTCCCTTGCGTTCGTTGTCGGCTCCGGTGAAAGAACCGCGGCGGTGTCCAAAGAGTTCGCTTTCTGCTAATCCGGCGCTTATGGCGCTGCAGTTGGCAACGATGAACGGGCCTCTGCGGCGCTTGGAGTCCAACCCATGAAGTGCATTAGCAATTAGTTCTTTTCCCGTTCCCGTTTCACCGGCAATCAAAACGGGAAAATCGCTGAGTGCGCTTATACGAATCACCCGCCGAAACACCGACATCATTTTTTGGCTCTTACCAATGAGTCCGAAGTCTCGCATCTTCGCGGTCACGCGTTGATCCTGCGAGTGTTCGTCGGCTTCTTTTTCCCATAGTCGTGTCAGCGTTCGGAGCAGGTCTTCACGAAATTTCAACGAGGAGCTGTCTAACAACGATCTCGACCCGCATAACAAAGCGCGACAACGGATCCCGATTGGCCGCGAGAAAATACCGTTTCCGTACGCTAGAATTTGAAATCCTTTAAGCTTAAGCGCGCGCATGATGTTAAGACTGTCGGCTTCCCGCACGGGATCGGATATCAGGGCCATCAGCGCCACGCTCCGGCGAAACGAGCATTCGAGACACTCTACGTCAGTAACGCTCTTGATTCGGAGCGTATGTGCTCCGCAAGAATCGAGTAGTTCGGTTATCGATGTCAGCCGCTGGTGATCTTCGTCACACAGGATTAGTGTGTGTTCCGGAAATGAACCAGAACTTGGGTTCGACCTGGGTCCCCCTCGAAGCGTAGGCCGCTTCGTTGGAGAAATGCCATCGAGTGGGAGAGACACTCTTTCGCCTCCGATGACTGCGAAGCCCGATCTAACAAGTTTCTACCGACAGAAGAGACAAATTCTGCCAATCGGCTAATGAAAGATACGGGCCGAAAGGAACCTCCCTGCAAGGACGTTCGGAGCGTGCGCTTACCTACTATGAGATTTGACTGCCCGTTAATATCACATTTGCTGAACTTTAGCTAGCATGACAATGAAATCTATCAAGAAGATTCAAAGTGACGGGACGGCACTACGGAGAAAGCAGACAAGGAACATAGAGCGGCACTTCAAGCTCCTGGCCGGAGACATGGCAATTCATGGTGAGTACAACCCTTGACGCTCTTCATTAATCCGTATTCGTCGCGTCTGGTTTTGCTGACTGGTTTGAGAATGGTGGGTCATGGTGGAGCAGAGCGGGATCGAACCCCTGGCCTCCGCATTGCGAATTACACAACCCGCAAAACGCTAAGTTATTGCCTTTTCAAAAGTTGCAGCCACCGAAGAAAATCAAGGGTTTTCCCATTCTTTCCCATTCCTTACCATCGCGTATACGTCGCGTCCTGTTTTTTTTGGTCACATATTGGTCATTTGGGATTTCATCAATAGCACGTTTTGAAATGCCAAATTCTCATCTCAATAACCCAAGGAACGCAGAGTATCTCTAAAAAGTTTTTCGGCCACTTTCCTGATCAACTTACACTTCGGACCAACGCCTCGCCCAGAGGAAGACAGGCAAGGCGAGGAGTTGAAGGACGACAAAAAAGACAACGACGGCGAGAATGAATTAAGCGCAAGGCCTCGTCTCATGAGATACGGTTTACTAAAGACCGTGGATTGGGCCTATAATCATTTTTCATCCCGCAACCCGACAGCATCGCTGGAATTTGAACTTCTTTCATCAAGCAATTAGGTTAGGCTTACGAAAGAGCAGATGTTCCGTCATGAAAAGAGCCCCCAAGCGAAACGGAAAATCTTCGGCGAAGTCTCGAAAGGATTCCCGCAGGAAGATCCCCAAGAGCTCCGGCAATTCCAATAGCACAAGAGTTGCCGATGAAAGCCGTGCCGGGGATAGCTCGGCGAAAGCGGATCGCGACCTGTTTCCTATTGTTGGAATAGGCGCATCTGCCGGCGGATTAGAAGCTTTTACGCGACTCGTTCAGCAGCTACCGTCCGATACCGGCCTCGCCTTTGTGCTCGTGCAGCACCTTGACCCAGAGCATGAGAGCAAGCTTCCGCAATTACTGAGTCGAGTCACGAACCTGCCGGTCCTTGAAGTTATTAATAACACCCGTGTGCGGCCAAACCATATCTATGTAATCCCGCCAAACAAATCCATGACCATCGAGCAGCGGACCCTGAGACTGGTGCCGCGCAAAAAGAGAGAGGGACAGTACCGTTCGATCGATCATTTTTTCGAATCGCTCGCGGCCGATCAAGGATATCAGGCGATCGGCGTAATTCTGTCCGGCACTGCGACCGACGGCACACTTGGATTGCAGGCTATCAAAGGCGCGGACGGGATCACTTTTGCTCAGGATGAATCAGCGAAATATGACAGCATGCCGAAGAGCGCGATTGCCGCCGGCGACGTTGATTTCGTGCTGCCACCAGAAGATATAGCTAAAGAGCTTGCGCGTATTGCTCAGCATCCCTATGTAGCTACGCCGAGCCAGCCTGCGTTAGAAGCGGCGCAAGGCGAGGCAATCGATATCAAGGATGTCGAACAAGATGCGCTTAAGAAGATCATGATGCTTCTGCGCAATCACCGTGGGGTAGATTTCACGCTCTATCGCCCGAATACCATTCGCAGAAGAATCATGCGACGAATGGTGCTGGCGAAAATCAAGGAGCTGGGCGGCTATGCCACTCATCTCCGCAACAACGCTAGCGAACTGGAAGCCCTTTATCAGGATCTGCTCATTGCCGTTACCAGTTTCTTCCGTAACCCCGAATCATTCGAAGTCCTGAAGCACAAAATCTTTCCAGCCCTCCTGAAAGATCGTTCGCCAGACGATGCGATGCGGGTGTGGACGGTTGGGTGCTCGACCGGTCAGGAAGCCTACTCCATCGCGATGACCTTTCTTGAATATTCAAGCAGCATCTCCCAGAACGTCCGCCTACAAGTTTTTGCGACCGACCTTAACGATGAGTTACTGGAGAAAGCACGCGCCGGTCTTTATTCAAAGACTCTGCTTCAGGATGTTTCACCTTCCCGACTTCGTCGTTTCTTTGTCGAAGAAGAGGGTGGATATCGCATCAGCAAGACGATTCGTGAAATGTGCGTTTTCGCGCGGCAGAACGTAATTACCGACCCCCCGTTTTCGCGCGTGGATCTGATCAGCTGTCGCAATTTGTTGATCTACCTCGAACCCGAATTGCAAAGACGACTTTTGCCTACTTTTCACTATGCGCTTAAGCCCGAAGGTTTTTTGTTCCTCGGAGTGTCTGAGTCTGTCGGTGGATTCAGCTCCTTATTTACGCCGGTGGACAAGAAGCTGAAATTGTTTGCTAAGAAATCGGGCAAAGTGCGCGAGATACCGCCTTTACCATTAGTTCATGATCGTCAGCCCCACAAAATCATCCAGGAAAAGCTCAAAACCTTAGCGCCATCCACCCTCCAGAACACCGAACTCAATGCCCAGCGAGAGGCGGATCGAATAGCGCTGGCGCGCTATGGTCCTCCTGGGGTCGTGATCAACTCCGGATTGGACATTTTACAGTTTCGCGGTGACACCAGCCCCTATCTCATGCCGCCGCGCGGGCGCGCAACCTTCAATGTGCTCAAGATGGCGCGTGAGGGATTAATGCTCCCGTTGCGTACCGCGATTAACAAGGTGAAGAAAGAGAATCAACGGGTGCGCAAGGAGGACGTGAGAGTTATTCAGAATGGCGACACTCGGATTACGAATCTGGAAGTTATCCCTCTCAAGAACCTCAAGGACCCGTCTTTTCTCATTATGTTTGAACCGGGCGAATCGCTTCGGTCGAAACGAACACCGCGAGCAAAGGCAAAACTGCCTTCGAAACGTGAGCACGCCCAGGAATCGCGGGAAGTCGCTCGGCTTGAGCAGGAACTGGCTGAGACGCGAGATTATGTCCAGGCAATCCAGGAACAATACGACGCAGCAAATGAAGAGTTGCAGGCATCGGCTGAAGAAGCTCAATCGGCAAACGAAGAGCTGCAGAGTATTAACGAGGAGTTAGAAACTTCAAAAGAGGAACTGGAATCGACTAACGAAGAGCTGACTACTGTCAATGAAGAGATGGCGAATCGCAACGCCGAGTTGACTCGTCTGAATAGCGATATTGTAAATCTACAGAGCAGCATCAATATTCCTATTCTGCTTCTCGGACGCGACCTCTCAATCCGCCGTTTTACTCAACCTGCAGAGAAACTCTTTAACTTATTAACTAACGATATCGGAAGGCCACTCGGGGTGGTTAAGCACAAGTTGGATTTTCCCGAATTGGAGAATCTGGTTTCGGAGGTGATTGGGAATGTTGTAGGCCAAAACAGACAGGTACAAGACAAAGATGGCCGGTGGTTCCTCTTGCGGGTGCGGCCTTACATGACGCTGGAAAACAAGGTTGATGGCGCCGTACTCGTACTCATCGATATTACCGACTTGAAACGCGCCGAGGAAGCTAAAGCGCGGCTCGCGGCCATCGTGGAATCATCTGAAGATGCCATCATCGGGGAAGACCTTAATGGAATAATTACGGATTGGAACCGTGGCGCGGAGAAGCTCTTTGGTTATGCGGCAGCGGAAGCTATCGGCCAGCCCATTACGATACTGATGTCGCCGAAAGACCCAGATCAAGAGCGTCGCGTTATGGAGAAGATTCGCCGGGGAGAGAGTGTTGCTTATTACGAAACGATCGGTCGCGGCAAGGAAGGTAAGTCGTTCGACATTTGGTTGACTGTTTCTCCTGTCTTCGACGAACCCGGAACAGTCGTCGGTGGTTCGAGAATCGCTCGGGACATAACCGAACGGAAGCGGGTTGAGCAAGAGTTGGCCGCACTTTTGGCGAGTGAGCACGCTGCACGCGCCGACGCCGAGACCGCCAACCGGCTTAAGGATGAGTTTCTGGCGATCGTTTCACATGAAGTGCGCACCCCACTGAATGCGATTGTTGGCTGGGTACAACTGCTCAAGTCAGGAAAGCTCAATCAGGAGCAAGCTGCGAAGGCTTTGGACGTTATCGATCGCAACGCGGCTTCGCAGGGCCAGATCATCGCTGAACTATTGGATACCTCTCGGATCGTCAGCGGAAATCTGCGGCTTGATGCTAAACCAATCGCGATGCAGTCGCTGATCGAGGCTGCCATTGAGATATTGCGTCCGGCGGCTGACGCTAAGTCAATTACAATTGAAACGCACCTTGATCCGGCTGTTGAACCTATCTCAGGCGATTCGGCGCGCTTACAGCAAGTACTTTGGAATCTGTTATCGAATGCCATTAAATTCACTCAAGAAGGGGGTCGTGTTGAAGTCAGGCTTGAATGCGGCGATTCGAATTGCGACATCGTTGTGAAAGACAACGGTATTGGCATTGCGCCTGAGTTTCTGCCTCATGTGTTTGACCGCTTTCGCCAAGCCGATGCTACGTCGGCACGTTTGTATGGCGGTTTGGGGCTGGGTCTATCCATCGTGCGAAACATCGTTGAGTTGCACGGCGGCAGCGTTCGCGCCGAGAGCGAAGGAGTAGATCAGGGCGCAACTTTCACGGTAACGCTGCCAATTAAACAGTCGGCGCAGATCTCCGGCAAAGAGGCCATAGACGTGGAGCCTGAAAGGCCATCAACATCAGCTTCCACACCGACTGTCCGACTTGATGGAATTCGCGTGCTGGTCGTCGATGACGACGCCGACACCCGCGACTTACTTAAAGTAGCGCTAGTGAATGCCGGAGCTGAGGTGAAGACTTCCATCTCCTCCGCCGAGGCCTTAAGTGCACTCAAGACGTGGAAGCCCGATTGTATTGTTTCGGATATCGGCATGCCCGGTGAGGACGGCTACGACCTAATGAAAAAAATCAGAGCACTCAAACAATCGGAGGGCGGGATGATTCCGGCTATTGCACTTACCGGATTCGCCGCTATCGGCGACCAGATTCGTTCGAGCACTGCAGGCTATCAAGTGCACATCTCAAAACCCGTTGCGTTAACCACTCTTACATCCGAGATCGCGCGCCTGATTTCAGGGAATAGCGATCTGGATGAATGATTCGATCAATACTGCATTCCCTCCACTGGGTTGGAAATCAATTGCTTCAAATGAAGGTGATTTTCGCCAAATGTATTCGCTATATATAAAGGAGAGACTTGGTGAGCCAACGTTCTAACGAAGGCCACGGTGCTTCCAGCAGTTCTTACTTGGCCAAAAGAACGCTAACCGCGCTCTCCGTAGATGCTCTCACGACTTATTGCATCGTCAGGAAGAAGTGGTGTGCGAGTACTGTGACCCGACGCCCACTCTCGCAGCAAGCGAACTCGTTCCGTTCTTTCGAGTTCCCTGGCGATGATTCGAACCCCCGACCTCCGCGTTGCTAGGTCGACGCTTTAATTCGTTCATCTTGGTTTCTGAGGCACATCAAAGGACTCATATCGCTGATAAACAACGAGTACTCATGTATTTAACCGTGCGGCTCGTTGTAACCCCTCCGGTCGCTCTGAAGACGATCTTACGCACGTCCGAAGAAATTTGGTCACGTATTGGTCATCTGGTGATTTGGCGCAATTAAGGCCTTCTCGTAAGTAACTGACATGGAGGGGTTATGGTGGAGCAGAGGGGGATCGAACCCCTGGCCTCCGCATTGCGAACGCGGCGCTCTGCCAAACTGAGCTACTGCCCCACGCCGGACGCCAGAATACAGTTTAGAGTTTCAGGTTTCAAGTTTCAGGTTCCAAGCAGTCCGCAGATTACGCGGATTACGCAAAACAGAAGCGCAGGAAGAACCATCCTCTGCTGGAGGTAGCTCTGGCTCACTCCTGAATGCGGACGAGGAGGTCCGCGTTCCCGGCACCACGTTGAGTCATTCTCCGATCATTGCGGAGGCGCTGATAGTGAAGCGCGCGCTCGTTCAATCGCTTCCGACAACCCATCGACGTTATTGCCGCCGCCCTGAGCCATGTCCGGACGGCCTCCTCCACGCCCTTCAATGATTACACAAACCCGGTGCATCAACGCGTTCATGTCCCCTTTCGCGTCGGCGGATCTGGCAAAGACTAATCGCGCCGTGTCGCCGTCGCGTGAACCGAGTAAAGCAATGACGTTCGGATGAGCAATCAAAGCGAGTGCGAGATGCTTGAGAGAATCTGCGTCGCGGTCGTTGAAGACTTTGATGATGATGAATGGCGGCTTTTCTTGAGCGACTCCCCCATCAGACAAGCGTGTATTACCTGAGGTTGGACGGTGGCTCGCAGTTGCGCTGATGATCCGGTCGCTACTGCTCCCGGTTCTGAAACGTGGGCCCTCCCTCACGGTCGGGCTTCTGACAATCTCGTCCGCGCTCAACCCCCGGCTACTATCTTTGACCGCTTCGCGGTCGGGTGGCGGGCAGTAGCCCGCCTCTAAACCAAATTGTTTCAAAAGGGCTTCCGCTTCGGCACGGCAGGCGAGCTCATCAAGCTCGCGCACCCGATGCGTCAGTTTCTTGTTCTCCTCAATTAACTTCGCCACCAATGCCGGAGCATCTTCGCGTCCGGCGCTGAATAACTCGGCGGTTGCCCGGGCCGTGCGATTGGCCCTGCGATAGTCATTAAGCACGCGAACGCCGGCCATGAACTGAATTCGGGTCAGACCTTTCGCGCGTTCCCACGAGCGCACCGCGATCACGCCAACCTCGCCGGTAGACCTTGCATGAGTCCCGCCGCAGGGCGTCAGATCGAACTCTTCGATCTCGATCACTCGCAATTCGCCTTCGCGCGCGGGTTCCTTCCGCAAAGGAAGACTCGCGGCTTCTGCTGATGCGACCTGCCGAATTTGAATTGGCCGACACTCCCAAATGATTTGATTGGCGAGATCGACTGCTTGTTCAATTCGTTCATCAGACGGATCTTCGAGCGCGACGTCGATCTCGCATTCGTGTTCGAGCACACGAAAGCTGCGCGTCGGCGCCTCGAACAATTTTACGAAAGCCGCCGACAGGATGTGCTGGCCCGTGTGTTGTTGCAGGTGATCGAGCCGTCGCAGCCGATCAATCTTTCCGTGCACGCTGTCGCCGATCTGCGGCGCCGGTCCCCGAATGAGGTGCAGAACACCTTTGTCGTCGTCATCGATACAATCGACAACCAGTGCTTCGCCCAGCATTCCGGTGTCGTTGGGTTGACCGCCTCCGGTGGGATAAAACGCGGTACGGTCCAGGGTCACGGCCAGCGTGCCGTCCTCTCGCTCGCTCAAGTCGATGACTCGAGCATCGAATTCAAGGAGATGAGAGTCGTTGTAGTAGAGGCGTTCGGTTGCGCTCATGTAAAGCCGATGTTATCAGAAGCCTTTGCCGGGCGCAGCCAGGGATTCCTGGGAATCGGACGCAGGATGGTTGCGGTCCAATTACCAAAGCGCCGTCGTCGCTGCGCTTTGCCGGCGCACTCCAAAAAAGCCGGCACACGAATCGTCATAGCAGAGAGGTTCAGTTGCGTTCATTGCGAGGGCGATGTTATCAAATGCCAGACCGAGATCCGTCAAAGTCATTCCTGATTCAACTTTAGCTCATGAACAAATTCAAACATTTCATCGCCCGCACATTGTCTGTGGGATCGTTTCTAATCGCGATCAGTATGGTTGCTCTGGCCCAGGAGCAACCGCTGCGGATCAAGTACTCGCTGGCGATGTCCCAACCAGGCTCGCATCTTTTCGAAGTCAGCATCGACGTGGACGTGCCAGCGGAAGCAAAGCCTGAGTCACTCGATTTTCAAATGGCCAGGTGGTCGCCCGGGCGGTACGCGGTTTTTGAT
>WNGN01001296.1_pt1 | contig 16411 bp, 15 predicted proteins | sample 5400561 | NCBI WGS metagenome assembly WNGN01 (sample SAMN13153379, study PRJNA577476) | soil metagenome | isolation source: 115 cm soil or saprolite under Garry oak tree replicate 2 | place: USA:California | collected 2016-06-15
TCGACGCCCTCGCGGCCGTCGCCCGCCTGGAGCACGCTGCAGCCGAGCCGCTCGAGCATGTGGGCGGTCACGGCGCGCACGTCCTCCTCGTCGTCGACCAGGAGCACGGTGCGCTCCTCGCGGCCCTCGCCGGGGGCCGGCGCGTCGGCTGCGGCGGGCGGCTCGACGCGCGCGGCCGCGCCCGCGGCCGGGAGGTAGACGCGGAAGGTCGTCCCCTGTCCGGGCGCGCTCGTGACCGCGAGCGCGCCGCGGTGGCCGCGCACGACGCCGAGCACGGTGGCGAGGCCGAGCCCCCGGCCCGTGAACTTGGTCGAGAAGAACGGGTCGAAGATCTTCGCCACCGTGGCGGCATCCATCCCGCAGCCCGTGTCGCGCACCTCGACGCACACGTGCGGCCCGGGCGCCGCCTCCCGCGGGTGCAGCGTGTCGCGGAGCGCCTCCGGACCGAGCCCCACGACCCCCGTGCACACCGTGATCGTGCCCTCGGCGCCACCGATCGCCTCCGAGGCATTAATGACGAGGTTCATGATGACTTGACGGATCTGGGTCGGGTCGCCTTCGATCGCGGGAAGATCCGGCGCCAGGTCGTAGGCCATCGCCACCTTGCTCCCGATCGACACGCTCAGGAGATCGCTCGTCTCCGCGACGAGGGCATTTACGTCGACCCGCTCGAGCGCGATCACGTCCTTGCCCGCGTAGGCGAGCATCTCCCGCGTGAGCTCGGAGCCACGCCGGGCGGCCCGTTCGATCCGCCGCAACGCCTCGCACGCGGGTGCGTGCGGCGGCAGCTCGCCGAGCGCCAGGGAGGCGTTGCCGAGCACGCTCACCAGGAGGTTGTTGAAGTCGTGCGCGATGCCGCCCGCCAGCACGCCCAGGCTCTCGAGCTTCTGCGCCTCCAGGAGCCGCCGCTCGAGCGCCAGGCGGGTGTCCTCGGCCTGCTTGCGCTCGGTCACGTCGATCGCCAGGGCGATGATGCCGGCAACGCCGCCGCGGCCGTCGGCGACCGGCGTCAGCCGGCACTCGAAGGTCGCGTCGCCGAGCGAGCTCGTCCAGGCCACCGGCTCGCCCGCGAAGGCGCGGTCGAAGTAGTGCTTCGCGGGCGCGAAGGTCCGCGCCAGGGCGTCCACGATCCGCTGGCCGCCGCGCTCGCCGGGCTCGAGGCCGAGGCGGGCGAGGCCCCTCCCGCCGGAGAAGGTGATGGTCCCCGTGCCGTCGACCGCGAAGAGCACCACCGGCGCCTCGTCGATCACGGCCCGCAGGCGCGCCTCGCTCTCCCGCAACGCCTCCTCGACCTGCTTGCGCTCGCTGACGTCCTGCGCGCAGAGAACCACGCCCACGGGTCGCCCGTCGGCGTCGACCAGGCGTGTGGTACCGCACGCCATCACGCGCGCGCTGCCGTCGCGCGCGAGCATACCGGCCTCGAAGGCGTGCGTCGCCTCGCCCGCAAGCGCTTTGCGAACGTCGGCGGCGACCGTCGCGCGGCTCGTCTCGGCGACGAAGGAGGTGAGGAGGTCCCGTCCGACCGCCGCCGCCTGCGGCCACCCGAGCACGCGCTCGGCCTCGCGGTTGAACTCGGTGACGGAGCCCTGGGGGGTGAGCACGATGATGACGCTCCCCGCCGTCTCCACCACGGAGCGATAGCGTTTCTCGCGCTCGCGCGCCTCGCGGTGGGCTGCGGCGAGCGCCCAGGTCTGGAGAAACTCCCGCCAGCGGCGCCGCTGGAGCACGGCGGTGATCACGACCGCGACGACCCCCACCGCGACGAAGAGCGTGAGCTTGTCGTCAAAGAGCAGTCCGGCGGCCCGGCCTGTGCCGACGGCCGTCCCCACGTACTCGCCAACGACCAGCATGCAGGCGAAGGCCGACCAGACCGGCGACCAGGGGATGAGTACCGCCGCACCCAGCATCGCGAAGGTCGTACCCAGGTTGATCGGGCTCTCTGCGCCTTGCACGCCTCCTTCTGCCGCGAGGGCGAGGACTTGCTCGATGGCCCCCGTGGTGGCGGCCGCGACCACCCCGAGCGCGCGCGGGTGGCGCGCCCCGAGGCGGGTCCGCAGCAGCGCGAGGAGGAGCCCGAGCGCCGCCGCGCCCGCACCACGCACGAAGAGCAGCGCGCCCGTGGCGCCCGGGAAGCGGGTCCGATCGAGCGCGCCGAAGATGAGGAGCAGCATCCCGGCGGCCAGGCAGTACGCGCCCGCACCGCGGCGGCAGCGCGCGAGGCTGTCCGCGTCGTAGGCGGCCAGCGGCGGGCCCGCCGGCTGTGGGCCGGGCTCGGGGCCTGGAGAAGGGGTGGGCTGCACGCCGTCGACGGCCATCGGATCCTCCGGCGAGAGCGACCGCCCCTCCCGCCGCGGCCCCGTTCCTCCCGGCGCTCGACCGGTTGTCGCCACCCGCTACGTAGCACGACTCGCGTCTCGCGCGTCAACTCCCGTTAGAAAACCGGCACCCTACCCGACGCCCGCCGCTCTTGACGAGCGGCCACCCCTCGCGGCACCTGGGCCCGGGAAGGAGGACCTCCATGACCCACCGCCTGATACCCCTCTGCCTCGCGCTCGGCCTCGTCGGCGCCGCTTACGCGGCCTCGCCCGAGAAGGCCTCGGTTGCCTACCCGACGGGCTACCGCAAGTGGGCGTTCGTCAAGTCGATGGTCATCTATTCCGACAAGCACCCGCTGTTCGCCGAGTTCGGCGGCCTGCACCACGTCTACGCGAACGCCGAGGCGATGCGCGCGCTCGTGAAGGGCGGGACGTTCCCCGACGGCAGCGTGCTCGTGCTCGACCTCCTCGAGGCGAAGGACGAGAATGGCGCCTGGGTCGAGGGCAGCCGCAAGCTCGTCGGCGTCATGGAGAAGGACCGCGCCCGCTTCAAGGCGACCGGCGGGTGGGGCTTCGAGGCGTTCAAGGGCGGCAGCCAGACGGAGCGGACGGTGACCGATGCCTCCGCCCAATGCTTCTCCTGCCATCAGAAGCAGAAGGACAACGATTTCGTGTTCTCCGGCTACCTGCCGTAGGAATCAGCGGCTGCGCGTCACGCCCATCCGGGGGCAGAGTCGCGCGACCGGGCAGGCCGAGCAGCGGGGCGAGAGCGGCTGGCAGACGTTCTGCCCGAAGGCGACCAGCAGGTCGTTGAGCTCTATCCAGTGCCGGCGCGGGAGCTTCGCGCGCAGCGCCCACTCGGTGCGCTCCGGGGTCCTGGTGCGTACGAAGCCCAAGCGGTTCGTGATGCGATGCACGTGCGTGTCGACGCAGATGCCGGGAAGCCCGAAGGCGAAGGTGACGACCAGGTTCGCGGTCTTCCGGCCCACGCCGGGGAGCGTCAGGAGGGCGTCCAGGTCGGCGGGGACGCGGCCGTCGAAGCGGGCCAGCAGCTCGCGCGAGACACGCTGCACGACGCGCGCCTTGGTGCGGTAGAAGCCGACCGGGAAGATGGCCCGCTCGATGCGACGGCGGGCGAGGCCGAGCAGGGCGGCGGGCGTGTCGGCGAGGGCGAAGAGGCGCGCCGCGGCCGGCCCCGTCGTCTCGTCGCGCGTGCGCAGCGAGAGGAGGCAGGAGACGAGGATGCGGAACGGGTCGCGCGCCGTCGTGTCGGCCACGGCGGCGAGCGCGGTCGTGTTCCAGGACGGCTGCACGGCGCGGAGGCGCGCGATCACCCGGCTCATGGTCGCCGCGTCCATGGGCGCGCGCACGGCGCGCGCGAGCCAGGCGGGGCGGCGGGGGTGCGGGCTCATTCGTCCACGCGCGCCGCTCAGGCGAGGAGCTGCTCGCGCCGCGCGCCCCGCGAGCGCGGCGCCGGGCCGTCGGCAGGCCCGGAGGGCCGCTGGTGCACGAGCGGGAGCGCCAGGATGCGCGGCAAGCCGACGTCCGCGGGCGCCTGATACCCGGGCACCCCGATCGTGATCTCCGCCTGCGGGACGTCGAGGCGGAGCGTCCCGTGGAGCCGGTCCCAGAGCGTGAGCCCGCTCGACCAGTTCGCGTCCGTCTCGCCGCGCACGGTGGAGTGATGGATGCCGTGCATGCGGGGCGTGACCACGACGCGCACGAGCCGGCGCTCGAGCGCGATCGGCAGGCGCACGTTCGAGTGGTGGAAGAGGGTCGAGACGAGGAGCGCCGTCTGCCAGGCCGTGAAGGCGAGCGGGGACACGCCGATCACGAGCACCTGCGTCGCGCGCCAGGGGATCGAGATGACGAGCTCCGCGCAGTGGAAGCGGAGCGCCGTCGAGGCGTCGAGGTCGCGGTCGACGTGGTGGACCAGGTGGAAGCGCCAGAGCCAGGGGACGCGGTGGGTGAGCACGTGCCAGACGTAGAGCGTGTAGTCCATGAGCACGAGGGCGAGCGGCACCTCGAGCGCGGCGGGGAGGGCGGTCCACTGGAGGAGCCCCCACCGCCGCGACGCCACCAGCCCGGTGAGCGGGCCGATCGCCGGCCGCTCGGTCAGCGCGACGGCCGCCGTGCTGAGCGCGGCCACGGCGAGGTTGCGCGCCAGGCGCCGCCGCTTCGGCTCGACCGTCCGGCGGAGCGGCCGGCGCCCCTCCAGCCAGAGGAGCAGGGCGAAGGTGCCGGCCACCACGGTGCCGGCGAGCCAGAGGGGGAGCGGGCGGCTCGTCACGACGCGCGCGGCGAGGCCATGCCGCGGTACATCTCCGCCATGATGCGCGGCTCGCCCTCGATCACGTAGCGGTCGAGGCGGGTGATCGCGAAGCCCGCGCCGCGGACGAGCGCGTCGATCGGCCGATTCAGGTTGCAGCCGACGCCGATCACCCGCTGGATCGGGTTGAAGCGGTCCTGCCAGCGCGCCACGCGCGGGTCGTCGCTCCGCCCGTGCTCGAGGAAGACGAAGCGGCCGCCGGGCGCGAGGACGCGGCGCACCTCGCGCAGCGCGGCCAGGGCGTCGGGGATGCTGCACAGGGTCCAGGTGCTGACGACGCAGTCGAAGCGCGCGTCCGGAAACGGCAGCCGCTCGGCGGTCAGGCGCACGCGCTCGACCGGGAAGGGCGCGGCGGAGATGCGCCGCGCGGTGCGCGCCGGCAGCAGGTCGGCCACGTCGATCGCCGTGAGGCGTGTGACGCCGGGCGGATAGTGCCGGAGGTTCAAGCCGGTGCCGAAGCCGATCTCCAGCACCTCCCCGCCGGCCGCCGCCAGCGCCTCCTGCCGTTCCCGCTGGAAGCGCGGCCGGCGGAGCGTCCAGTCCATGACGCGCGGGAAGATATGCCGCGCATAGAGTCCCACGGCGTCCCTACATATAGTATCCGCCGCTCGGGCTCACCACCTGGCCGGTCAGGGGGGCGGCGGCGCCGCCGAGCGCACCGCCGGCACGTCGCCCGCGGGGCGATACGGCATCACCACCCAGAGCACGAGGTAGATGACCAGCCCGAGCATGAAGCCGCTCACCAGCGTGCCGAGCACGAAGGCGAGGCGCAGGATGGTGACGGAGACGCCGAACTGCTCGGCCAGGCCGGCGCACACGCCCGCGATCATCTTGCCCTCCCGCGCGCGGTACCAGGTGCGCGTGAGTGCGCTTCCGGGCTCGAGGAGGCTCCCGCACCAGCGGCACTTGACGGCCTCGGCGCGGATCTCCTCGGCACAGTACGGGCAGCGCTTGGTCCCGATGTCAGGCATGGCTCTCCTGGCGGCGCAGGCGCACCTGGTGCTCGACGAAGATCGGGATGGCGGCGTAGGTGAGCGCGAGCAGGAGGGCGAGCGTCGCGGCGTAGTTGAACGTGAGGTAGGCGCCGAGCGCCGTGGGGAGGATCGCGGTCAAGAGCGCGAAGGCGGCCCGAACCAGGTAGAAGTCCAGGAGGAGGATCGCCGGCAGCGGCAGCAGCGCGGCCGCGAGCGCGAGGGCGAACGTCGGCCAGGCGGCCCGGCGCGCGTTGCGGGCGAGGAGCGGCTCGGCGGCGGCGAGCAGCCGCCACGTGAGCCCCAGCGGCGGGGCGGGGACGGGCGCCGCGGCAAGCGTCCGCGCCAGGCTCTCGACCGCTGCCCGCTCCGCGCGGCAGCGCGGGCACGCGGCCAGGTGGGCCGCGGCGTCGTGGTCGAGCGTGCCGCGGAAGAGGAGCGCCGTGAGCGTGTCGTCGCAGTCGGTCATGGTCGGGCCATCTCGAGCAGGCGGCGCATGGCGTGGTGGAGCCGGCTCTTCACCGTGCCCCGCGGGCAGCCGAGGATGGCCGCCACCTCCTCCTCGGGAAGATCGTGGTAGTAGCGCAGGATGACCGCGCTCCGCTGCGCCTCGGGGAGCGCGGCGAGCAGGCGGTGGGCGTCGAGGACGGCGTCGGTCGGCGCGGGCGCGCCGGCGCGGGCTTCCGCGTCGGCGGGATCGACGGGCTCGGGCGGCGGCCGGCGGTGCCAGTCCCGGCAGAGGTTGACGGCGATCTGGAAGAGCCAGGTCGAGAAGCGGCGCCCCGGGTCGAAGCGGCGCGCCGCGCGCACCACCCGCAGCCACGTCTCCTGGTAGAGGTCCTCGACATCACGCCCCCCGGTGTGCCGGGCGATGAGCTGGTAGAGCGGGCGCTCCCAGCGCCGGCAGAGCTCCTCCAGCCGGCGCCCGTCGCCGCTCGCGACCGCCGCGATCAGCTCCTCGTCGGTCGCCATCGGCGCCCGCGCGGAGCTGTATCATGCGAGCGGCCCTCCGGGCACGGCCCCGGCATCGAGATCGCTCCGGTCGGCGCCGTTGGCGGCGGACGGCGGGCGGTCCTGGCCCCGCAGGCGGGCGACCCAGTCCTGCGCCCGCGCGAGGCCGCGCTCGAGGAGCGAGGGGCCCTGCGGGGTGAACGGGACGATCAGCCAGAGCGCGCCGTAGAGGAGCGGCCCGATCAGGTGGATGAAGGTGAGCACGACGAAGCCGAGCCGGACGCCGGAGACGGGGAGCGCCACGGCGTGGCCGATCGCCGCCGCCACGCCGGCGAGACGCCGGCCGGGGTGGTCGCGATACCAGCGCGCCGGGTCGAGCGCCGCCACGCGGCTCCGGCAGTAGGGGCAGCGCACCGCCTCGGCGGCGATCTCCTCGGCACAGTAGGGGCACTTGCGGGTCTTTCCCTCCATGGGTCCCTCCTTCTTGCCCGGTAGTACGCGCGGCGGACCCGGGAGGTTCACGCGCCGGGGACCTCCCGCCCGCGCCAGATCGCGTAGATGGCCGGGTAGACGAGCAGCTCCATCGCAAAGGAGGTGAAGATGCCGCCGATCATCGGCGCGGCGACGCGCTTCATGACGTCGGCGCCCGTGCCGTGCGACCACATGATGGGGAGGAGACCCATGAACATGACGCCCACGGTCATGACCTTGGGCCGCAGGCGCTTGACCGCCCCTTCGATGATCGCCTCCTTCAGGTCGGCGAGGGAGCGCATGAGGCCGCGCCGCCGGCGCTCGTCGAAGGCGAGGTCCAGGTAGAGGAGCATGAAGACCCCGGTCTCGGCGTCGACGCCGAGGAGCGCGATCAGACCCACCCAGACCGCGACGCTCATGTTGTAGCCGAGCGCCCAGAGGAGCCAGACGGCGCCCACCGCCGAGAAGGGCACGGCCAGCAGGATGATCATCGTCTTCGTGACCGAGGCGGTGTTCAGATAGAGGAGCACGAAGACGATGAGCAGCGTCAGGGGCACGAGGAGGGCGAGCCGGCCGCGCGCCCGCTCGAGGTACTCGAACTGCCCCGCCCAGCCGAGGCGGTAGCCGGGCGGCAGGCTGACGCGCTCGGCGAGCGCGCGCTTCGCCTCCGCGACGTAGGTGCCCAGGTCGCGGCCGGCCACGTCGACGGAGACGTAGCCGGCGAGCGCCCCCTGCTCGTCGTGGATGGAGGGCGGGGCGGTCGAGACCGTGATGTCGGCGAGCTCGGCGAGCGGGACCTGCGCGCCGTCCGGCCCCGCCACCAGCACGCGCCCGAGGCTCTCGAGGTCGCTCCGCTCGTCGCGCAGGTAGCGCACGTTGATGCTGTAGCGCTCGCGGCCCTCGACCGTCTGCGACACGCTCGCGCCCCCGATCGCGGACTCGATGACGTCCTGCACGTCGCCCACGGTCATGCCGTAGCGCGCGACCGCGTCGCGCCTGACGCGGAGGTCGAGGTAGTAGCCGCCCGTCGTGCGCTCCGCGAAGGCGCTCCGCGTGCCCGGCACGGTGGAGAGCACGCCCTCGATGTCGCGGCCGATGCGACCGATCTCGGTCAGGTCGGGGCCGAGGACCTTGACCCCGACCGGGGTGCGGAAGCCGGTGGCGAGCATCTCGGTGCGGGTCATGATCGGCATCCAGAAGATGTTGGGCATGCCCGGGAAGCGGATCGTCCGGTCCATCTCGTCGTTGAGGCGCTCCCAGGTCATGCCCTTCCGCCACTCGCTCTCGGGCTTGAGGGTCACCACCGTCTCGAACATGCTGAGCGGCGCGGGATCGGTCGGTGTCTCGGCGCGCCCCGCCTTGCCGAAGACGCGCTCGACCTCGGGGAACTGCTTGAGCATGCGGTCCTGGACCTGGAGCGCGGCGCGGGCCTGCGTCACGGACATGCCCGGGAGCGCCGTCGGCATGTAGAGGATCGTGCCCTCGTTCAGATACGGCATGAACTCCGAGCCCAGGCGGAAGTAGACGGGGACGGTCGCCGCCACCACGAGCACCGCGAGCGCGACCGTGAGCCAGCGGAAGCGGAGCACGAGCTCGACCAGCGGATGGTAGAGCCGCATGAGCGGGCGGCTCACGGGGTGCGTGTCCTCGCCGTGGATGGTCCCGACCAGCACGGCGTTGGCGACCCGGCGGAGCCAGCCGGGGCTGAAGGTGAACGGCTCGAGGCGCGTGAAGAGGAGCCGCATCGCGGGGTCGAGCGTGATCGCGAGCACGGCCGCGATCGCGATCGAGAAGTTCTTGGTGAAGGCGAGCGGCTTGAAGAGCCGCCCCTCCTGCGCCTCGAGCGCGAAGATGGGGAGGAACGAGACCGCGATCACGAGGAGCGAGAAGAAGCTCGGCCCCCCTACCTCCTTCACGGCCGCGACGACGACATCCCGGAAGTCCCCGGGCCGTCCCTCCGCCTGCCAGCGCTCGAGCTTCTTGTGCGTCTGCTCCACCACCACGATGGCCGCGTCGACCATGGCGCCGATCGCGACCGCGATGCCGCCGAGCGACATGATGTTGGCCGTGAGCCCCAGCGCGCGCATGGGGATGAAGGCGAGCAGCACGGCGATCGGGATGGTGAAGATCGGGATGAGCGCGCTCGGGAGGTGCCAGAGGAAGAGGAGGATGACCCCGCTCACGATGAGGAGCTCTTCCACCAGCGTGTGGCGGAGGGTGTCGATGGCCCGCTCGATGAGCGTCGAGCGGTCGTAGACGGGGACGATCTCGACCCCCGGGGGCAGCGACGGCGCGATGCTGCGGAGCTTCTCCTTCACGCCGTCGATGACGCGCAGCGCGTTCTGTCCGTGACGCATGACGACCACGCCGCCCACCGTCTCGCCCTGGCCGTCGAGCTCGGCGAGCCCGCGGCGCAGGTCGGGCCCCAGGTGGACGCGGCCGATGTCGCGCACCAGGATCGGGGTCCCGCTGCCGTTGGTCCCCACCGCGATCTGCTCCAGGTCGGCGATCGACTGGACGTAGCCGCGGCCGCGCACGATGTACTCGGTGCCGCTGAACTCGACCAGGCGCCCGCCCACCTCGTTGTTCGAGCGGCGGATGGCATCGATCACCTCGCGGAGCGGGAGGCGGTGGGCGAGCAGCGTCGCCGGGTCGATCTCCACCTGGTACTGCTTGACGAAGCCGCCGACGGAGGCGACCTCGGCCACGCCCTCCACGCTCGCGAGCCAGTAGCGGAGCGTCCAGTCCTGGAAGGAGCGCAGATCGGCCAGCGTGTGCGTGCCGCTCCGGTCGACGAGCGCGTACTCGTACACCCAGCCGACGCCGGTCGCGTCGGGGCCCAGGCGGGGAGCGACGCCTTCCGGCAAGCGGCCGGTGATGCCCTGCATGTACTCGAGGACGCGGCTCCGCGCCCAGTAGAGGTCGGTGCCGTCGGCGAAGACGACGTTGACGAACGAGTAGCCGAACATCGACTCCCCGCGCACGTACTTGACGCGCGGTGCGGCGATCATGGTGCTGACGATGGGGTAGGTGATCTGGTCCTCGACCAGGTCGGGGCTCCGCCCGGGCCAGTCGGTGAAGACGATCACCTGCACGTCGGAGAGGTCGGGGAGGGCGTCGAGCGGGCTGGTGCGGAGCGACCACACGCCAACGGCGCTCGCGAGCGCGACCAGCAGGATGACCAGGAAGCGGTTCCGCGCGCTGTACTCGATGATGCGGTCGATCATGACGCCACCCGGAGCGTGAAGCGCTCGCGCAGCGGTGGCTTCCCGGGCCGCTCGATCTGCACCACCAGCGACCAGGGGCCGCCCATGGCGAAGCGCGCGGCCCCCTCGTAGACGCCGCCCCCGAGCTCGCGGGCGCGGGCCTCCTCGATCGCCATGCCCGGCATGTCCATCGTGTAGCTGAAGCTCACGCCGGCGCCGGCCACCGGCGCGCCCGCCGCGTCCTCGACGCGCACGCGGATGGCGTTCTCGCCCACGGTGGCGGTCTCGCGTGCCGGGAAGACGGTGACGCGGAGGTCGCCCATCTGCTTCGTCTCGCCGGCGCCCGCGCCGCCCGGCGCGGCCGCTTCGCCGCCCCCCATCTGCATCGGCCGGGCACCCTCCATGGTCACGTGGCCCATGCCGAGGGCGCCCATCATCCCCATCATGCTCTCGGCCGCCTGGAGCTTGCTCTCCGAATCGACCAGGAAGTTGGCGCTGGTGACGACGCGCTCGCCGGCCGCGACGCCGTCCAGCACCTCGACCGCGTCGTCGAAGCGTCCGCCCAGGCGGACCTCGCGCGGCACGAGGCGCCCGTCGCCGCCGTCGGCGAACACCACCTGGCGCCGGCCCGAGTCGAGCACGGCGGTCCTGGGGACGACCAGGCGCTCGCCGAGCGGGACACGCAGCTCGACGGTGCCGTACATCTCCGGGCGCAGGAGCTGGTCGGGCGAGTTCGGAAGCTCGAAGCGGACCTTCGCCGTGCGCGTCTTTGCATCCAGCATCGGCGCGACGTAGGCGACGCGCGCCGTGAAGCGCTGCTCGGGGTAGGCGGTGAGCGCGAGCGCGGCCTCCTGGCCGACCTTCACGAACGGCAGCTCGTATTCGTAGACGTCGCCGTACACCCAGATGGTCGAGAGGTCGGCGAGCTTGTAGAGCGTCATGCCGGGCTCCACCCGCTGGCCAGCGACCGCCATCTTCTCGATGACGACGCCCGCGATGGGCGAGTGGATGGTGAGCGTGCGCCTCGCCTGCCCGCTCTCCTCGAGCTCGCGCATCTGCTGCGGCGAGAGGTCCCAGAGACGGAGCCGCTCGCGGCTGGCGCCCGCGAGCGAAGCCGCGGACACCCGCGCCTCGGGGAGCGAGCTCTGCCGGAGCCGCCGCTCCGTCTCGCGCGCCAGGAGATACTCGCGCTGCGCGGTCAGGAGCTCCGGGCTGTAGAGGGTGAAGAGCGGATCGCCCTTGCGGACGGGCTGCCCGGTGTAGTTCGCGTAAAGCTCCTCGATGAAGCCGCTCACCTTGAGCGTCACCTGAGCGAGCCTGCGCTCGTCGAAGTCGAGCCGGCCGACGGTGCGGATCACCTTCTCGACCGGGCGGCGCTCGGCCGTGCCCCAGGTGAGGCCGATCGCCTGCTGCTGGGCGGCGTCGAGCCGGATCGGGGCGCGCGAGAGCTCGGCCGGCTGGTCGACGGCGAAGGTGGGGCTCGCCAGCGTGGCGAGGATGACGAGCGCGAGCGGGCGGCTCATGGGCGCTCCTCCCGGGGCAGCTCGCCCCCGACCGCCGTCTCGAGGCTGGCGTAGGCCTTCTCGAAGGCGGCCGCCGCCTCGTGGTGCTCGAGGTGCGTGGACTCGATCGTGCGCAGGGTGTCGACCAGCGCCGTGAAGTCGAGGTTGCCGGCCACATAGGCCTCGCGCGAGGCGGCGAAGGACTGCTCGGCCTGCGGGAGGTGCGTGCCGGCGAGCAGCTCGCGCTCGGCGGCCGCGGCCCCGAGGGCGGCGAGTGACCGCTTCACCGCGGCCGCGGTGCGGTCCTCGGCACGCCGCCGCATCGCCTCCTCGCCGGCGAGGCGGGCGTGCGCCTCGTCGAGCGCGGCGTCGCGGCGGTACTTGAAGGGGAGCGGCAGCGTCATGGCGATCATGGCGCCGTACCCGTCGCGGCCGACGCGGTTGTAGAAGCGCTCGAAGGTGAGGTCGAAGTCGGGGAGGTAGCTGCGGCGCGCGAGGGCGACGTCGTCCTGCTCGCGCGCGACGGCCGCGCCGCGCACCGCCAGCTCCGGGTGGTGCTCGCGCGCGAGCGCGATCAGGCGGTCGAGCGGCCCGGGCAGGTGCGCCGGCCCGGGATCGACGGGCGTCCCGAGCGGCTCCTCGGGGCCGCGCGAGAGGAGCTCGTTCAGGCGCGCCGCAGCCCGCTCGCGCTCGAGGCGCGTGGTGACCAGGCGGGTCGCGATGTGGGTGCGCTCGACCTCGGCGCGCAGCACGTCGGGCTGCCCGCCCATCCCGACGGCGTAGCGCCCGGCGGCGCCCGCTGCCAATTCGCGCGCCAGCTCGAGGTCGCGCGTGTAGACCGCGAGGTGACGATCGGTGAGCCAGAGGTCCCAGTAGGCCTGCTTCACGCTCTCGAGCACGGTGAGCTCGGTCATCCTGGCGTCCGCCGCCGCCATGTCGGCGTCGCGCTCCGCCATGCGCCCCTTCAAGCCGAGCTTCCCGGGGAAGGGGAGGCGCTGCGACAGCTTCAGGATGTTGTTCTCCGCGGCGTCGTAGGGGACGGCGCGCGGCGAGTTCCAGCTCTCGGCCGCGAGCGTGGGGTCGTCCCAGGCCGCCGCCTGCGCCGGCACGGCGCGCGCGGCGGCCTGGCGCTGGCGGGCCGCCTCCAGCTCCGGGTTATGGGCGCGCGCGTAGGCGACCACGTCGCCGAGCGGAAGCGGCCCACTCGCCGGCAGCTCCTCGGCGCGCGCGAGCGGGCAGACGAGGGCCGCGATGGCCGTCGCGATGAACGGGATGTGTCGATAGGGTCGCATGATGCTCCTCCCACGAGTAAGGCGCCGGGCAGGGCTCTGCCCGGGCGGACGCTGGTGCGTCGGGGCGCCGCGCTAGCGGTACGCGGCGCGGGAGGAGCTCAGAGGACGAGCGTGCAGCGCTGGAGGAAGAGCGGGCAGTGCGGCGGCGCATGGGCGCCTGGCGCGGCGAGCGCCAGTGCCGGCGCCGCGAGGCTCACGGTCGGCGCGCCCACCGCCGCCCAAGTGGACGCCGTCGGCGCCTTCACCTGCGGGACGGTCGTGCCCGCAGCCGGCGCCTCTCCGGGCGCGCAGCAGCAGGGCGCGATGGTGTGCGCCCGCTCGTGCTGGCACCGCTTCTCCTGCTGGCAGCAGCGGGCCGCCGACGGCGTGCGCGGCGCCAGGCTCGCGCCCACGCTCGAGGCGGCGAGGAGGACGGCCGCGAGGGCGGCGATCACGCGCGGCGCGGGCGGGCGAAGCATTCAAGCCATTGTCCCGGCGCGGATCCGGGCTGTCAAGCTGCGGGCGCGCTCTCTGTGCCCGGGAGCGCGACTCCTCCGTCTCGGCCGAACTCGATCTCGTCGGACTTCGTGCCCCGAGCACACCTTGAACCCGGCGTCCATGGCGGTGGAGCCTCTCCTAGGGCTACCGCCCCCCTTGCACCCTCTCGATGCAGCGCCGGACGGTCTCCGAGAGGTTCCCGAGCCGCTTCCCCTCGACCGGCGTCACCTTGCCCCCGTCGGCGAGCATGGCGGCGTGCTCCTGGAACTTCGTCACCTGCCTGAGGGACTCCACCAAGCTCGCCTGCGGCCGCCCGAGCGAGGCGTCGTCCAGGCGAGCAAGCAGCCGCTCGCGTTCGTGGCCGCTCTTCGCGCCGGCGACCGGCACGCTCGCGGTCTCCTCGCGGAGCTGTGCGAGCCAGAGCTGGCAGTCCTCCGCGCTGAGCGCCCGCGCCGGGACCGGCGCCAGCGACAGCAACGACGCGGCTGTGATTGCGACGACGGTCCGTGCTGCCATGGTATCCTCCTGCCTGCCGATCTTGCCGCCCGGGAGCCGTTGCTGCAAGGCGTGACGCGCGCTCGGAGGAACACGGCGTTGCGGGGAGTACCAGGCCGCCGGGCCGGGAAGGAAGCTAGGTCAAGGATCCCCCTCCCGCGACGGGCGCGGTTAGGGGACAGGGGCGCGGGCAGTGGCGGGGGCCGTCTCGGGGCGCTAAGAGCGCGTTCGTGGAGCGGCGCGAGGCCGTCATCGTCGGCTCAGGACCCGCCGGAGCCGCCACGGCGCTCCGGCTCGCTGCCTTGGCGCCGGAGCTCGCCGCGGGCATGCTCCTCCTCGACAAGGCCCGTCACCCCCGGGACAAGACGTGCGCCGGGGGCGTCATCCCGAAGGCGCTGCGCCTGCTCGAGGAGCTGGGCGTCCCGCTCGCGGTTCCCCACGCGCGGGTCGATGCCGCCGGCGTCGCGGTCCCGGGCCGCACCCTCGCGATCGCCGGCTCGGACCTCTGCCGCGTCGTCCGCCGGCGCGAGCTCGACGCCGCGCTCGCCTGGGCGGCGCGCGAGCGCGGCGTCGAGCTGCGGGAAGGCGAGCGCGTCGTGCACCTGGCGCGCGACGCCGCCGGCGTGCGCGTCGAGACGGATCGCCGCGCGTACTGGGCGCCGGTCGTCGTCGGCGCCGACGGGAGCGGGAGCGTCGTGCGCCGCGCGCTCGTGGGCGACGGCGCGGGCGCGGTGGCGCGCGCCGTCATGTGCGACGTGCCGCTCGCCGAGACACGCTGGGACGGCCACGCCGCGCGCCGCTACGAGTTCGACTTCACCTCGTGCGCGGCGGGGCTCCGCGGCTACCGCTGGGCCTTTCCCTGCGTCATCGACGGCGTGCCGCACGCGAACGTCGGCGTCTACGCGCTCCCGCCGATCGACGGCGCCCGCCTCCGGGCCGAGCTGGCGGCCGAGCTGGCGCGCATCGGCGCGCGGCCGCGAGCGTGGAAGGCGTTCCCCATCCGCACCTACGCGCGCGGGACGCGGGTCGCCGCGCCGCGCGCGCTCCTCGCCGGGGACGCGGCCGGATGCGATGCGCTCATGGGCGAGGGCATCTCCTTCGCGCTCGAGTACGGGATGCTCGCGGCCGACGCGATCGTGACCGCGCGCGCGAGCGGGGACTGGAGCTTCCGGCGCTACGCGCGCGCCGTCGAGCGCGGCCCGCTCGGGCGGAAGCTTCGCTGCCTGCACCTGGGCGCGCGGCTCTTCTACGGCCCGCGGCAGCGCTTCTGGTTCCGCCTCGCCGCGGCGAGCTCGCGCGCGCAGGCGGTCGGGCTCGCCTGGTACAACGGCGCCGACGGGTGGGACCGAGGCGGGACGCTCGCCGCCCTGGCGGCGCTCGTCGGGCTGAGGCCGCTTTGACAGCCTGCCGCGCTCTTTGCTAGCGGGAGCGGCGGGGATGGGAGCGACGGGGGCGCGTCGGGCGAAGCGTGGTCGGGGACCGGCGACCGCCGCGCCGCATCTCGAGACGCTCCTCTGGCGGGTCGGCATCCGGCACGTCGCCGGCGTGGACGAGGTGGGCATGGGGCCGCTCGCCGGCCCCGTGGTCGCGGCCGCGGTCGTCTTCCCGCCCGGCACGCACCTCGACGGCGTCGCCGACTCGAAGGTCCTGACCGCCGCCCAGCGGGAGCGGCTGGACGTCGAGATTCGCCGCCGCGCCGTCGGCGTCGGCTTGGGCGTGGTCGAGCCCGACGAGATCGACCGCCTCAACATCTATCACGCCGGGCTCGCCGCCTGCCGGCGGGCGGTCGAGGCGCTGCCGCTCGTGCCCGGCTTCGTACTCGTCGACGGGCGCGAGATCCCCGACCTCGCGATCCCGCAGAGCGCCTATCCCAAGGGCGACGCGTTCGTGTGCTCGATCGCCGCTGCCTCGATCGTCGCCAAGGTGTACCGCGACGCGCTCATGCGCGCGCTCGACGGGCGCTACCCGGGCTACGGCTTCGCGCGCCACATGGGCTACTCGACGCGCGCGCACTTCGCCGCCATCCGCACGCTCGGGCCGTCGCCCGTCCACCGCCGCTCCTTCGCGCCGGTGCGGGCCGCCGCGCGCGGCGAGGCGGATCCACAGCTCGCGCTGGGTCCGGTGCTCGCTGCGGACTGACGCCTGCGGCGCTTTTCCTGGCGCCGAGAACGCCTATAATCGACCCCATCCCATGGACGCGACCCTGCTCCTCGACCTCTACCGCCAGATGTGCCTCTCCCGCCGCTTCGAGGAGGCCGCGGCGAAGGCCTACTCGCAGGGGAAGGTGAGCGGCTTCCTCCACCTCTACATCGGGCAGGAGGCGGTCGCGGTGGGCGCCATCTCGGCGGCCGAGCCGACGGACTACATCGTCGCCACCTACCGCGAGCACGCGCACTACCTCG
>WNGN01008287.1_pt1 | contig 16406 bp, 18 predicted proteins | sample 5400561 | NCBI WGS metagenome assembly WNGN01 (sample SAMN13153379, study PRJNA577476) | soil metagenome | isolation source: 115 cm soil or saprolite under Garry oak tree replicate 2 | place: USA:California | collected 2016-06-15
CGGACCATGTCAATGCTCAACTTGTCGTCCCCGGTATCGACCACGATCGTGCCGATTTTCATGATTCGCTGAGCGAATGACTGATGCAAGTCGACGCGTTCGAGTTGGGTGTACGGAATCATCTGCGTGTTCTTGTTCAGGATCCCGTCCTCTCGAATGATCTTGTTGTCCGTGATGATGTAGCGAATCGTCTTGCGCTTGAGCTCCGCCGCGAAGAACGCGAGGAGGGCGAGGAACAGGAAGAAGCCGGCGAGGATGAGGCCCAGATCGATCCCCGCGACCGTGTAGTTCAGGGCGGTAGACCCGAGGAACCGGGGCACGTGGAAACCGAAGACGCCCGCCAGGATGAGGGCCAGGAGCATGGCGCTCCAGAAGCGCAACGCAATGAGACGCGTGGGTCGCGTGACAAGCAGGGTCTGTTCACCGGCGTGCATGGTTGGAGGTCCTCGGGAATCATCCGGACGGAGTGATAAAACAGTTTCGGCCTTCCTGCGAGGACGAATTCGACAGAAGAGAGTTCTTATCGTCGGTATCCGGTCACTCGAAGGAGCCCATGACGGTCCTGTTCGGAACCCTCGGCTGGCGCCCGCAGAGCCTGCTTCCGTCGATCCGTTCGACAGAACATTTGGAACGGGTCCTGTTCTACCACAGCGATCATGCGAAGAGCCGCGAAGCCCGGTCCAAAGTCGTCGAGTTCTGTCGGAGCCTCGGCGTCCCATGCACCGCGATCGAAGTGGGCGACGCCTACGACCTCTTGCAGGCGGCCGCCCAGATGCGCGCCGACGTGCGGAAGGAGAAGGCCGCCGGAGCGGAACTCCGATTCAACATCGCGGGCGGCACCCGCCTCATGAGCAGCGCGGCCCTCCTCGTCTGCATCCTGGAGGGGATCCCGGCGACCTACGTGCATGATGAGACGTACCGGGAGATCCCGCTGCCACTCCTCCGGATGACGTACGGCGAAGGTCTCACGCCGAAGCAGCGCGACGCCCTCGCCTTCCTCGTGAAGAATCGGGAGAAACGCTTCTCGGAGACGGCGCTCGCACGAGCCCTTGGCGTCCACAAGGCGACGATGAACCATCACCTGCGGGAGCTGGAGGCCGTCGGGGCGATCGAGCGTCAGTCGGACCCCGCGGACGGTCGCCGCCTCATCATCGTCCCCGCGCCGGGAATCGAGCTCCTCCTCGGGTGATGCGATCGACCTCCGCACGTTGATCGCGACCATCGGGTTCGACGAACGCCACGTCCTGCCGAGCCTCCGTCTCCTGCCGTACGATCGGCTGGTCCTCGTGGGAGGCCGCAACTCGTTCCGGTCCGCGGGCTTCCGGCGCCTCCGGGCCTTGGAGCCGAATCTGCAAGCCGTGCGCGTGGACGCGTTCGATCTAGGCGATTGCCTGGAATCCATCGAAGTATGCATCCGAGAGGCGAGAGCCACCGGCCCGGTCCGGATCAGCGCGACCGGCGGGACGAAGATCCTCACGATGGCAGCCCTCTTGGCGGCCTTTCACGAAGGGGTCGAGGCCTGGTATTGCGATCCGGACCCGGTGCGGCTTCCCGTCCTGCGCGGTGTGGGGCTTGTGCAGGCCTTTGTCCCAGCCGAGCAGGCGGTCATGCAGCTCCTCCGAGGTCGGACGTCCCTCGACCAACTCCTGGCGTTGGGGGTCGGCCAAGGTTTCGCCCGCCGCACCGTCCTCGGCGCCATCCGCTCCCTCGCGGCGAAGGGCGTCGTCGAGCAGGTGCTCGAGTCCGGGCACACCGTTCTTCGTCCAACCAAGAGGGCGGAGCGGATGCCCGCGGGAGGGCGACGGAATGGTCCAAATCCGGGTGGAGGTCCGCCTCAAGAAAGGCGTCACGGATCCCGAGGGCGACAACGTCCAGAAGGCCCTCACGCTTCTCGGTTTCAAAGGCCTCCGAGCCGTCCACAGCTCGAAGCTGTTCCTGATCGACCTGGCCACGAAGGACGCGAAGGCCGCCCAGAAGGAAGCGGAGGAGATGTGTCGACGGCTCCTCGCGAACCCCGTGATCCACGACTACTCGATCCACGTCGAAAAGTGACGCCTAGGTGGTTCGTCGCGTATGGGACGCGAGTCAACGCGAATCCGCGAGCGCCCGGTGGACCTGGAGATCACGCATAACCGCCGAGGCGTTCCCGCCGCGGTGCCTCTTGCAAGTGGTCGGTCGACAGGAGCGCGGCCTTCTTCATTTCCCGTTCCGCGGCCCTCGTGAAATCCTCCATCGTAATTCGGTGGCGTTTCCCGCGTCGAAGCGAGTTCCGCATCGCCTGCCGGCCAGAGGGGCCTCGTCCGGCACGAGCCGGTCGTAGATCTTGCGCCGTAACGGGGCATCGGGCAGGGGGAACTCGACGGCGATGTCGATCCGGCGATCGAGGGCCCGGTCCATCACCCGCGCGAGGTTCGTCGCGAGGATCACGATGCCGGAATAGTTCTCCATCTGGGACAGGAGCACGTTCACGTCGCGGTTCATCCACGGCGTCGCCATGACACCCCGGCGCTGGAAGACGGCATCCGCCTCGTCGAAGAACAGGACGGCGCCCGCGTCGAGGGCGGCCTTGAACACGTGCTCGATGTTCTTCTCCGTCTCTCCGACCCACATGTTCTCGAGTTGCGCATAGTTGACCACGTGCATGGGCCGTCCGAGTTCGCTTGAGATCGCCTCCGCGGCCATCGTCTTCCCGGTCCCCGGAGGACCCGCGAAGAGGAGGCTGAGTCCCTTCGTCTTCTTCACGACCTTCTTCAGGCCCCAGCGGCGGTACATGAGTCCTTTGTGCCGAAGCTCCGCGAGGGCGTCGAGGATCCCCTCCTTCGTTTGGTCAGCCAGGACGATGTCCGCCATCTTGTATCGAGGTTGGACGACCTGGGCCACGGGCCGGACCGGTTCGTGCAGATGCGGTTCCGGGGCTTCGCGATCGTCGTCCGCCTGATAGACCTCGACGCCCGCGACGATCCACTGGTCGCGATCCTCTTTCCCCGTCCTGATTCCTCCGCCTCGCTCCGGGCCGATGCTGCCCCGGACCCGGCGAAAAACCTCGCCATCCTATTTAAACATGGTCCGCTCGAGGAGATTTCGCATCACGCCAGGAAGGGAACTCGTGCGCCATCTGCACCGCGAGATCGAAGTTGTGGAGGGAGACCTCTTCGATGTTCACTCCGAGCGGAACCGCGGGTCGAGACTGCAAGGCCGCGGCCGAGAGGTGCGACCAGAGCGTCCGGGCGAGTTCGAGCGAGGACCGTCCGAGCGACTTTTCGTCCGAGGCCGCCAGCGTTTCCTCCGTTCGCGGCGTCACGGACGCACCGAGCCACGCGAGGAACTCCAGGTCCTGGTAATCGGACACGGGAGCGAAGCTCAGGAGGATCGTCGCGGGCTTCAGGCCTTGCGCCGCGCACCGCTTGCCGTAGGCGCGCAGGACCGTCGCCATCGGCTCGGCGGCGAAGAGCACTTGGGTCGTGAGAAAATCGCAACCCGCCTGGGTCTTTTCTACGAGCCGGTCGACTTCGTTCTCTCGATCCGGGATCGTGATGTTGCCCAACGCCACATCTTCGTGGCCTTCGGCCACGGAACGCAGGACCCGGTTCGCCTCGAGCACGGTGGGACCCGGATATCGGATCCGGCTGTTCGTCCCGCCGACGAGGACGAAACTTCGTAGGCCGAAACGATCGAGGGATTCTTCGACCCATCGACGGAAGGCGGCCGTCGAGGGCATGTGCGCGACCACGTTGTTCACGATCGGGTCGACACCCAGGTCCTTCCCGAGTCGTTGGACAAAGTCCCGCGGGTCCATGTTCCGGAGGAACGGCTGACCTTGATGGTTCTCCTCGAGGACCTGGGGCAGGTTGAGCCCGTCCAGGCGGCCTGAGGAACCGACCGCGTCGCGCACCCGATCCACGAGGGCGGAGACGGCCTTCTCGCTCGCCCGCCGCGAGGGCGGGACGACTTCTAGGACGAGGGGCGTAGATGCCAGGGACGCGCGAAACGGCCGTCGCATTGCGCCGGCATGGACACACCGAGCTACTTGAAGGTTCCATTCCGAGCGGCGTTTCCGACCGTACGAGAAGCATAATGTATCGCGGCCGTTTGTCCTTTCGGAGGCACAGGGGATGGACGAGCGGTTGCGACGGCGGTCCGCCCCGTTTTCCCTGTACGATGCCGTCCTGAGCGACGCCTCTGCCCAGCAGCTCGCGCAATTGAGTGAGCAGATGGGACTTGCCCTCAGTGTCGACGAAATGCGTCGCATTCAGGAGCACTTCTGGCGGATCGGGAGGGAGCCGACGGACATCGAACTGCAGAGCCTCGGCCAGGCGTGGTCCGAGCATTGCTGCTACAAGTCCTCGAAGGTCTTCCTCAAGGAGTTCATCTTCCCGGTCCAGGCGCCCTACGTGATCGACCGCGGCGATGCCGGCGTCGTGGAATTCGACGCTGATCACGCGTATGCCCTGCGCATCGAGAGCCACAACCATCCGTCCGCGATCGAGCCCTACGGGGGGGCGAACACCGGGATCGGCGGCATCCTGCGTGACGTCCTCGCGATGGGGGCGCAACCGATCGCGCTTGCGGATCCGTTGCACTTCGGTCCCCTTGACTATCCTCTGGAGAAGCTGTCGAAGGGAATGAGACACCCAAAGTATCTCTTCGGCGGAGTCGTCGCTGGGATTCGTGATTACGGCAACCGGGTCGGGATCCCGACCGTCGCGGGTTGCATTGTCTTCGACGAAGGATATCTCGGCAACGTCGTGGTGAACGTCGCCTGCGTCGGGTTCGCGAAAAAGTCCCAGCTCGTGCGAAACCGCGCGACCTCCGTGCGCGACGTCTTCATCCTGTGCGGCGGCAAGACCGGACGCGACGGGATCCACGGGGTCACGTATGCGAGCGGCGATCTGACGGACCGCGCCGTCCGTGAATGGGAAACCGGGGCGGTCCAACTCGGCGATCCGATCCTCAAGGAACCGCTGATCCATGCTTGCATCGAGTCGGCGCAGGCCGGCCTCCTTGCGGGTATGAAGGACCTCGGCGGAGGCGGCCTCTCGTGTGTCGTCGGCGAAATGGCCCTTGCGGGAGGATTCGGCGCCGAAGTCGACCTGGAGAAGGTGCCTCTAAAGGTGGAAGGCCTCGCCCCTTGGGAAATCTGGGTCTCGGAGAGCCAGGAGCGGATGATGCTCGCCGTCCTGCCGGAAAACGTGGAGAGCGTCCTGCGAATCTTCGACCTCTACGATGTTCCCGCGACCGTGATTGGTCGAACGATCCCGCAGAAGATTTGCCAGGTGCGGTACGGTGGCACCGTCGTGCTGGAACTCGATCTCGAGTTCTACACCGCGGGCCCGGAGTACACGCGCGAATACCGGCCTTCGTCTCCTCCGCGAACCGACCTCCGGCTGCCTCCCGAGCCACGAGACTACCGGACGACGATTCTCCGGCTCCTCGCGGCGCCGAACATCGCCTCGAAGGAGTACGTGATCCGGCAGTACGACCACGAGGTTCGGGCCTCGACCGTGATCAAGCCGATGCAAGGGGTCATCGGCAAGGCGGCGCACGGGGATGCCTCGGTGATCCGACCTCTGATTGACTCATGGAGGGCCCTCGCCATCGCGACCGCCTCGACGTCCCACATCGCGTCGATCGACCCGTTGGAGAAACCGGATCGCCTCTGGTCGTTCCGAGAGGCGGTGCGGGGGATCGGATCGACCGCGAAGGCCTTGGGCCTGCCGATTCCCTCCGGGAACGTCTCGTTCTACAATGAATCCGCCCGCGGACCGTGTCCGCCCACGCCGGTCGTAATGGGCGTCGGCATCGTGGAAGACCTGCGAAGGTGCGTCACCTCGGACTTCAAGGAGGCGGGGGATCGAATCGTGCTTGTCGGAACGACCCGCGCCGAATTGGGAGGATCGGAATATCTCCGTCTCCGGAAGGCCGGAGGCGGGGCCGTCCCGACCGTGGATCCGAGTTCCCTGCGAATCTCTCTCGACCACCTTCGATCGGCGATTGAAAGTGGTACGGTCGCTGCGTGCCACGACCTGAGTCATGGAGGGCTTGCGATCGCCGCGGCGGAGATGTGCCTCGGCGGGGATCTCGGCGCGGACCTCAAGACGACCGCGATGGACCCGATGCGGTGGGACGTGCAGCTCTTCTCCGAGTCGAACGGCCGGTGGCTCGTCGAGGTCCGGAAGGACCGGTACGAGGAATTCGGGCACCTCATGGAGGGGATCCCGGCGACCTACCTCGGCACGACCGGTGGGACTTCGTTGCATCTCGGCAAGGGTCGTCAGTGGACGTCCCTGGCGATTCCCGTCATGCGGAAGGCGTGGACCGAAACGATTCCGAAGCAGGTCGTGGTCGCATGAAGCGGAGGGACATCCGGGTGGGCATTGTCTACATCGAGGGGACGAACTGTGAAGAAGAGTCGGTGGCTTTCTTCCGGCATTTGGGGGCCCAGGCCGAAAAAGTACATCTGAAGCAACTGACAGGAGATGTGCCTCCCGCGATGAAGCGCACCTTGGACGATTTCGACCTCCTCATGATTCCGGGCGGATTCGCCGCCGGCGATTACGTCCGGGCCGGGGCGATCTTCGCCGCCCGACTTCGCAGCAAGGTGTCGAAGGAGCTCAAGGAATTCGTCGAGGCCGGCAAACCCCTCTTTGGCGTGTGCAACGGCTTCCAGGTCCTCGTCGAGGCGGGCCTCCTACCCGCTTTGGGCGGGACGATGACCGAGACCCCGGAGGCCGTCCTCGCGACGAACGACTCGGGGCACTACGAGTGCCGACCGAGTTACCTTCGACTCGAAAACTCCGGGTCCTGCCCCTTCACGAGGACGTTGGAGCGCGGTCAAGTCGTGACGTTCATCTCGGCCCACGCGGAAGGAAAACTGTTGTTCCCCAAGGAGCGTCAATCGAAGATCCTGAAGGATCTCGCCGAGAACGACCAGATTGTCTTTCGGTTCGTCGACGACCATGGGCGGTCAGGATCCTATCCCTGGAACCCGAGCGGGACAACGGATGGGCTCGCCGCCCTCTCGAACCGCGAGGGAAATGTCTTCGGGGTTCAACCCCACCCGGAACGCTGCTTCTTCCGCCATCTGCACCCCGATTGGACCCGGGCCAAACCCGAGCAGCCGATCTACGGAGACGGCAAGGCGATCTTCGACGGGGCCCTCGACTACGTCGAACGAAAGTTCTGACCCTCCGAATTAGGCCGGTTTTACGAAAACCCAGACGGGCGACGCAAAGACGTGCACCGGCTCCCCAAGCTCCACGAATACGCCGACGATGCCGTACCGGTGTCCCGCCAGAACGGGGAACCCGGTGCTGTTGACCTGGTTCCACGTCGAATTCCAGGAAAGCGTGTCACCGGGTTGCAGGAATCTTGCCCTCATATCAGGACAGAAGACGATTCCTCCGACCCGTGGATAAATCAGCCTCCCACCCTCGTCCTCAACGGCATAGTAGACATTGCCACACGGTGGGCCAATCAAGCCCCAGACCATGACGGGCCTATTTCCTTCGACCTTCAGCACGAGCGTGAAGTTCACGGACTCGCCCGGCACGTAGACGGTCCGCTCGGGTCGTACGACAATCGCCACGGCCCGTTGCGGATACCAAGCCGCCAGCGCGGCTACAAGGACGATCGAAGCCGCCACGACGATCACTAGGACGGGTGGACGCTTGCCCATTCTAGTATGAAACTGTCGACGATGTTATCAGCTTTCCTTTCCCGTTAGGTTGCCTCCTACAGAGAGACGACCAGCTCGACGACGTCTCCATCCTTGATTCCGAGGGCGTTCCGAAGGTAGTGCTTCGAGATCACCTCGAGGACGTCCGTGTGGTGCGTGCGAATCGGCATGATCACGGCGCAATCCACGTGGCCTGCCGTCGCGAGGAAGCATTTCGCTCCGCCGAACGTACGGCCCCCCGCCTCGAAGCCCGTGATCTCGATGCCGGGGCTGTCCTGAAGGATCTGCATCTTCGCCAGATCGGATCCCGCCATCTTCAGGTTCAGCGTGCCTTCGTACGGCTCGAACCAGAGTTTCTTGCGGAACTGGTCTCGGTAGCCCTTCTGGCGCATGTAGAACGCGCCCTCGCCGAGGCCGCTCGCCAGGGTACCCGAGATCGTCAACGTCTCTTTGAGTTCGAAGACGCGCTGATAGTCCGCGTATTCTTTCCGCAGGACTTCGCCACCCCGGGGAGTGAGGCGAATCCGCTGACGACGGGTCGCGAGGTCCCGGGCGACGAGGCCGTCCCGAATCAATTCCAAAATCCGTTGCGACGCACTCTGCTGGCTCACCCCGATCAACTTGCCGAGCTCGCCGGAGGACAGGTTCACGTATTCCTTCATGCCGCCCAGGAGCGCGATCGCCTTGAGCGTCTCGACATGGTACGGCTTCACGGCCGGCGAGAGAGGCCCCTCCTCCGCATATGCCTTTTCCCGGGGTCAGAGCCCCTCGGCCACCAGGTGGTTCCGGGACCGGAGAAAGATGCGCGGGATGCTCGCGGCGCGCAGGCGATCGAGGAGAGGCTGGTCGTTCGTCACGACGACGGCCCGGTGCGAGGCGCCCAGATCGAGGAGCGCGTCATCGGCGGAACCGGATGCCTCGATGACCCGATACCGTGCGGCGAGTCGCAAGGCCGCTTGAGCGTTCCGATCCCGTTCGGCCAAGAGTTCCAGTTCGGTCCGCACGGGCCTCGGGATCGCGATGTCGGCCGATCCCATCAGGCGGGTGAGTTCCGTTTCCAGGTTCACGCGGAACTGGAACGGCATCAGGAGCGCGTTCGTGTCGAGAAGGACGATTCGAGACGCCATTTTCCTTCATCCTTGCGGTCGGAGACCGTTCTGTCGCGAGAATCGCGGGGTCGAATTTAAGTATGCAACGATACATAGCGTCACTATGTCCATAGCGAGGTCACAAGGGACTTCGCAAGGACGGTGTTTCACATGCGGACTTGGATGACGGCCATAATCGTGGCCGTGATGGTTCGAACGCACACGCGAACGACCTCGTGATCTTCGCGGAGTACAAGCGCTTCCTCGGCGGCGCCGACATCGTCGACGCGCAGGGGAACCACCTCGCGACCCGCGGCATCCCGGTGTACACGGTGCTGGCCCAGAGCCTCTCCCGGTTCATCGAGTTCCGCCAGGTGAACGCGAGCGACGGGTTCGACCTGACGAGCTGGGACCATCTATTCCCCGTCCCGCTCACGCAGAACGTCCCGATGAAGGCCCTCCCCCTCACGACGACGTGGACCTTGAGCGGCCTCTCGAACGAGACCGTCGCGGGTGTGACCTACGTGAACTTCACGGTCTCCGCGACGAACCTGACCTACGCCCGGGTCGCGAACAACACGTACGTGGGGGATGGCAAGTTGAACCATGTCGCGTTCACGTTCCACCTGACCGTGGACACGCATAACCGGAGTGCCAAGGTCCCGTGGTACCGGATCACGGTCGACGACGGGAACCGTACGGCGATCCGCCACGTCGAGTTCCTCGGCTACCACAACGTGTCCGGGCCCGCGATCGCGATGGGCGCGAAGTACGACCACCTAATCGAAGGCTGGGACTTCGCGTACCCGGAGGACAAGCTCGCCCTCGAGACCCACTTGATCGTCGGGAATTACATCCCGGAGCGGACCGCGATGTTCATCCATGATGCGTATCTGCGCGAGCACGCGGACGACGGCACGACCACGATCGGCAACGCGACGAGCCTGAATGACACTGCGCCGACCCACCCGAGGCTCTACACGCGCGACCGCGTGTTCTTCGACGACGACTTCACGCGGATCGGGCGGTTCGAGTGGGCGACGAACGTCACCGTGGACGGCCAGGCCGCCATGATGACCTTCAACATCCAGGGAGGCGGGCGCCTCCTGCTCGCCCACGATGGCGCATACTTCGTCGGGTTCTGGCTCCGGGCCGCGTTCGTTTATCCCGCGGGCCAGATGATCGTGCACGACCCCGTCCTCTCCACCGAGTCGTTGCTCGACCTGCCGTCCGGCGTGAACCTCACGCCGATCACGATCCTCGCGGCCCAGTTGGCGGTCGTCTCGGTGGCCATCGGCCCCGCCCTGTACCTGCGAGCGAAGGCGAGGCGCAAGACCTGAGCGCCTCCCCTCCCCTTTTTCTTTCCGGCTCCAATCGATGATCGCGTTTCCTGGAGGGAATCGATCCGATGTCGACCGTTCCGAGACCCCCCGCTCCATCCATGACCGAAAGCCGAAATACGGACGGTCGGATACGAGGCGGACCGGATGACGGAAGTCTCCCCCGAGTGGACCGCGGAGCTGAAGAAGGGCTCGATCCAACTGTGCCTGCTCGCGCTCCTGAACAAGGAGGAGAAGTACGGGTTCCAGATCCTCCACGAGCTGCGCGACCGGTCCAATGGGTTCTTCGATCTCAAGGAGGGAACCCTGTATCCCGCGTTGCGACGTCTCGAGGAGCGGGGGTTCGTCGAGAGCCGTTGGCAGGAGCCGACGAGCGGGATGCCTCGGAAGTACTACCGGCTCACGGACCGCGGCCGGATCGCGCTCCGGGAGGCCTTAGCGGTGTGGGACGCGATGACCCAGGGCGCCGAGCGCGTCCTCGAGGGAGCCCGATGACCACGGACGACGAGTACCTCGGTCAGGTGCGTCGGGCGATGATCGGCATGGCCGGCCCGGTCCGCGACGACATCTTGCGGGAGCTCCGCGGCCACATCGCCGAGTCCGCGGCTGCGAACGGGGGCAACGTGCATGCATCCCTCGAGGCGCTCGGATCGCCGCGGGAGGTAGGCCGCCGTTACCGCGAGATCTACGGTTATGGGACCGCATTCAAGATCGTGTTCGCCGCCGTCGCGTTCCTGCTCGCGATCCCCTCGGTGCCGGTCCTCGTCGTCGGACCGGAGACGGTGTTCCCGTTCACGCTCTCGATCGTCTTCGTCATCGCCGCCGCGGCATGGATTCTATGGGTCGGCGTCGCCGCGGGAACCCAGGCCGGGATCGTGGCCGGCCTTGCGGGAATGGTCGGACGCATCACCGCGTTCGGGGCGGTGTCCCTGAGTGAGTCAGGGGCGTTCACGAGCGCCGGAGGCCTCGGATTGCTTGTTGCGGTGTCCGTCGTTTTCGTCCTGCTGGGATGGATTCCCGGCACCGCGAAGAAGGCCTGGTCGACCCCGCGCGCCGAGCTCTAGAGACCTCGCCACTTGCGTACGATCTCATTGTGGTCGAAGGCCATTCGCGGCGGGTCGTCAGGATCCACGAGGACGATCGCGGATGCATCGCTCCCCGCCTTGAGCCGATCTCCGATCGCCCCCAGGGCGTACGCAATCGTGACTGTGTGGCCGCGTGGGTCGCGACTGGGGTCCGAGAACACGCCGACCAACCGAAGGACCTTCGTCTCGAGCCCGGTCTCCTCGCGGACCTCTCGGACGACCGCTTCGAGGGTCGTCTCGCCGAGCTCGACGAAACCGCCGGGAAGGGCGGGCATGCCGCGGAACGGATCGTTGCGACGTCGGATCGCAACCAGCTTCCCGTCGACCAGGACGAGGCCGTCGACCGTGACGGCGGGATGCGACCGTTCCGTCATTCGTTCACTCGAGGGACGGCATTCGGATGTCGTGGTCTTTCGCGAAGCGGACCGCTTCCGGGTATCCGGCGTCAGCATGTCGCACAACGCCCATCCCCGGGTCCGTCGTCAGGACCCGGCCGATCCGTCGGTCCGCGTCCTCCGTGCCGTCGCACACGACGAGGGCGCCCGCATGGGTCGAATACCCGATCCCCACGCCTCCCCCGTTGTGCACCGCGACCAGGTCCGCCCCGGCGGCGGTGTTCAAGAGGGCGTTCAGGATCGGCCAGTCCGCAATCGCGTCGGACCGATCCCGCATCCCCTCCGTCTCGCGGTAGGGAGACGCGACCGAGCCGGCGTCGAGATGGTCCCGTGTGATCACGATCGGGCCGCTCAACTCGCCGGAGGCCACCATGCGGTTGATCGCTCGTCCGAATTGGGCTCGCTCTCCGTACCCGAGCCAGCAGACGCGGGCCGGTAGGCCCTCCCAGGGGAGGAACTTCTCGGCGAGACGGATCCAGCGGGCCAAGGTCTCGTCCTTGGGGAACTCGCGCAGCACGACGCTGTCCGTCTTGATGATGTCGTCCGGGTCTCCCGTCACCGCGACCCAGCGGAAGGGACCGCGGCCTTCGGCGAACAGGGGGCGAATATAGAGGGGGACAAAACCCTGGAACGCGAACGCGTCCGCGACGCCCGCCTCCTGCGCCTGTCCGCGGATGTTGTTCCCGTAGTCGAAGACCACGCTTCCGGTTCGGAGGAAATCGAGCATGGCCCGGACGTGAATCGCGATCGACCCCCGGGACCGCCGCAGATATTCCTGCGGATCGCGAGTCCGGAGCTCGGCCGCGGTCTCGACCGACAGACCCTTTGGAATATAGCCGCCGAGCGGATCGTGCGCGCTCGTCTGGTCCGTCACCACGTCCGGTCGGATCCCCCGCCGTACGAGTTCGGGATGGACTTCCGCGCAATTGCCAACTAGGCCGATCGAGAGCGGCGCCCCCTCCGATTTCGCGGCGAGGGCCATCTCGAGGGCCTCATCGAGGTCGGAGACGAGCCGGTCGCAGTACTTGTTCGCCACGCGGCGGCGGATACGGGCCTCTTCGACCTCGACGTCGAGGCAGACGCCTCCATTCATCTTGACCGCCAGGGGTTGTGCGCCCCCCATGCCGCCCATTCCCCCCGTCAGGACGAGTCGGCCCTTCAACGAGCCACCGAAATGCTTCCGGGCACACGCGGCGAAGGTCTCGTAGGTCCCCTGGACGATCCCCTGGGATCCGATGTACGACCAGCCGCCCGCGGTCATCTGCCCGTACATCGTGAGGCCGAGCGCCTCGAGTTCGTGGAACGTCTCCCAGTTCGACCATTTCGGGACAAGGTGGGCGTTCGCGATCAGGACCCGCGGGGCATCTCGGTGGGTTTTGAAGACGGCCACGGGCTTGCCGCTCTGCACGATCAGGGTCTCGTCGTCGCGGAGGCTCTGGAGCGAATCGACGATGCGGTGGAACGCCTCCCAATTGCGGGCCGCCTTTCCCGTCCCTCCGTAGATGATCAGTTGGTCCGGCTTCTCCGCGTTCTCGAGATTGTTCTCCAGCATCCGGAGGATGGCCTCCTGCCGCCAGCCCTTGCAGCGGAGTTTCGGTCCGCGGGAGGCCTTGATCCGTTCCATGCAGACGACGATACACCCTGAGCGGACTTGAGCCTTTCCCACTTCGCGAGGCCGGCGACAAGGATTTCGTTCAGAGTCGTTCGGTGACGACCGCCATCGCCTCGTGGCCGATCTCGTCCGCCCGTTTCAGGAGTTGCTCCACCCGTTCCTCCGCGTTCGATCGGAATGTCTCATCGCGGATGGACGCCAGATTCACCGCGCAATTCAAGCTCGCTCCCCGGATCGCCGCCTCCGCGAGGAGAATGGCGACGGCCGCGTCGGTCGTCGCATTGCGATTCCCCTTCTTCACGGAGGCCTCGGCCAGCTCCAACGCCTCCACGCAAAGCTCCATGGTCTCCAGCGGGACCTCGGTCGCTTTGCGATAGGCGGCCTGCATGGCCTCCACCCGTGCGGCCTTTTCTTTCTCGGACGATTTCGGCATTCGCATCGCCGCGATCACGCTTTCGTAGGCTCGTGCGTCCTCGTCGATCAGGGCCTCGAGGCGCGCTTGAATAACCTTGCCTCGGCTCTCGATTGGCACGAGTTCGGACTCGACGCCTTCGTATCCGGCTTTCCCGCGAGCGAGACCGGCGACCATGCGGCTCAGGGCCGCGGATAACGCTCCCGCGAGAGCCGAGATGCTTCCCCCTCCCGGCGTGGGAGTCGGCGCCGCGACCGAGGCGAGGAACTCTTTCACGGTCGTATCCTTCACTCCCATAACCGGGCCTCCAGGATCTGTTCGCGATGGAACCGGGCGAGCTTGAAATATTGGGTGGCGCCCACGAGGACCGCGTCGAGCGGCACCAATCCGATGATCTCGCTCTCGACGATCTCCACGTGTTCTTTCGTCGCGAGCCCTCGAATGGCATCGAAGGCTTGGACCAGCGACGTCTTGTGGTAATCGGTCATGTTCATGGACACTTGCACAAGGCCTCGGTCGACGAGTTCAAAGCCCTTGGCTCGCACGGCGGGCAGCCCGCCGTCGCTTTCTCGAATCGCCTTCGCAATCCGTTTCGCGACACTCACGTCCTTCGTCCCGAGATTCACATTCCATGCGATCAACACGGGCCGCGCGCCGACGATGCATGCGCCCGCCGTCGGGTGCAACTTCGTAGGACCGAAGTCCGGGTTCCGTTCCGGATCCGTCTCGATAGCAACTTTCAGTCCCTCGAACTCCCCGCGGCGCACGTCCGGGAGGGCTCGCCGATCCGGCCGCGTCGCGGCGGCCTCATAGAGGTAGACAGGCACCCGGAGCTCTTCTGCGATCCTCTTCCCGACAGACCGGGCGAGCACGACGCAATCATCCATCGTGACCCCGCTGATTGGAACGAACGGGAGGACGTCGAGGGCGCCGACCCGCGGATGCTCCCCGCGGTGGTTGTTCATGTCGATCAAGGTGACGGCGGACTTGGCCCCTTGGAAGGCGGCTTCGGCCACCGCGTTGCGGTCCCCGACGAACGTGATGACGCACCGATTGTGATTCGGGTCCATTTCGGTGTCGAGAAGGCGAACACCGGGGACGGACGCGATCGATTTCGCGATGGCATCCACTACCTCTTTGCGTCGCCCCTCTGAAAAGTTCGGGACGCACTCCACGATGTCGGCCATTCCTTTCTCCGGGGAAGCGCCGAAGGCCCCAATTCCTTAAAGTCTTTCTCGGCGCCCACGCCCCCTTTGATCCCGGGATTTCGAACCTACGATTCGGTGGACGTCCGGATGGACAAGGGTATAAGTAAACCGAACAACGTGGCGCGCCAGGGTTCTCCGGAGAGGCGAGCGATGCGAGGGCGCACGCGAACAATCGTGTCCATCCTCTTGCTCGGACTGACCCTCGTCCTCATCCTCGGGACCGGGTCCGTGATCGCGCCTCCCCCGATCCCGATGCGGACGCAAGGTAATGCTCTCGACCAATCAGGCTCGCCGCTCCCTGCGGGGACGCCGGTTCGTACGTTTGTTGACGGCGTCAACTACACGACGGGGCGATTCCCGAGGGACTCCATGGCAGTCCAGAACGGAATCGGATCGTTCGCCATTCTCACGGTGGGCAATTCGAAGACACCCGCAAACGCCTCCGATACGCCGTCCGTCCAGGAAGGAGCGAATCTGGGAGACCTTCTGGTCTACGCGGCGGGCGATTTTACCACCGCCACTGGCGTATTCCAGGAATCGTTCAATTGGTCTCCCGGAAATGTGACGATCCAGGATCTCCATCTGGGTGCTTCCTCTTCGACGCCCGAACCGGTGAAGATCGCGGGGATTGTCACCCAACCGGCACAAGGTGGGAACCAATATGCGTTCGTGTGCAACCCGACGGGCTCCCCGGTGTCGCTTGCGGACTACTATTTGGAGCGCGACGCACCGGGTTCGTACCATGGCGGAAGTCTGAGCTTAACGGGGGTGGCCGGCCCCATCTCTTCCGTGCGCGTGAACCTCACTTCGCCTTCGTGGCTCACGCCGACCGGGGACGCGTTGAAGCTGGTATATCGGAATCCCAAGGGCGGAGCCGCCACCGCGGGCGGACAGGACATCGTTGTAGACCGCGTTGAAATTAACGCCACGCGCAACGGCACACTCTCCTGGGAACCTGGCAATACGATCCTGGGCGATGCGCCCGCCCCTGGTCCCGGACAGATCCTCCAACGGGACGGGAGTTGCACGGACGCCAGCAAGTGCCTGCCGCCACCACGGTGACGTTCACCTGGACGATGTCGGATGACGTGTTCGTCAACGCCTACCTCCACGTGTGGGCGAACGTGACGATCGGGAACGAGACGATCCCGCTCGTTGTGGACCAAACCGGTGTGACGTCGGTCACATGGACAACGCGGGACATCGTGGCGACCGATTTGGCCTTTCGAGTCGATGTCCAAGATCCGTTCGGCGCCCACGCGACGGCGTCCACGACGTTCTCCTTGACCCGGCAATCCCCGATCGCCCTCATCGCCGCGATCCTGATCGCCGTGGTCCTCATCGTCTTCGTCATCTTCGGATACCGTCGGGCTCGGAAGCAGGAGCAAGTCTCATTGTCTCCGCCTCCCGCGAAGCCTCCCGCGGCACCTCCCGTTCCCCCGCAGGTCGCGCCTCCGATCGGCGCGGTGCTGGCCGGTGGGGATAAGAAAGTCTGTCCCCGATGTCACACCGCCGTGAAGGTCGAGGACGTGACGTGCTTCTTCTGCGGCTACAAATTCACGGAAGAAAATGCGGCGCCACCGTAACCATA
>WNGN01001297.1_pt1 | contig 16399 bp, 12 predicted proteins | sample 5400561 | NCBI WGS metagenome assembly WNGN01 (sample SAMN13153379, study PRJNA577476) | soil metagenome | isolation source: 115 cm soil or saprolite under Garry oak tree replicate 2 | place: USA:California | collected 2016-06-15
ATGTAAAAACGTTTCGCTACCGTGGCAAGAAAAGTCGTCACCCTTCCGGGCTCATCCAGAGCGCTCAGGTGAAAGGTCCACGCCTTGTAAATAAAGAAGATCACGAGGACGATGGCGATCGCGATATATATCGGCCGATGCGTTCCATTGTTCATGGCACAACGATTCTACACGATGCAGGTTCGGCCCGCGAGAAAGGCAAAGCGGCGTCAATTTGACTGCACGGCGCTTACCGCGCCTGCAAGTGCCGCCGCATCCGATAGTCAGAGGTCAGAGAGGCGCTATTGGGCCATTGGCGAAGCCGCCTCGCGCAACCTTCCCACCGTCTCTCGAAGGTCCCGCGATTCTTGAAACATTCGGATGGCGGCAAGGCCGGACGCGCCGGCGGCGAAGCAAGCTCCGGCGTTGTCCACAGTGATCCCCCCAATCGCGAGGACGGGTATCGTCACGGCGCTGCACACTTCAGCCAGCCGTTCGAGCCCTTGTGGCGCGCCGAACTCGGCTTTAGCTGGAGTCATGAAGAGGGGCCCGAAAAAGAGGTAATCGACTTCCGCCTTTGCGGCGGCGCGGGCCGCCGCGACGGAATGACACGAAACCCCTACCAGGAAATCCTCTCCTGCGGCATTTCGGCCCTCCGGAGAGCGCAGCCAGCGCACCACTTCGATCGGCGGCAACGACATTTCCCCCAAGTGCACGCCGCCGGCATCGGCGGCGATTGCCACGTCAAGCCGGTCGTTCACAATGACGCGCGTGCCAACCTGAAGAGCAGCCAGCCCAGCGCGCCGCTTCGCCTCGCGCGTCAATTCCGCAAGCCGCGCCGCCGGCAAATCTTTCTCGCGAATCTGGATCCAGTCCACGCCGGCTGCGGCGGCGCGTTCCATCACGGCCGCGAGTTCGCCCTGTTCGCGGGGCAGGCGTCTCCGATCGCTCACGTAGCAGAGGATCGGATTACGGATGCGGGGCACCGGCTTCCTGCGGCCGTCGCCGAATCATCCCGACGGCCACCCAGATATCGAGCACGCCGAGCCCGCTGATGGCTCCTCGTACCGCGGGGTGCAGCAAGACGGGGATGAGCGACGGAAAACGACTCAAGAAGTAATTCTGGTCCCAAATCGCGGACCAGGGCAGGCAGACCAGAATTACTCCCATTTCGATACACAGCAGCACCAGCAACGCGTGGAAAATCCGGTTCATGGATGACGGGCGTCTGGATTGTACCCGCTCGGCGGCAGTCAGCGCGCAGTTTTTTGAAGAGCGGCGATGCGCTCGGCGACGTCGCGGTAATCGATATTCATCGCGTAAACACGCGAAAAACTCTTCAAGGCTGCCTCGAGCTCACCCGCCGACTCCTGCGCCACGCCCAAATCATACCGCAGCGCCAGGACACTCTCGGATTCAACCCCAGGCGTCTGTAGCGCTCGCTCGTACCAGAGTGCGGCGATGGCCGGCTGCCCCTTCTCCATGAACGCTAGCCCCAGAAGCGTACAGCACTGCATGGCATAGCGGAACGCGCGGCCTTTGTCATTGGCCTGGGCCACCTTCTGGAATTCGCTGATGGCCTCGTCGAGCAACCCCATCTCGCGGAAGGCGATGCCCAGGTTGTAGTGCGTTTCGGGGTCTTCGTCTTCGACGCCCATTTCACCAAGCTCTGCGCGAAACTCCTCGAATACTTCGCGCAGCGGATCGTTTTCGAGCGGCGAAGCTCCTTTCGCCGCGGGAGCTGCGGCCTTCGCAGGTTTTTTGGGAGGTTCGGGTTTGGAAAACTCCGGCGAAAACTTGCCAATTCCGAGCTGATCAATTTCACTGGCCAATTCGGCAAGAAACTGATCGGCGGTAAACGTAGGTTGGGCAGGCTGTTTCGCCTTGGGCGGCGGAGGCGCGGAAACGGCGCCGGGCTGCTCATGCGCAGGCACGGTGGGCTCCGGATCGAGCACCAGCTCGTATTCTTGATCCAGTTCAAATTCCGGTTCAGGTTTCGCAGCGGGAGCCTTATTCCCGGCGCGAGCCGCCTCGCGATCTTTCCCGGCGCGCTTGGGCGGAGCCGGTTCAACCACGCCGGGGATCTCTGCGGAAATCTCGGCGAATGGATTTCCGGCGTCGGAAGCCTGTGCGACAGACTCCTGGGCCTCCTCTGCGGGCGCAAGTTCGAGGGGAACCTCGAATTCAGTGTATGCCGGCGCCTCCGCGGGCGGTGCCGCTCCTGGCTTTCCAGCGGCAGGCTTCTGCGGCGGAGCCTTTTCGCTCGGCGCCGCCGCTTTCGTCGAAGGAGTTGGCTCCTCGAGCAGCGAAGACCATTCTTCGGAAAGGTCAACCTCGTGAACGGCGGATCCCGGTGCTGCTGCAACTTCCGCGGGCTCGCGCGCCGGCGGGGCTTTTTGTTCTTCCTTGGCTGCGCGCGCGGCCGCAACTTCCGGCTGCCGAGCGGCCTGCTGGGGCTGGGCTTTGACCGTGGGCACGCCTGCTGCCGGGGGCGGCGGCTTGAGCTCGGCATCGCTGATTCCTGCCGCTCGTTGGAACCGACGGCGCAATTCGTCGAAGCGCTCTGCGCTGCGCTCGTCCCCGCGCTCGCGATGAAGTTGTTCGAGCTGCGCGGCCAGCTCCGCCGTGCGGCGATCGTCGCCCGCGCCCAAAGCGAAATCCAACAGCTTTTCAATCGTCGGGGTATGCCGCGGCGCCCGGCGCAAAACCGCTTCCAACAGGCTGTTCGCTTTCTGCGAGAGTCCGTAACTCGCGAATAGATCGACATCGGTCAGCGATTGCGAGATGAATTTTTGCGTTTCTTCGTCCAGCGGTGAATCCGCGGAAGACGAAGCCGCTTTCACCGCCGGAACTGCGGCGGGCTCTTCCTCCGCGGACGGCAATTTGGGAGCCGGCGGCATCGTAACGCCGGTCTGAAACGTCTCCGGCGGCTCTTCGATGGGCGCGGGCGCCGGTTCTTCACTGACCGCCACGCCAAGCTTGCGCAGCACCTGATTCAACCTGCGCTGAGCGGATTCGTTCTCCGACTGACGTTCGAGGAGCTGCTCAAAAGTTTCTTTGGCGCGCTCCAGCTTCCCCGCTTTTGCCAGCGCGTCTCCGAGTTGCGACAATGCGTCGGGCAAGCGAAACGAATCGCTGATCCGCTTGTAGGCCTCCACCAGCCACTCGAGCGGCCCGATGCGACCCGGAAGCCGCGCCACGAGATCATTCAACAGCTTCGTGATCGGCTCGTGCTCGCCCGCGTCCATCATGGGGATGCGCAGCTGCTCGACGAGCGCCTCCGCGCGCGCGGTCTGGTCGGCCTTCATCAGAGCCTCGGCAACTTTCTGCGCCAAGCCAAAATTCTTCTCATCCGCTTCGAATACGCGCAGCGCCAGCTCCGTGGCTTCGGTCCATTTTTGGTCCTTGATGTAAAGATCGAGCAGGAGTTCCGCCTGCTCCCCGCCCTTCTCGAGCCCGTGGGCGCCTTCCAGGAGCTGCGCGGCATGGGCCACGTTTCCTTCCGAGCCCAACGCCCGCGCCTTGATGCTCCGTGCGGCCGCATTCTTCGCATCCAGCTTCAGCGCCTTGTCGGCCAGCTTCAGGCTCTCCGCCTGATCGCCGCGCGCCAGAAACCGCTGCGCGGCTTCGACGTAGGTCTCCAGCGCGTCCTTCGACTGTCCCATCGCGTGATACAAATCCGCCAGGCGAATCTGAATGCGCAGATTGTCCGGCTCCGCGTTGAGAAGTTTCTTCAGCAGGCCGACCGCCTCGGACCGGCGGTGGCTCTTCAGATGAATTTCCGCAAGCTGCAAGAACAGCGGCCGCGCCTCGCTCATCACGCCTTGCTGGACGTACAGATCCGCCAGCTTTTCGAGCGGCCGAATCTCGTCCGGCGCCAGTTTGGCGATGCGCTTGTAAACAGCGATGGCCTTGGTCAGGAACCCATCGGCGACAAAAATCTGGGCGAGGCGCTCGAAGTAATCGATGGCCTGAAACGCTTCGCCCTGGCGAATATAAAGTTCGCCGATGGTCATCAGCGTGACCTGGTCTTTCGGTTCGTACTTGAGAATGTGCTGGTATTCGCCGATGGCCTGGGTGATCTTGCCCTGGTTCAGCAGTTTTTGCGCAGCTTCGACGTACTTGCTTTTGTTATAGGCCATGCGCGATCTCGGACGAGACTCCACCGCAGCTCGCCCATCCTCGTCCCGGGCATGGCCGAAGGACCTGCCCGGAACGGGTCACAGCAACAGGCGACCGGAGGGGCTGCCTCAGTAGATCTCCCCAACCCTTGCGCGGTGGCGAGGCAGGCGGAACCCGCTCCTTGCTACGCTAACAGGCGCCGAAAAGCCAAGTCAACGCAGCTAAATGCCCGTGTGAACAGGCAGTTATCCCTTACCGTAAGTCTAGTACGCTAAGGCTAACGCCAACAGCGCTCCTCGGGATGTCCCCCAGTGGTATCATCCGCCCGCGAAACGCTGCCCGAAGGAGGTCTTCCGTGCGTCATCCTGCCGGCCGAATTCTCATTCTGCTTGGCTTCCTCGCAGTGCTCGTGCCGTGCGTCGCGCACGCCCAAGCCATGCAGCTCAAGCCCACGCCAAAGACCATCGCCTGGGGCTATTACGACGCCAAAACCCCTCCCGTGCTGCGGATCCGCTCCGGCGACACGGTCGAAATACAGACGCTCATCACCTCAAGTCCCGAGCGCCTGGAAGGCGCGGGTGTTCCCGCCGATCGCGTCGAGCAATCGCTTCGCGACATCTACAAAGAAGTCAAGGACAAGGGCCCGGGCGGGCACATTCTTACCGGCCCGATCTACATCGAAAGCGCCGAGCCCGGCGACGTCCTCGAAGTGCGCATCCAGAAAATTCGCCTCGCCATACCCTACGCCTACAACGGATTCGGGCCCGGCCGCGGCTTCCTCCCTGATGACTATCCCTATGCGCGCATGAAAATCATCCCGCTGGATGAAACGCGCATGGTCGCACATTTCGCCGAGGGCATCGAGATCCCGCTGCATCCCTTCTTCGGCAGCATGGGCGTTGCCCCGCCGGAAGTTTCGGGGCGCATCAGCAGCAATCCGCCGTGGATACACGCCGGCAACCTCGACAACAAGGATTTGGTCGCAGGCTCTTCGCTTTTCCTTCCGGTCCACGCTCGCGGCGCGCTCTTCGAAGTTGGCGACGGCCATGCCGGCCAGGGCGACGGGGAAGTGGACATCACCGCGCTCGAAACTTCCCTCATCGGAACGTTCCAATTCATCGTCCATAAGGACTTGCATCTGCTCTGGCCGCGCGCCGAAACCTCCACCCATTACATCACCATGGGCCTCCACGAGGACCTGAACGAAGCCACCAAGCTCGCCGTGCGCGAAATGATCGCCTTCCTGATGGAAACAAAACATCTTTCTCGCGACGACGCGTACATGCTGGCGAGCGTGGCCGCCGACCTCCATATCACCGAACTCGTTGACGGCAACAAAGGCGTCCACATGTCCATTGCCAAGTCGATCTTTACTACTCCAAACTGACTTTTCTCGGCTGTCCTCGCGAGCAGGATGGCAACGCTGCGGCCACTTGAATAGGGCGCTACCGCTTACCGAATCAGCACCACTGCCCGCCATTTTTATTCCTATCCGCTATGCTGTAAGCAACGAGGCAAGTTTGGCCTGAAAAGACAAGCGTCTTTCGTGGCGTCAGAGAACAGCGTTTTGCTGGTGCGGGAAAGTTTAGACCGGCCCTCTGCGCGATCCGTCGTGAGGTATTTCGTGGCCGCAAACAAAAGTAAATCTAAAGCGCCGCCCGCCGAAGGAGGGCAGCGAAGAAGCGGGCGGTTTCCTATCCTCGTGCCCGTAGAAGTCCGCTGGCGCGAGTCGGACGGAGACCTCATCAAGGCCGACGCCCAGGCGAAAGAAGTCAACATCCACGGCGGCCTGCTTCAGTTTTTGGACACCGAGGTCTTCCCATCGCTCGACACCGAGCTGGAGCTGACGAACCTGTTTTCCAGCGAGATGACTAAGGGCCGCGCCTGCGCTATTCGGCGTTCCGCAGAAGGCACCGTGATCGGCGTGGCCATTGAGCTGCTCGTTCCCAGCGAATCGTTTTGGGGACTGACTTTCCGCCTGAAGAGAACAACTGCGGAACTAAAGAAACTCGATGAAGTTATACGATCCGGGGACATTGACCCGCGTGTTTTGCGCGAATTCCGCGACGCCGTGGACTACGTTCGCAAGACCGCCTGGGCCGTGCAGGAATGGCAGGAGCGGCAATTCCAGCATCGCGAAACCGCAACGGTACTGCCGCTGCTCATGGCGGAGCGCATCCGCCGCGCAGCTCAGATCTGCACAGCCGTGGCCGCTGACCTGAAAAACCATGACATAGCTCCGGAAACAGCGGGTCTTGAAGCTCTCTTCCAAGCTACCCTGCGGCTCTATCTGGATCTCGCCGTTCTCTTCGGCAACGATCCTGTCCCTTAGAATCTCTTGAGCTACTTCCGGACTTCGCCACGGATTCCTGCGTGGCCCGAACTTCCGTTTTTCCTTTGTTGCACCGGGCGCTACTCGCCACCCGCGAAGCGCGTCCGCTCGCGCCCCAGACGACGCTGCGAAGTCGAGGGAGGCTTGCAACCCTTAAAACCGGGGAGGGGGGTGAGGCCCGCACAACGTGCCAAAATCACGGGCCGGATGGAGAGGGAATCTCTAAGATTCTGAAGGGATTAGCTGAGCGACCAACCTACTACCGTCAGAGCCAGCACGGCGACGAGCGCCACCAGGCTGATCACGCTCAACACTTTTCCGCGGCCAATGAGCAGCGCCCGAGTTTCGCCATTCAGGCAGAGGACCGCAAGGACCAGCAGCACCGCGCCCCAGCCGATAAGCGAGGGAACACCAGGATAGCGAGTGATGGCAGAAAGTATTCGCTCCGGCGGCTGTCCCGCAGGTACCCACCAGGGAATCGCCGGCGCGATACCCGCAACCAGCACAAAAGTCAGCAGCTTACGCGTAACCCAGCCTTTAATCTTGGGCTTCGGGGTGGCCTTACGCCAGACGAAATACTCCCAAGCGAGCAGTCCGAACGCGATGCCCGCCCATCCGTACAACGAAGCATTCACGTCCAGCCACAACCACGCCCGGAACAGCCAGTGTCCCGGATTTACCGCCAGCTCCGGCAACATGAACCATCCGATCAACCCATTCGCGATCACGGCCACGGACAGCGTGGACAGGCTCATCAGTTGAAACCAGTGCTGGGTGGGAGGGATTCCACACTCCGCGCACATGGACCGCTTGATGGGGATCGGCAACCCACAATGCTCGCAGTACACTTCTCCCTCGCTTCCTTTTCTCCCCGAAAATGCACGCACCCCTCTGCCCTGAGGCTATCCCTTTGGAAGGCCCAAAAACTACTGTCCCGTGGGCCAGTTGTTCCGTACCCGTCCCTCCCCGGTTCAGGCCAGGTCGGGCTCAGTCCGTCAATGTGTTTAGGAATGGAGCAGTTCGAGCGGAAGGTGTGCCTGCGTCGCTCCCACGGACCAGCAAGCCGCCTCGCGCACCGGCGCGAACGAAAACCGGTGCAGCCGCGTGGGGCCAAAACGCCGCAGCGCTTCCAGGTGATCTGGAGTCGCGTAGCCCTTGTGCCGCGCGAGTCCGTATTGCGGGTAAGCAGCGTCCCACTCTGCCATACGCGCGTCGCGATGCGTCTTGGCCAGAATCGAAGCCGCGGCGATGGAGACCGAGCGCGCATCGCCTCTGATTAGCGAGCGCTGCTCGATCAGAACGTCGAGCGCCATAGCGTCAATCAGCAAGAAATCCGGCTGGAGGGAGAGTTGCGCAAGCGCCGCGGTCATCGCCTGCCGGCTGGCTTCGTAAATGTTCCAGGCGTCGATGCGGGCGGCGTCCACTTCGGCCACCGCCCAGGCCAACGCGTGCTCGCGGATGCGGCTTGCCAAAGCGGTACGGCGCTCCGGCATAAGCTTTTTGGAATCGTCGAGCCCCACGATGCGCCGCTTGGGGTTGAGGATAACGGCGCCCGCGACCACCGGGCCGAACAGGGCGCCGCGGCCGGCTTCATCGAGCCCCGCGATGCGTGTCCAGCCGAGTTTGCGCGCCGCTCGCTCGAAACGGGAAGAGCAGAGACGGGCCATTTTTCTTGCGCGACACCGTTGCAGATTCGGAGTCGACGGCCCGGGATTCTAGCACGGCACCGAGTCAACTACTCATAGCGGAGCGCGACCATCGGATCGACACGCATGGCGCGGCGAGCTGGAATCCACGCGGCCGCGAACGCCACGACCAGCAGCAGAAGGAGCGCCAACGCAATAAGAAACGGATCGTGGGCGCGCACTTCGAACAAGAGCGATTCGAGGGCGCGCGCCGAGATCCATGCTCCGAGAAGCCCCAGCGCCACTCCCGCGAGCACCCACCGCGCCATGTGCGACAGAATCATTTTCAAAATGGCTTGCGGCGTGGCGCCGAGCGCCATGCGCACCCCGATTTCCTGCGTGCGCTGCGCCACAAGGAAGCCAACCACCCCATACATCCCAATGGCCGCGAGCAACACACCCATCCCCGCGAAGAGCGAGAGCAAGACGGCATTGAATCTTGGACGGTCCGCTAATTTGCTGACGCGGTGGCTCATCGTTTCGATCTCTATGGGAACGGTTGGATCGATGGACGCGACCTCCGAGCGTATCCAGCGCGCCACCGCAGTTGGATTCATCGGCGTTCGCAAGACGACATGCGCAGTCCGAAAATAGCCGTCGGCTTCGTTTTTCCAAGGAACGTAAAATTCCGGATCGGCTGCCGCGGTAAGCCCATTGTTTTTCACGTCTCCCGCAACGCCGATGATGTTTCGCCACGGGCCATGCAGGCCGAAGCGGAACGATTTTCCGAGCGCATCCTCGTTGGGGAACAGCCGATTGGCCAGCGACTCGCTGAGGATCACGGGATGCTCGCTTGCCGAGCGGTCCTCCTCGCCGAAGCCGCGGCCGCGCTTGATCGGGATGCCCAGGGCGGCGAAATATCCGGGCGTAACCACGCGCCAGGGAATCATTCCTCCCGTGCCTCGATCCATGACGTGGGGCCGGCCTGGGATTTCGATGGAGGAAAGGAACGTGGCTTGCACGCCGCCGGAAGGGGGCAAAGTGTCACTCAGCGCCAGTGTACTCACCCCCGGCATATATTCGAGGCGCGCTTCCAGGTCACGGAAAAATTCGAGCTGCTGCGTGGATTGAGGATAGCGGTATTCGGCAAGAGCAATCTCCGCGGTGAGGACACTCTCTGTTTCCAAGCCGAGCGGCACGCTTTGAAGATTCCAGAGGCTGCGCAGGAGCAGGCCGGCGCCGGCAAGAAGGACCAGAGACACGGCGATCTGCGCGGTCACCAAGACTTGGCGCAGCAGGTTGCGCGCCGTTGCGCGAGATTCCTTGCCGGTGAGCTGTTCCGGCGCCGGCGTGTGCAGAGCCGGCGCGAGGCCAAACAAAACTCCAGAAAGTAGCGACACGCCGAGCATAAACATGAACACGCGGAGATCGAGCCGCGCCTGCTCCAAGTGAGGAATGCCTTGTGGCGCGAGGGACACGAAAAAGCGCAGCAGGAAATAGGCGAACCAGCTTCCGGCAATCCCGCCGCAAGCCCCGAGGAGCACGCTTTCCGTCAGAGCCTGGCGAATCAGACGGCCACGGCTAGCGCCCAGCGCGGCGCGCACGGCGAGTTCCCGCTGCCGGCCGGTGGCGCGGGCGAGGAGCAAGTTGGCAATGTTGGTGCACGCAACCAGAAGAACAGAGAGAACAGCACCCAGGAGAATCCAAGAGGCCACGCGCGAGTCTCCCACCTGACGGTCGCGAAGCGAGCGCACACGCAGGGAGACTTCCTTGCGGAATTGCGGCGGAACATAGTTCAGCGAGTCCTGGAAGAGGGGCTCGAGCGCGGCGGCTGCTTGCGCCGTGGTTACGCCGGGCTTGAGCCGCGCAAAGGCTCGCAGAAAGAGTTGTCGCGTATTCGGACCGCGGTCGGTGGATTCGTTCAGAGCGAGTGGGAGCAGCAGGTCGGCGCGCGCCAGAGTCGGCATCTCAAAACTCGCCGGGAGCACGCCGATGATGAGGGTGGAATGGCCATCGAGCGAGACGTTTTTGCCGACAATTTGTGGATCGCCAGCAAAGCGGGAACGCCAGAGGCCGTAGGACAGCAGGGCGGCGCGCGGCGCCTTCGGGTGGTCCTCTTCGCGAGTGAAATTGCGGCCCAGAATCGGCTGAATGCCGAAGGCGGGAAGAAACGAGGCGTCCGCTTGACCGCAACTCAAGCGCGCAGGATTTTGCTCGGTTAGGTCGCAATCCACGCTCCCGGGATAAACCGCGGTGGTTGCTTCAAAAGGCGCCTGCCGGCCGCGCCAGTCCACATAGTCGGCGGCGAGCATGAATTCACGCGAATCGAAGGGGGCCATGACACCGAAAGAGACAAGGCGCTCATCCTGCGGATAGGGCAAACTGCGAAACAAGATGCGGTCCACGACACTGAACACAGCGGACGTGGCGCCAATGCCGAGGGCGAGAGTGAGAACGGCGACGGCGGTGAAGCCGGGAGATTTACGAAGCATGCGAACGGCAAAGCGAAGATCCTGAAGCAAAGTTTCGAGGAACGGCAAGCCGCGCTGGTCGCGGTAGAGTGCTTTTGTTTGCTCGAGGCCGCCGAATTCGCGGCGCGCGGCGAAGCGGGCATCTTCCGGGCTCATGCCGCGGCGGATGTTTGCTTCGGTGAGCGCATCGAGGTGCGCGCGCAGCTCGGCGTCGAGGTCCTCGTCGAGGCGGCGCTTGCGGAAGAGCGAACGGAGGCGATTGAAGAGAATCAGCAGCCGATTCATGACAGCGCGTTCCTTCCCCAAGAGCCTGTGCCACTTAATCTCATTCATAGCGGAGCGCGACGAGGGGATCGAGACGTGCCGCCCGGCGAGCAGGGACATAACAGGCCGCCGCAGCGACCCCAGCAAACAGAATGGCCACCCCGATAAACGTCGGCGGATCGTTTGGCGCGACCTGGTAAAGCATCGTCGAGAGCGATCTGGTCGCGCCCAGTGCCGCAAGCGCTCCCACAGCGACGCCGATCAACGCCAGCTTCAATCCCTGGCCGATAACCATGCCCATCACCTGCGCCGGACTTGCGCCCAGCGCCATCCGGATGCCGATTTCGTGCGTGCGCTGCGACACAAAATGCGCCATCAAGCCGTATATCCCGATCACACCCAAAACCATAGCCAGCGTGCCGAAGAAAACCATCAGCCTGGTGACTACGCGGTTGCCTGCGTCCACCGTGGCTATCAGGGTTTCCATCGGCGCGGAAGAAACAGGTTGGTTGCGGTCTACCGACCAAATCGCGTCGCGGATCGCCGTGGCCATTGTCGTGGCATCGCCCGCTGTGCGCACAGCATACGCCAAATTCCTTGAAGGAAACTGTGTCATGGGAACGTAGATGTGCCAGCCGCGGCGTTGCCGTAAATGGTAAATCTTGACATCGTTCACCACGCCTATAATCGTGCCAACCCTACGCTGCTCGCCCAATTGAAGTTTCTTCCCGATAGGATCTTCATCGGGCCAAAGCTGTCCGGCCATCGTTTGACTAACAACTACAGATGTGGAGCTGCCGTGCGCGTCGGTGGAATCAAAGAATCGGCCCTTGACTAGCCCAATCTGCATCGTCGAAAAATAATCCCGGGATACCGCGGTGAAGGGCGCCCCCTGTCTTTCGCCGGGCTGAAGAGGCCTTCCCACGACTTCGAATTCGATGCCCTGGCCGAAGCCACCGAAGGGGACATAACTCGCCACGCTGGCGGAAACCACTCCCGGCAGGGAACGGATGCGCGCCAGCGCTTCTTCGCTGAAATTTCGCAGTTGCGAGTCTTGCGTGTATTTGGTCTTCGGCAGCGTGAGCTGTGCTGTCATGACGTTCGCCGGATTGAATCCGGGGCTGGAGCGCACTGAAATGATGAAGCTCTTTACCAGCAGTGTCGCCGAGATGAGCACCACGACCGCCAGCGCTATCTCCGCAGCCACGAATATGCGCCGCATCCGCGCGCTTTGGCTGCTGCCAGAAGCTTGGCTTGACGCTTCCTTAAGTGTCCGATTCACATCGAGCCGCGAACTCCCAAATGCTGGCGCTAAACCGAAGATAAGGCCGCATAACAGCGTGATCCCGACCGTGAATGCAAGCGTCGTGAAATCCAAGTCGACGTGTCCGTAATTCACTATGTACGCGCGAATATGACCGGGAATCTGCGACTCGATCCAGCGCATGCCCCAAAGGCCAAAGAGCAGGCCCCCTACACCCCCGAGCAAAAACAGCAACACCGATTCTGTCAGGAGCTGCCGCGCTAGCCGTCGCCCCGTTGCGCCCAGCGCCCCGCGAACAGCGAACTCCTTCGTGCGGCTTGTCGCGCGAGCCAGCATCAAATTCGCCACGTTCGCGCAGGCGATAAGGAGAACCAGCCCGACAATCGCGAAGCAGATCATCACCTCCGGCCCGCCTTCCTCCGTGCGGATTCTATCTGTCATGGAGCTGACGAGCCAGGTCAGGTTGGCGTTTGTCTGCGGAAACTCCTTCTCGAGATGAGCAAAGAACGTCGCCGTTTCCGCTCGAGCTTGTTCCAGCGTTACGCCGGGTTTCAGCCGGCCAAAGGCAGGGATCCAGACGTTGCCGCGGTCCGCGCGCTGTTTATCGGTCAGCGCTAGCGGCGTCCACAAATTGGCGACGCCCATCAGGGGAAACTGAAAAGTTCCCGGCATCACTCCCACGACTGTGTACGCTTCGCCCCCAATGCTGATGCTGCGTCCGATGACTTTTGGATCACCGGCGTATCGGCCTTGCCATAGTCCCCCGCTGAGAATGACCACGTGCGGTGCGCCCGAGCGATCGTCCTCCGCCGTGAAGGTTCGCCCCAGAATTGGCTTGGCGGCCAGTGCATCAAAATAATTCCAGCTCACTCGTCCGCCTTCAACCAACTCAGGAGAGCCGTCGCTCGTGAGATTGAAATTCGCGACAGTCCAAGCGACAGTCTGCTCGAACGAAGTGTTTTGTTTCTGAAAATCGAAGAAGTCCGCCGCGGAAGTAACTCCGCCGCTTGTCCATCCGTGTTTCTTGTCCTGCGTCTCGAAGATCACCAGCCTGTCTGGGTGCGGGAAGGGCAGCGGCTTAATGAACCAAGCATCGATATAGCTGAAGATAGCGGTGTTTCCGCCGATGCCGAGGGCGAGGGTGAGGACGACGACAGCGGTGAAGCCCGGACTCTTCGCGAGCACGCGGAGACCGAAGCGAAGGTCTTGAACGAGTGTTTCGAGGAACGGCAGGCCGCGCTGTTCGCGATAGAGTGTTTTTGTTTGCTCGAGGCCGCCGAATTCGCGGCGGGCGGCGAAGCGCGCTTCTTCCGGGCTCATGCCACGGCGGACGTTTGCTTCGGTAAGCGCATCGAGGTGGGCGCGGAGCTCGGCGTCGAGTTCAGCGTCAAGCTTGCGCTTGCGGAACATGGAGCCGAGGCGCATTGCGAGACTCCGCAGTATGTTCATAAGTTCCTTTGCCCTTCCCGACGAAAAAGCCTCGGGTCTGAAGACCCGAGCTACAGCTGAATACCATAGGTTCCGGCAGCGCTAGGGGGCTCCTTCGGCGCCTTCGAGGAGGCGCGCGATGATAGCGGCCATGCGCTCCCAGCTTTCGGCTTCGGCGGCGAGCTGCTTTTTGCCGCGTTTGGTGAGCGAGTAATACCTGGCCTTGCGGTTGTTCTCGGAGACGCCCCATTTGGAGCTGATCCAGCCGCGCTGCTCGAGCCGGAGAAGCGCGGGATAGAGCGTGCCCTGGTTGAGCCTCAACAAATCCTCGGAGACCTGCTGGACGCGCTGAGCGATGCCGTAGCCGTGGAGCGGGCCGAGCGTGTCGAGGGTCTTGAGGACGATGAGGTCGAGCGTTCCCTGGAGGACTTCGGCTTTGGACGGCGGCATACGGGTTCTCCTTTGGACGGGCAACAGGAAGCTACGCTTGCTCCTGTTGATTGTCAACAGGGCGCTCCTTTTCATAGACGCCACAGGGCGGGAAATGTTTCCGACATTTTTGCGAACAAGAGGGAGCTTCTAATCGGCTAGCGCGCAAGGGGCTTGCCTCACGGTGGCGGGATGAAGTTCTGCGGCCAGTCCACGACGAAGATTTTGCCGTCCGGCTGGCGCCCGAGAGATGGCGCGTAGAGACCGAGGAACTCGCGGCGCCACCAGAGGCCCTGAGTGCGTTTAGTCCGGAGATCAGTGAACCAGTATTGCCAGATGACGGCGCGCACCTGGCGCGGGGGCGACTGCGGAAATGGGTTGGCGGCAAACAGGCCGAGCACGTCCGGGTCGTTTTGCAGCAGCAACTGTTCGGCGTGCAGGACAAAAGGATTCTGGCGCCATTCGCCGAGCATGGCAAACCAGAGATTCCAGTCGAAGCGCGGCTGATACGGGGCATAGATGCGCGGAGCCTCGCGAGGATCTTGCGGCTTGTAGCGGAACGGATAGGGAAGCCAGGTTGTGCCGTCGTTCGAGCCCTGGAATTCGATTTCGTAGCGAAAGCGCGTCATGCGCCCGAACAGGCCGTACTGATTGGCGATGCGGAACGGTTCGAGCGCGGTGACCGGGGCAGCGGGAAGCGGGAGAGTGCGGAAGATCTGTTGGAAGAGAAGAAACGTCATGGCGTAGAAGACCCACGCCAGGAGGATTCCGCTGAGCCAGAGGGCGATGGCTCCTGTGAGGTTCTGAGCAGAGCTGAACCAGGAGGCAGTTTGTTCGTTGCGAGCGGAGCCGACGATTGGCGGGGCAGGCTTGCCGGAGCCGGACTTGAGATCCAATGTGACCAGTTCCGTCTTCGGTTGGCCGCTCGCCGCGGGTTGCTCGAGATTCTGGCGGACGGGAAACGCCAAGCGCAGCGGAAGAAATTTCAGGAGGAAACGATCATCGAGAAGCAAAACGCCAAGCGCGAGCACGAGGTAATTCAAGAAGGTGTAGTTGGCCGTGAGGATGATGGCGATCTCGAACGGAGTGAGGATGAAAAAGCAGAGGATGCGAAAGCGGCGCGGCAGGAACATCATGCAGACGACGACCAGTTCGACGAGCAGAGTGAGAAATGCCGTGCTGGCGTGGAACCAGTGCGGAAGTTGCTGGACGTACCAGCCGATCCAGGTGGGCAGCGGGCCGTTCTGATAATACTCGTCCATGGCCGTCAGGTGGCGCCACTCGGGATCGCCGCCCATGATTTTCGCCACACCGGATTCAAAGTAGATGGTGAACCAGAGCAGTTGGAGAAGAAACCAACTGGCACGCGAGGGCGGCTGCTTTTCTCCCCAGCGCGGGCGAAACCCGCTCGGAGCATAGAAAAAGCTGATGAAGCCAGTGGAGAGCAACATGCCGTCTGACTGATAGCCGGAAAAATCCTGGGCCGCCGCGACGAAGGAGAGAAAAGCGACGAAGCAGACGACGAGCATGCCGCGCGGCCAGACGTTCAGAATAAGTAGCAGCGAAGCCGCCATCCCCGCCCAGCAGAGGAGTTCCAGCGCGCGCGGCCCGCTGCCGAGCCAAAGCAGCGTCGGCGCGAACCAGTAACGTGCGGCACCGACGGCTTTGGCCACGTCTTCAAGGTACATTCCGGCAGGCAGAAGACCTTGCGGGCCGATCAGGCCGCGGATCTGGAAAACCAGCGAATAGAACGCCGAGAAATAGATGATGCCGAGCGCGCGCAGAAAAATCCAACGCGGGAGGAGACAGCCGGGCGCGGCGCGACGTCCGGGGCCCGCGAACCATCGAAGAAATGCCGGCGCCCAGGCGGTCATGGCGAAGGATGATATACCCGGCGAAAGGCAGCGAGCATTCCCGAGGGGAAAGGCAAAACAACAGCGGCCGGTTCAGGGACTACTTTCGGGGCGATGCGACGCCAGGGACATGTGCGGCGCAGGAGCCGTCGGCGCAGATTTTTCGATTCCAGCGATAGCGATTGCGCGCGACCCAAGCATAGAATTTCTGCGCCACGAAACGAATTCCTGGAAGAAACAAGACCCAGGCCAAGAGTTTCCAGCCGGGAAGCAACATCGCGATGCGGGCCCAAGCGTCTGCGCCGCTGTACACTCGGCCGCGCGAGTCCACCGCCTGCATCCAACGCAGGGCCGCGTCGCGGTCCACTTGTGGGAAACGCCGCTGGGCTTCGGGATCGTTAGCGTCGAGGAACTCGACAAGCCTGCGGCGGTCGAAGCGGCGCACGCGCGCGGCGCTGGCCCGGCATAGCGAGCAAGCTCCGTCATAGAGAACAGTGAGCTCCGGCACGCGCTCTTCTCCGTCGCTGGGGCAAGAATCGGACGAACACTTTATTTTACTCCGGCGAATCCTGATTAGGACCACATGGAGCACGGCGCAGGCTCATGTCTATTGACCGGTGGCGAGCCACAGC
>WNGN01001298.1_pt1 | contig 16398 bp, 18 predicted proteins | sample 5400561 | NCBI WGS metagenome assembly WNGN01 (sample SAMN13153379, study PRJNA577476) | soil metagenome | isolation source: 115 cm soil or saprolite under Garry oak tree replicate 2 | place: USA:California | collected 2016-06-15
GCCAGATGGGACCACTGACTGCGGCCGCCTGCCGTGTCTACCATGGCGGTCTTGGTAGGGCTGCCGTTGACGACGAAGGCGCCGCTGCAGCCTGCGGCAGCGTTTGCAAGCGAGAGCCCAACCAAATCCAGATTCTGGCTGAAGTGGTCGCGGTAACGGAGAGCGTAGGCGCGAGAGGTGGCAGCGCTCTGAGCCAGGATGACGATGAAGCAGGATAGGGCGATGGGGAGAACCAGACTAACATCGTGCCAGGTCACGTCGGGCATGCCCAACCTGGGCAGGCCGCTGGGAACGGCCCCCACAATCCGGATGCCTTGATGGTCCCAACGAAAGTAAGCGCTTACCAGGGTCATTCCGATCACGGCGAGCAATGCGCCGGGGAAGCGGGGAACGGAGATTTCGAAGCCGACGATGATGGCCAAGACCGCCAACGCGACGAACAAGCTCGGCCAATGCATTTCCGACAGGTGTTGGACAGTGAAAAGGAGTTGCCCGATAAATCCATACCCGCCCTTCTCGATGCCGAGCATCTCGTGAATTTCGCCGAAAGCAACCCGAACACCGACGCCCGACAAGAAACCCACAAGGACAGTGCGAGACAGGAAATCGGCAAGAAAACCCAAGCGAAGGATGCGGGCAAGGAGAAGTATGCCGGCAGCCAGGAGTCCGATGAGGCTCGTGAGTGCGACATACCTAGGTGTACCGGCGGTGAAGGAGAGGGACGCCAGCCCCGCCGCAACCATGGCGGCGGTTGCGGAGTCGGCGCTGACGACAAGATGGCGCGAGGAGCCGAAGATTGCAAAGACCAGGACCGGCAGAAAAAGAGTGTAAAGTCCCGTGATCACAGGCGTGCCGATGATCTTCGTGTAACCCATGACTTCGGGTATGCCGAGGGCTGCAAGCGTGATGCCGGCCATGATGTCCGGGCCGATGCGAACCTTATCGAAAGGCAACAAGCCCTGAAACACCGGCAGCAAAGATCGCGGTTTGTTGTTCGAGTTTTGGCTGGCCGTCACGATTGAGACGCGAACCGAACATCTCCTCCAGGCAAGTTTTCCCAGCCCGCCTATTTCGAGTTCAAGAGAGCCTTTTTTGCGCTGGCGATTTCGTCGAGTCTCGCCTTGTCAACCTGGGGATACGCGAGACCGAGAGCGGCCAGAGTGTCCACGACCGCGGCGGCAACAATGACTCGCGTGAACCACTTGTTGTCCGCCGGCACCACGTACCACGGACTGTCGTTGGTGGCGGTGTTCCGTATCATGTCCTCGTATGCTTCCTGGTATTCATCCCAATGGTTGCGCTCCGCCATGTCCGAGCCGGAGAACTTCCAGTTTTTCTCGGGCTCCTCCGCTCTTTCCAAAAAGCGCCGCTTCTGTTCCTTCGATGAAACGTGCAGAAAAAATTTCACCACCAAGATGCCATTGCGGGCGAGGTAACGTTCGAAGGCGCGAATGTCCTGGAAGCGCTCCTGCCAAATGCGCTTCGTAATAAGAGACGGCGGAATCTTTTGTTTTGCCAGAATCTCCGGATGCACGCGGACCACGAGCGTTTCCTCGTAATAGCTGCGATTGAAAATGCCGATGTGTCCACGATTCGGCAAGCATTTAATGCAGCGCCAGAGAAAATCGTGGTCGAGGTCATCGGACGAAGGCGACTTGAAGGAAAAGACCTGGCAGCCTTGCGGGTTGACGCCGGACAGGACGTGCTTGATTGTTCCATCCTTGCCGGCGGCGTCCATGGCTTGAAAAATTAGCAGCACAGCCCATTTGTCCTGCGCGTAAAGCTTGTCTTGTAACTCCGCCAGCGCCTCAATGCCGAGAGCCAGTGCCTCCTTGGCGCGTGGTTTGGCCTCTGACGTGAATCGCAGGGTGTCACCTGGGTCCACATCCTTCAGGCGGAACTTCTTGCCGTTCGTGACGCGGAAGGGGCTTGCAAGCTTGCGCGCTATCTTGATCACTTTCTTGCTGTTCATAATCGCCTGTTTTTGAAGTAATGCCGAACCGTCAATCCAGGGTCTTCACCGTCTCGGATGGCGTCGCTTTACCGACAGTTGGGCCAACGAGCGTGCTAACGCGGCGTTGACCGATGCAATTTCTTGGGTAGATAGCTTTTCCCGAAGGCGTGCCGCAGCGCGTTGACGCGCTTCTTCGGCTTTAGCTTCGTCGATATTCTCGGCAGCCACCGCCATGTCCGTCACAATGGCGACACGCTCACCCGTGATTTCAACCAGCCCCCGCCAACCGCAAGAAAATGATCGTGGCCGCCCTTGTGCACAATCATTTCGCCCGGCACTAGTTGCGTCATCAGACGGACGTGTTGCGGGTTGATTCCCATCTGGCCTTCTACGCCCTGCAGCGTAACCAGCTCCACTTCTTCGGAGTAAGCCACCGCATCCGGGGTCACAATTTCCAGTCTTAGAGTGTTCGCCATGCTTGACCGTGATTTTGAATACGGCTGCTTGCAGCCCGATCTAACTCAACCTTATTTGATTTCCTCAATTGCGCCTTTCATGTAGAAGTTCGCTTCCGGCACGTCGTCGTGCTTGCCTTCAAGGACTTCTTTGAAGCCGCGAACGGTCTCGGCCACCGGCACCTGTTTACCCTCGCGCCCCGTGAACGCTTGTGCGACGCTCTGTGAGCTTATCTTTCAACCTAGATGAGACCTCGACATCCCGATCGTTCAGCAGCTGGAGCCAGAAGCTGATCTCTCACATATTTCATAGAATCAATCGCCTTTCTGGTGTAAGCATTCGGGATTCCAGTCCCACCATGTGCGGCTGGTTAGAGTCATTGCACTTTGAAAGAAGGTGTTTACGGCAATCTCCATGATCGAAGTCTTGCCCGGTGGTCTGGTCCTCAAGGCTGCTGATGGCAGCTATTTGGCAGGTGACAGGGAGAATCGCTCGTGGCTTTGAAGCGGCAGAGCGAGCGCGACCGGATACCATCATTACAGCAGCCGTTGCTGCCATCCATCGGCATGAACTTTACCGAATTGGCAGAGAGGCCCTGGTCAATGCTTTCTTCATTCTTGAGCAAAGCGCGTCGAGTTCGAACTTGAATATGCCGACAGCGATCTGCGCGTGCGCGTTCGCGACAATGAGTGTGGAATCGATCCCCAGTTGCTCCACGCGGGGTGCGAAGGATATTGGGGCCTAGCAGGCATGCGGGAATGGGCCTCGAGAATCGGTGGGTTTGCAAACGCCTGATCGCGTCATTTGTTATTTTGTCGAGCGGGGTAAGGCATGAGCTAAACTACTCTCGCGAGATTCGCCTTTGAGTGAGGTGGCACATGGCAACATGCGAAGTTTGCGGCAATGAATATGACAAGGCCTTTGAATTAGTCACGGCTGGGGCGCGGCATACGTTTGACAGCCTTGAGTGCGCTATTCAAGCCATCGCGCCGATCTGTGAGCATTGCAAGTGCAAAGTGATCGGCCACGGCGTGGAAGTGGGCGGTCGATTCTTTTGTTGCGCTCATTGCGCCAGGGCCGCAACCTCGGCAGACGTCAGGGATCGCGCTGCATAGCTCAAATGACTACACAGACCGACACAGCAGGGGACTGGTGCCCTTACATCCAGGAAGATATGTTCTTTGCTTAGAAGGCCTGGTGGCCGATCCCGTAAAAGGCATGGACCGCTCCATTGCCCGACCTGCCCATCCGAATCCTCACCTTTCACGCCTACACTGAGATGGTTCCCCATTTCACACCCCCTGCCGGGGACGCTTCAGCTACTGTACTCACAGGCGCGGCGAGTACAGGAGTTTCCAGCATTCCGACGCAATCGCCCAGTCTTCCTGCGCCCGAACCACCAGAACGCGGACCCGAGAATCGGCCTTGGAGATATCGGCGTCCAGAGTAGGCCGCGCGTTCTTATCAGCGTCAAGCCTGATACCGAGAAATCCCAAACCACTGCTTTGCCTCCACACGAGGTTGCAGGGTAGAACAACTAAGTCCCCGGCCTCTTCCGTTGGCCGGTTTTGCCCTGACCACCGTTGGCCGGTTTTGGGGTGACCACTGAGGAGTGCCCGCCTTCTAGTATTTTGGGCAGCGACCAAGAACCGCGAAAGGTTGCCTTCGTCCTAATTGGTATCACCAGACTTTATCCGAGTTGGTATAACCAGACGTTATCGAGCCCTCAGGAAACAAGAATCTCCCTGCGGCTAAAAACGACTCTGATCGCTGGTGATAGGAGCCCACGCCCGAAAATCAAGTCTGGCGAGCAGAATAAGTGGGTTTTAGGCGCGCCAATATTAGTAAGTTATTGAAAATAAAGGTGGTGGAGGCGACGGGAGTCGAACCCGCGTAAGTATTGAAAACGAGTAAGTTATTGCGGACAAAAAGGATAAAACGGGTAGATTTTCGATTAATTGCATGCAAAATGCATACAAAAAAACCCGATACTCTGAAGCTGCTCGTCTGACCCACTTTCGCATAGCCTACCACAAAGGATGGCTTGAGAACCCGCCGTATGCCCTGTATGGCATCTGCCACGCCCGGAATTGTGCACAATGGCCTGACGCGTTTACTAACCCAGAACACATCAAGTTTGGACTGAAGGGCTGCTTTGCAGCCAGCCTTTGCTACCTCTTTTGCAACGCGAAGGCGTGGCCGGAAATCAACACGGCCATTACCACCTGTTTCCTCACAGCGCTGTCCACGATTGGCTCATCACACCAAAAACAGGTAGTGCGCATTTCTGGTTCTCTGGTCGGTGCGGTCGTGATGGGCATCGCGGCCCAAGTATTTATCTTGCCTTACCTCGACTCGATCGCCGGATTCACTCTTGTGTTCGTCGCCGCTACGATTGTGGCCGCGTGGTGTGCGGCGTCGAGTCCGCGCTTTTCTTATTTCGGAGTGCAGATTGCGATCGCCTTTTATCTGGTTAACTTAACTGAGTTCAGCGTCCAAACCTCACTTCTCTACCGGCGAGAGATCGTGTCCTCGGGATTTTGCTTGGATTGCTTACGATGTGGCTCGTATTCGATCATCTGTAGGGTGTACCTGCGGTTGTGGAAATGAAGAAGACGTTTATTTCTAGTCTTTGCACGCTGGCTGAGTTTGTGAGAGAACCCCGGTCCAAGGATCTAGAACGGAGTTACGCGCTTCGCGAGACAATCAACGGCAAACTTGATAAGGTCAGGGCTCTCTCTGATGATGCTCTTTTCGAATTCGAGCGAATGCGCGAGGAGGATCTAGCTTTTCGTAATCGAATTCGTCGATGGGAAACGCAACTACGGATATTCTTCATCACGAAAATCACAACTTGGAAATACCGCGCTCACCTTCCCGGTTTCGAACTGCCAGAGTCCATAGCTGCCGGGCAAGTGGAGTTCGATGACAATTTGGCCCGTGCGCTCGATGCAATGGCGGACCACTTGGAAGGGCGTTCCATCGACAAACGCTTCAGTTTCGAAAATGGATTTGCACTGTTGGAGCGTGCCGTTCAGGACGCTCGCTGGCACGAACCACAAGAATGCTTATCACCACCGCGTTTCCAGACATTCCTCTCTTTGCATCAAAAACTCCACACTCTGATTACTTCGTTGGAGAGAGACATCTCAAAACATTTCCCATCCTTCCTCGCCTCTCAACTAACGACTTCGTCCTCTCAGCATCGTCGCGAATGAGAGCCGTATCGAACGAACTCTCGCGAGCTAATCACTGTGAGCTAGCCGTTCCTCACGTTCCTCAGTCGAGAAAAACGTGCGAATGTGGGTATTCGGTTCGAGACGCAATCGTGAAAACGCACAGCGCCGATTTACGGATATTGGCCGTTGTGTCGCCTGACAGGGGCGCCGCGATCGCTCATCAGTTGGCACCTTTGAAGGCTGAACTTCTATTTGTTAGACGTTCTGCGGAAGTCGCAGTCGCCATCCGCGAAGACGAGGTCTTTCAGGTTGCTCTTCTTCCGGCGAGCCTCTGCGATGCAGATTGGTGGGAACTCTGGGGTGTGTTGGCGCTTTTGAATCAGCGCCCAGCGATTCTGGTCTATACACGTAAAGCAACCTTCCAATTGTGGTCGGGAGTTCTCGACTCGGGAGGTTATGACGTGATCGTCGAACCCTTTTCGGACGAAGAGTTACAGGGTGCTGTGCTACGCGCCGCGAAGAGTTTTGAGGAACAGCCACCAAACGACTGGGGCCGATGCTGACTCCAAAAGCAACAAATGGAGGAATCATGGACATGAGCGGCATCGATGCGGTTATCGCGCTGGGGGACGCAATTCCCTGACGCACGCATCATCATATTGACCACTTTTGACTGCGGCGCCGAGATCAAAGCAGCCTTGGCTGGCGGTGGGCGATCCTACATGGTCAAGGCCATGGCGCCCATGGAAATGCAGGAGATCCCCCTCAAGGCACGGGCGCTGAACGGTTCGGCACGCTGGCAATTTCTTCGTAGCCTCGTTCGAGCTCGTCGGCAGGATTGAGGAACTCAGCTGAGAGGAAGTGAACGTTTAATGTCGGTCGGGTCGTAACTATGAAAAAGGTGAAATTCGGCGCGTGTATTGCCACTTGTTGTGCGATTTTCGCAGCGACAATAGCCAGCGGACTTTCTGCTGACGCGCCACAAAGCTCGTATCAGCTCCCGTCGAACGCACAAGTCATTGGCTACCTCCTGCAATCGGTGAACTGGTATCACCATGGGTACGCCGAGCGGCAGGTTGCAAGCGACCCGGCTGACCTTCTGTTTCTGAATAACGATCAAGCCATTGAGACGCAGATTGTCAAGTTCTCATTCGAGTTTGCCAAGGCGGATGCGGCCGTGGCAACGACGGCTTCCTCTCCGCACAACGCGCCGGAGACGCCTGCACCAAACGACCCTCCTCCTTCTAATCTTGCGCACTTCATCGAGCTGAAAAATCGAAGCGACCAGGTAAGCCAGCAAGCGATTCAGGACATTGATACCCTCAACGAGAAAATTGGTGCGGCTCGCAAGGCCAATCGCAACATCTTGAAAGCCGCCTTGGACGACGCTCAAAGCCGATTGGAACTCATGCACGCTGTGTCGCAAACCGTTGATGATCTAATCAAGTTCGTGCAGAGTGCCGGAACGGGGGAAGCCCACACTGGAAATCTAGATTCGAGCATTGACGATCTCGCACAATCCGTGTCCGATGTGAACAGCCCGGCAACTCCTTTGGCGACATTGGACGCGCAGGATGCAAGTGCCAGAACAACGGCTAGCGGGCGAGACTACGGCGTCCTCCGGCTGGCGTCGGAAGTCTCAGCTCTGAACCATAAGCTCAGCGTGGTTGACGAAAAGATGCGCCTCACTGATGACTTGGCGCTATGCGCGGCGAATCTGCGGATACCAATGACTGGTGTCATCACTCGCCTTATTCAGAGCGCCGCGACGAGCGATTTGCAAACCAGCGATCTTTCATTGTTGCGCCAACACAAGTCGCATCTCGATGCGCTTGCACTCAACCTTAAGGGGTTATCTCCGGCCATCGTAGCGCTCGATAAGCAGAAAGCCTTGCTTGCAGAGTACAAGTCACACCTGCTGCCCTGGCAAACGGCGGTGGCCAGCCAGTACGGGCAGGCGTGGAAGAAGTTGGTGGTCCGCCTGCTCATCATTACGTTGATCATCTGTCTGCTAATTGGAATAGGCGAGGTCTCGCGCCGGCTCGCATTCCGCCGTGTTCAGGATCCAAATCGACGGCGGATTATAGGTATGGTCCACCGGCTTTTGACCTTGTTCGCCATTGCTGTCGTCGCCTTATTCGGCGTTGCCTCAGACTTGAGCTCGCTGGCAACGTACTTTGGGCTTATCACTGCGGGAGTCGCGGTCTCACTGCAAAACGTCATTCTCGCGAGTCTCGGCTATCTCCTACTGGTTGGCAAGCGCGGAATCAGAATTGGCGAGCGAGTACAGGTCTCCGGCATTACAGGCGATGTCATCAATATGGGGTTGCTGCAATTCCAATTGAAAGAATTCGATGTGCAGAAACAGCGGTTCACAGGTCATGTGGCAACTTTTTCGAATTCACTGGTTTTCGTATCTCCAGCCACTGGTTTGGTGAAGTTAAATTCCGTCGCTGAGAAGGCGGCCGATGCTTAAGTTAATCACAGTACTGGACTCCATGCTTCTCGGAGCGCTGTGGTGTAGCAATCAACTCGCCATCGCACTGCGGAGCGGACTAATTCAGTTGTAAGGACCGCTCTTCAGATACCCGAAGAGAAGCTGACAGGTAATCACCGTGAGCTAACCGTTGCTCACATTTTCAGGTTCGCTGGAGCCCTGCCAGTATTCACGTGTGGTGCAATTCATCGAAAGCGCCTCCGATTGTTAGGGAATGAAGACCTACCACGAAGGTCTTAGTTTGCGTGAGGCTGCTCTTAAGCTCGCTGAGGAGTGAAATGTCTAAGACCGAAATGACGTTCGCCGAGATTCGCACGCCCTCGTCCTACCCAGCGTCGGCCAAGCGGTACTTTTCCGGCAGTCGGGCTGATGTGAAGGTGCCCTACCGCGAACTCTCTCTTTCTGAAACTCGACACAGCGACAGGGTTGAGCAGAACGCTCCTCTGCCACTTTACGACACCTCCGGCCCTTATACAGATCCTGAATCCGCGATTGATCTTGCTCGTGGACTGCCTGCGCAGCGCCGCGCCTGGATTGAAGATAGGCGAGACACGAAGAGACTCGATGGCCTCAGTTCCGAATATGGTCGGCAGCGCCAGAACGACCTACTAACCTCGCATCTGAGATTTCCTTCTACTTCAAAGCCTCTCCGCGCACTCCGTGGAAAGAACGTCACGCAGATGCACTATGCGCGAAAAGGCATCATCACGCCGGAGATGGAATTCATTGCCTTGCGTGAATCGATGCGCCTGGATCAATTGGTACAAGACGGTGCTTACCGCCCGCTTCTATCCCAACATCGCGGTCAATCGTTTGGCGCTCAGCTTCCCAGTCAGATCACGCCCGAATTTGTCCGCGCAGAAGTGGCGGCTGGCCGCGCAATTATTCCGGCCAACATTAACCATCCCGAACTGGAACCGATGATCATCGGTCGAAATTTCAAAGTCAAAATCAACGCCAACATCGGCAACTCCGTGGTCACGTCTTCTCCTGCTGAGGAGGTGGACAAGATGACCTGGGCCACCTATTGGGGCGCCGATACCATCATGGATCTCTCCACTGGCAAGCATATTCATGAGCTCCGGGAATGGATAGTTCGGAACTCGCCGGTGCCGATTGGAACCGTTCCCATCTATCAGGCTCTTGAAAAAGTGGGAGGCCGTGCCGAAGAACTCACCTGGGAATTGATGCGCGATACGCTCATTGAACAGGCTGAGCAGGGTGTCGATTATTTCACGCTGCACGCTGGTGTTCGATTGCCTTGGATTCCGCTTACGGCGAAGCGCCTTACGGGAATTGTGTCGCGCGGTGGCTCAATCATGGCAAAGTGGTGCCTGGCCCACCACCGTGAGAATTTCCTCTACACCAATTTCGATGAACTTTGCGAAATCATGAAGGCATATGACGTCTCCTTCAGCCTGGGGGATGGTCTTCGCCCGGGCTCTATTTACGATGCCAATGACGAAGCTCAATTCGCTGAGTTGCGGACGCTGGGAGAGCTGACAGAACGCGCTTGGAAGCATGACGTGCAGGTAATGATCGAAGGTCCCGGTCACATACCTATGCAGCTCATTCGGGAAAATGTGGATGAGGAATTGCGACATTGCTTCGACGCGCCCTTCTACACACTGGGTCCGCTCGTCACCGACATCGCTCCTGGCTACGATCACATCACCAGCGCGATCGGCGCGGCACAGATCGGCTGGTACGGGACCGCGATGCTCTGCTACGTCACTCCCAAGGAGCACCTCGGTCTTCCAAATAAAGAGGACGTCCGTACAGGCATCATCAGCTACAAAATCGCTGCGCACGCCGCGGACTTGGCGAAGGGATGGCCGGGGGCGCAACTTCGGGACAATGCGCTCTCGAAGGCGCGCTTCGAGTTTCGCTGGCAGGACCAGTTTAATCTGAGCCTCGATCCGCAGCGTGCGCGCGAATATCACGACGAAACACTGCCTCATGAAGCCGCCAAGACCGCCCACTTCTGCTCCATGTGCGGGCCTAAGTTCTGTTCGATGAAGATTACAGAAGAGATTCGCGCCGCGTACGGCTCGCCGGAACAGCAACAGGGAATGGCGGAAAAGGCCCGCGAGTTTGTGGAGCGAGGAGGCAAAGTCTACCTGTGAAGCCGCCCGATATTGCACTCGCATGAGGTGGCTTACCTGGTCACGGTTCGATCGTCACCCGGGAGAATCCTTCGTCGATTTTTCCATGCGACCCATACGGCCGTAGCTGCAGTCCTCTCATTGTTAATCGCGCGTCTGTTCGCAACGACGTCTAGTCACGTGCTTGCCCTGCTCGTGTTCGACGCGAGACTTGGCTTACGCGGAGTCACCCCAGTCAACCAAATCGGATTCCTGGATGTGCACAAGGGAAGTCCTTTTGCTCCCTTCAAATGACGACCTTCAGGCCTAAGTATCACAAGTCAAGGAGATGACATTGGCTCCAGCTTAATCACTGTGAGCTAGCCGTTGCTCACATTCCCGAGTTTAGAGCAACGTGCGAATGTACATACAGAAGCTCGGTGAGAGCTGAGAAAACAAAAGGAGATTGTAATCGTGAGTTTACCTCTTGAAGGAATCAAAGTCATCGACTACACCGGCGTGCAGTCCGGACCGGCGTGTTCGCAGATGATGGCGTGGTTGGGCGCCGACGTCCTGAAAGTCGAGCGCATGAAGACCGGAGACAACACCCGAATCCAGTTGCGCGACATCCCGAACGTGGACGCGCTGTACTTCACCATGGTCAACAGCAACAAGCGGTCGCTCGAGATCGACACCAAGACGCCCGAAGGCAAGGCGATCCTGGAGGAGCTGATCCGCCGCTCCGACGTGATGGTCGAAAACATGGCGCCGGGCGCGCTCGACCGCCAGGGCTTCACCTGGGAGCATATCCATGAGCTCAACCCGCGCCTGATCTTCGGCGTGGTCAAGGGCTTTCCCGATGGCTCGCCCTTCTCCGACCTCAAGTCGTACGAGAACGTGGCCCAGTGCGCCGGCGGCAACGCCTCGACGACGGGCTTCTGGGACGGCCCGCCGACGGTCAGCGGCGCCGCGCTCGGCGACAGCAACACCGGCATGCACCTCTTGATCGGCATCCTTGCCGCCCTCATGCAGCGTGAGAAGACCGGCAAGGGCCAGAGGGTGTTCATGTCCATGCAGGAAGCGGTGCTGAATCTCTGCCGCGTGAAGCTCCGCGACCAGGAGCGGCTCGAGCGCGTCGGCTACCTGGAGGAGTACCCGCAGTACCCCAACGGCACGTTCGGCGACGCCGTCCCACGCGGTGGCAACGCCGGCGGCGGTGGCCAGCCGGGCTGGATACTCAAGTGCAAAGGCTGGGAGACCGACCCCAACGCCTACATCTACTTCACGATCCAGGGTACGAACTGGGTGCGAACCGCCGAGGCTGTCGGGCATCCGGAATGGGCGAACGACCCCAAGTACGCCACAGCCAAGGCGCGACAGTCCCACATCTTCGAGATCTTCGCGGACATCGAGAAGTTCCTCGCGGACAAGACTAAGTACGAGGCCGTCGACCACTTTAGCAAGTTCGAGGTGCCGTGCTCGCCGGTGCTGTCCATGAAGGAAATCAAGCACGACGCGTTCCTGCAGAGCATCGGGACCGTCGTCGAGGTCCCGCACAAGGTGCGCGGCTCGTACTGGACCGTCGGCTGCCCGATGAAGTTTTCGGCCTTCACGCCCGAGATCAAGAGCGCGCCACTCTTGGGCGAGCACACCGACGAGGTTCTGCGTGAGCTCGGCTACAGCAAAGACCAGATCGCCAAGCTGCACGAAAAGAAGGCGGTCGGGTCGACGGGCATAACTCCTGACCAACCCGCCGTCGCGCGTGCTGCCTAGAAAGACTACTTCCATTACAACCGGCACGAACAATGTAATGAACGCTTTGCGAACCAACGTTGACTATAAGCAGTTGGTTGAGGTGCTCGGCGATGCACTCGTAGTTTCCGACGCGGGCGGCGTAATCAGGTTGTGGAATACTGCCGCCGAGCGCCTCTTCGGATTCACTAAGGCTGAGGCCCTGGGCAACTCGCTGGATCTGATTATTCCTGAGCGTTTGCAAGCGCGTCACTGGGCTGGTTACAAGAAAGCCATGGCAAGCGGTGATACCCGCTATAACAGCGATCTACTACGGGTTCCAGCAGTTCACAAGAATGGGCGGCCCTTATCGATTGCCTTTACCGTGGCCTTTCTCTTTGGGGCGGAACGAAGAGTTACAGGAATCGTGGCCATGATTCGTGACGACACCAGGCATTTCGCTGAAGAACGAGTGTTGCGCAGGATATTCCCTGAAGAAGACGAGTTGCGAAAGGCATTAGCTGAACACTAAAAAGCTGGAGCGTGTGAGCGCGTCCGGACACGAAAAGAGGAATTTATGCTTACGACTGAAACGAAATCATTGAACGAGTTGGAATCATCAAGCGGGCAAAAGACGCCGACGTTAACTGACGGAATGCATCTTGTCGTCGATGCGCTGAAATTAAACGGAATCGACACTATCTATGGTGTGGCGGGAATTCCCATTACGGATCTGACCCGGCTAGCCCAGGCTGAAGGAATCAGGTACATCGGCTTTCGGCATGAACAGAACGCGGGAAATGCGGCTGCCATTGCGGGTTATCTGACCCGAAAGCCGGGCATCTGTCTGACTGTGTCTGCACCCGGTTTCTTGAACGGCTTGGTCGCGCTGGCCAATGCAACCACGAACGGTTTTCCCATGATCCAGATCAGTGGTTCCAGCGATCGTGCAATTATCGATCTTCAACAAGGTGATTACGAGGAGCTGGATCAAATGAATGCGGCAAAGCCTTACACCAAGGCAGCCTTTCGAGTTAACAAGCCCGAGGATATTGGCATCGGAGTCGCACGTGCCATACGTGCTGCGGTATCTGGGCGACCTGGTGGTGTCTATCTGGACTTGACCGCAGCAGTCCTCGGTGCGGTGCTCGACGCCGACGCCGGCAAGAACTCGCTGGTACGCGTTGTAGATCCAACGCCCCGGCAAATTCCCGCGCCCGAATCGATCGAACGCGCTTTGGACTTACTCGCGAGCGCACAGCGACCTCTGATTATTCTCGGCAAAGGTGCGGCCTACGCACAGGCCGATGCCGACATCCGCTCTTTTATCGAAAAGACCGGCATTCCGTACATACCGATGTCAATGGCGAAAGGCCTTTTGCCTGATGACCATCCGCAGTCAGCGGCGGCGGCCCGCTCTTTGGTCCTCGGTCAGGCTGATGTAGTCATGCTGATCGGAGCTCGGCTGAACTGGCTGCTTGCGCACGGCAAACCTCCAAAATGGTCGCCGACCGTACGGCTCATTCAGGTAGACATTTCACCGACCGAGATGGATAGCAACCGCCCAATCGCAGCACCTGTTGTTGCTGATATCGGTTCAGCCATGTCCGCGCTTTTAAGCAAGTTGAAGCCGGGACAGATCCAACCCCAGTCCGCGTGGATCAAAGCGATCGGGGAGCGTAAGCAAAAGAATGTTGAGAAGATGGAGGCTCGTCTCAATGCCAATCCCAGCCCGATGAACTTCTCGAGCGCGCTTCGCGCTATCCGCGACGTGCTCAACACGAGACCTGACATCTATGTTGTCAATGAAGGAGCCAACTCACTCGACTTCACCCGCGACATAATCGACATGCGCGAGCCTCGCAAGCGGCTCGACGTCGGGACTTGGGGAGTGATGGGTATCGGTATGGGTTACGCCATTGGTGCTGCAGTGACCAGCGGTAAATCTGTTGTGGCCATCGAGGGCGACAGTGCATTTGGTTTCAGCGGCATGGAGATTGAGACTATTTGCCGCTATTCACTGCCGGTCGTCACGATTGTTTTCAACAATGGTGGCATCTACAAGGGTACCGACATCAATTTCAACGGCGGTGCCGATCCTGCGCCAACGGTTTTCGTGAGCAATGCACGTTACGACAGACTTATTGAGGCATTCGGCGGCAACGGCCACCACGTCACGGACCAGCAGAGTCTCACGAAAGCCCTTACGGACGCACTCGCCTCAGGTAAGCCGGCGCTCATCAATTGTGTGATTGATCCCAAAGCAGGTACTGAGAGCGGTCACATCGGCAATCTTAACGTAACTACAAAAATCGGCCCAAGAAAGTGAGATCTGAAATGCCTACCACAACACCACAATCCGTGACTAACCTTTCTGAGTTGCTCAGTCGGCACGTTCAACAGCAACCCGACCGAATCGCATTGGGCACTTCGGATCTGGGAACCGTGCTTACGTATAGCCAGCTTGATGCTCTTGTCCGATCAGCCAGGGCACAACTTTCCCGCTTCGGATTGAAGCGCGGCGATGCGGTCGCACTCGTGTCGGACAACAGCGTTGAGTTTGTTGTGAGTCTTTTCGCAATTGCGTCATTAGGCGGTCGGGTCGCGCCCTTGAACCCGGCGCTTACATTGCCGGAATTTAGCACGCGACTTTCAGCACTTTCTCCTTATGGCGTGATCGTACCGCGGCACCTGGTGGATAAGTTGCGGTTTGCCAAGAGCGTCGTCAAAAACATCTCTTGCTGGATCATGGATGTTGAAGGGTCAGGGACGTCCTCCAGTGTGCGCATCGATGAAATAGGATCCACTCCAAAAGAGGTTCCGACGTCTGAGCCGCATACCTCAGGTGGCGCTGACGAAGTCGCTCTCCTGGTGTTTACAGGCGGAACTACAGGCGCACCCAAGCTTGTGCCCTGGACACACCGCAACATAGCGGCATCAATCAAAGGTATCTCGTCTGGTTACGCTTTATCCCCTAATGATGCAACGCTCATCGTTATGCCTATTTTTCACGGCCACGGGCTTATCGCTGGTCTGTTGTCGACTTTGGCGAGCGGAGGCAGTGCTTATCTTCCGAGCACAGGTGGGTTCTCAGCACATTTGTTTTGGCCGGATGTCGTTCGCCTGGGTGTGACCTGGTATACCGCAGTCCCGACAATTCACCGCATTCTTGTTAACCGCGCTTCCACAGAATACCCGAAGTCATCTCCAGTCCCACTTCGCTTCATCCGCAGCTGCAGTGCACCGCTTGACGAAGAGCTTGCGGCGGCGACGGCAGCGACATTTCGTGCGCCTGTCATCACCGCATATGGGATGACGGAAACCTGTCACCAGCTGTCATCGAACCCGCTTCCGGTAAATGGAACTAACAAGACGTCATCAGTAGGTCCGCCCACGGGAGTTGAAATTAGGATTGTCGGCGACAACGGAAAGGATGTCGCGGACGGTGAAGTCGGAGAGATATGGGTCCGAGGTGCGACAGTTGCCACCGGATACCTGAACAATCCCGAGGCAAACTCAGCAAGCTTCGTCGATGGGTGGTACCGCAGCGGCGACCTCGGTAGCAAAGACGAGGACGGCTATATCTTCTTAACCGGAAGGATAAAGGAAATGATTAACCGGGGCGGCGAAAAGATCGCTCCGAGCGACATCGAAGCAGCGCTGTTATCCAACTCAAAAGTACTTGAGGCGGCAGCGTTTGGCGAAGCGGACGCAATGTACGGCGAGAATGTTCACGCGGCTGTCATTCTGCATCCAGGACTGAAAGCCACCGAGGGCGAGCTGCGAGAGTTCTGCAGAGCGCGGCTCAGTGCCTTTGAAGTACCGGAGCGGATTCACATAGTGACCAATTTTCCGCGCACTGCAAAGGGCTCAACTGATCGACATGCTCTTGCCGCACAGTTCGCCGATCCCGAGCCAACTTTTGCCGGCAGTGGTCGCGAGAGAGGAGGAGTTACAACATCATGGAAATAAGACAGCAACCCACGATCCTAGCGCGCTCCACAGCCGAAGACGTCGCTTCCACGCAAATTCCTGGGTCGACGACGCGACACTGGAGTAAGACACAGGCACAGTGGGCGGCGGCGACCTTGCTTGCCATGATGGCGGGTTATCTGGATGGATACGGATTTTTTTTCCTGAAGACCTATGTCTCGTTTATGAGCGGGAACACGACAAGTAGCGGCCTTAAGATTGGGCAGGGCGATTTCCACGCAGCCATTCCATCGGCCATCGCGATTGTGTTCTTCGCCACTGGCAGTTTCTTGGGAAACATGTCGACTCAGTCCAAATTGCGTCATTCCCATCGATTGGTTTTTGGTCTAATTGCGACCTTACTTGCGATCGTTTCAGTCCTCCACAGGAGTGGTCTGCCGCAGGTTAATTTCGAAATCGTGTTCCTCTGCATGTCCATGGGGATGGCGAATCCGGCTTTATCCAAGATCGGCGCCGAATCTGTGAGCGTGACATTTGTGACTGGCACGCTAAGCAGAATAGGAG
>WNGN01001881.1_pt1 | contig 16392 bp, 17 predicted proteins | sample 5400561 | NCBI WGS metagenome assembly WNGN01 (sample SAMN13153379, study PRJNA577476) | soil metagenome | isolation source: 115 cm soil or saprolite under Garry oak tree replicate 2 | place: USA:California | collected 2016-06-15
CACGCTCGAAGGATGACTACCGGCACTGAACACCTCAACCCTCCCGGCACTCAAGTGGCGCAGAATACCTTCAGCCATCTGTGAGCGGGCACTGTTCTCGGTACAGAGGAAGAGCACTCGTACTGGTTTGCGAGGAAGTTGAGCTGCCATCTCTCGTAACTCAGGTGCAGTATTGCTCAAAGCAGGGTGCAGTGCATCTGCAGCGGAAAGAACATTCTTTTTACCACATCACTAGACGAGTGTGATACGCTCTAATCAAGATCGCTCCCATTAGAGTGCAAACCGAGGCTCATCATGTCCACGCTCTTCGCTCTCGTTGCTACCATTCTGACCTCATTTTTGCCCATCTGCAATAAGTACCTGTTACGTGACGCTGCTCCAGCAGCAGTGGCCTGGATCATCAATGCCGCCTCGCTGCCTATCCTGGCATTAGGAACCCTGGCTTTTACCCAATGTCATCTCCACGTTTTGCCGGGAAATCTCAGCGTCGTGTGTCGATGGCAAGCACCACACTTCGATGGCGTGTTCGTCCTTGCGCTGCTTGCCTCTGCGGTGCTCAACTGGGCAGCGACCTTGCTCTCAACCACCGCGTTGGCTCAGGCAGATGCCTCTCTGGTCAGTCCCTTACTCACATTCAATCCAGCTTTCACGCTGCTCATTGCGACTGTTACACTCGGTGAGGTCCCCGGCATTCGCCAGAGCCTTGGTGTGGCGATCATCCTCTTCGGGACATATATCTTAGAGGTGGAACAGGCACGAACGGGATTGCTCGTCCCGCTACGAGTGTTGATGCGCAAACCTGGGACCCTGCTCGCTCTTCTGGCAAGTGCGCTGTGGGGAACGACGACAGTGCTGGAAAAGCTGGCCATTGACCATTCGTCCCCGCCCAGTGGACCGGTGGTGGCCTTGCTAGGAACAGCCCTGCTGGTCATCCTACTCACGCCAACGGCCTGGCTCTTGCGCCGAAACAGCGAACACCAGACGCCCGCCAGCGTGTGGAAGGGTCTCCATGCGCATCCCCGTGCATTGAGCAGTGCTATCCTGCTCTCAGGTGTAGCTCCGCTCTTCGGTTTCACGGCTATTGCACTTGGTTTGGTTGGGTATGCCACCGCCCTGTTCAAGCTAAGTAGCGTCTTAACCATCCTATGGGCGCGATGGTTCTTGGATGAGGGCCAGCTGAGGAGCCGCCTACTTGGTGCAAGTGTGATGGTCGTAGGAGGAATGCTCGTTGCTTTATGAGGGAATCACCGGTGCTGCGCCCTGAGGCAAGCCCTCGACTTCTTTCTGGTTTACCACCTGAACACATAGCCTACCCCGCGCATCGTTTGAATCAGGCGAGGATTGGCAGGGTCTTCCTCCAGCTTCTCGCGCAGCCAGCGTATGTGCACGTCCACCGTGCGCGTATCGCCTGTGTAGTCATACCCCCAGACGTTGTGGAGAATCTGGTCACGCGTCAGCACCGTACCCCGGTTGCGCACCAGGTAGGTCAGCAGTTCGAACTGCTTGGGTTGTAGCTCATGCTCCTGCCCCCGGCACATGACGCGTCGTCCCGCCAGGTCGATCCGCAGCGGGCCTGCCGCCAGTTCGCGATTGGAGTGCGCAGGCTCTTCCGTCGTCACCTGCACCGGACGCTCTTCACTGTGAGGAGCATACTCCGCCCGCCGCAGCAACGCCTTCACACGCGCCAGGAGTTCGCGGCGGCCAAAGGGCTTGGTCACATAATCATCGGCCCCGACCTCCAGCCCCACCACCTTGTCGATCTCCTCTCCCTTGGCCGTGAGCATCATAATGGGAGTTGTAGCCGTACTGTGCTCCCGCCGCAACAGCCGGCATACCTCTAGCCCGTCCATCTCGGGCAGCATAATATCTAAAATGACCAGGTCCGGCCGCTCACGACGTGCTGCCTCCAGCGCGCTGGCGCCATCCGCAGCGGTCGTCACCTCGTAACCGGCCTGCTCCAGGTTATAGGCTATGGTTTCCACCAGCACCGGCTCATCGTCTACAACCAGCACTTTTCGCATGTTTCACCCCACAAGTATGCTCCAATATCAACCAAACCGCCCACTGACATAGTCTTCTGTCTCTTTTTTCTGTGGACGCTGAAAAAGATCCATCGTCGGGGCATACTCAATGAGTTTGCCCGACAGGAAGAATCCTGTATAGTGCGAGACACGAGCGGCTTGCTGCATGTTATGCGTCACGATTACAATGGTATAGTCTTGACTGAGCTCAGTGATCAACTCCTCAATTTTGAGGGTAGCGATCGGGTCCAGCGCTGAGCAAGGCTCGTCCATCAGCACAGCTTCGGGTTTGACAGCGAGAGCGCGTGCAATGCATAGGCGCTGCTGCTGCCCACCTGAGAGTCCCAGAGCGGAAGCCTTGAGCCGATCTTTGACCTCATCCCAGAGGGCTGCTCCACGCAAGCTCTGCTCCACGATCTCCTCTATTTCTTTGCCCGGTTTTCTCTGGATCCGCAAACCGTAGGCGACATTCTCAAAGATCGATTGTGGAAACGGATTTGCGCGCTGGAAGACCATGCCCACCCGCTGGCGCAAGCTGACCTCCATCCAGCATAGCCTCACCCTCGGTACGCGTCTTGGGAATGAGATCGTTCATGCGATTGAGCGTACGCAAGAAGGTCGTTTTCCCGCAGCCCGATGGGCCGATGAGCGCCGTGACCTGGCGTTCGCGTATCGGCAGCGTGACATCGTAGAGCGCCTGCTTCTCCCCATAATAAAAGTTCACATGGCGCACATCTATCTTGGTATCAGCTTCTCGATTCACCACCAGAGGGGTCTCACCGAACCGCACCTTTGTCAGAGCAGGAACGGCAGACAGATCATCCGTGGCCCCGGTGGTTTTTCTCTGTTGCTGAGTAGATTGGTTGATTTGGGCCTCCATGCGACCTCCTCGAACATTGCGGACCACAAGGGGCCAACCTTTGGCTCCCCCACAGTCTTTACATACATCCTATACCAACGGATACTCTTTGTGCAATGGAATAGCCGCATCGACAATCAGGCGATCAGCCAGCACCACCAGGCGAATATAGCGACCGGCAAGCGCCTTACTGATGAAATATGGGCGACCTTCGTACGAGATATGGCCGCTCCGCGCTACCTTCCGTGAGAAGATACTGGCTCCTTGCGGGATGGTCACCATATTGCCGCTATACGCATCTGTCGAAGTATTCATCAAAACCTCCATTTTGGGTACCCCTGTCTTTAGACACGGGGAGGAAAAATGGGCAGCGAAGCTGCAACCTTTCGTTTCCCCAACCGTATACAGAGGAGCTACGCCTTTCAGGCACTTCCACCGGAAGCAACGGTTTACAGGCGTTCGCACGTTTCCAACTAAACACATGGGTTCGAGAAGAGAATTCGTCTTCTCGGTAAAAGTGTTTGCGTATCCCCTTTCAGGTCGCCAGTCAAGCGGCCTATAGTAGCGCCCGTACGTGGGTAGTTACAAGCCCCTGGCTTTAGCTATGGGGTACTTGACATCAGCACTCTCCTCGTTTTTAGCCTGATTCATCAGCCGAACCGTCCGCTTACGTAATCTTCTGTTTCTTTCTTCTGCGGGCGAGAGAACAGATCTGGCGTCTTTCCTTCTTCGATGATTCTTCCCAGGAGGAAAAAGACGGTTCTCTCCGCTACACGCGCGGCTTGCTGCATATTGTGCGTCACAATAATAATGGTATAGGTCTGCTTGAGTTCCCCAATCAGCTCCTCAACCTGCAGTGTAGAGATGGGATCAAGAGCAGAACAGGGTTCATCCATCAGCAGAATCTTCGGGTTATTGGCGAGCGTTCGTGCGATACAAAGCCGCTGCTGCTGCCCACCAGACAATTCTGTCGCCGCTGCAGACAGCTTATCCTTGACCTCGTCCCACAGCGCCGCCTGCCGTAAGCTCCGTTCTACCACCTCTTGCACGGCTGATCCACCCGCCAAACCGTTGATGCGCGGACCAATCGCCACATTTTCAAAAATGCTGCGTGACGGCAGTGGATTCGGTTGCTGAAAGACCATGCCGATATGTTGCCGCACATACCTTGGCTGGATGGAACGTGCGTAGATATCGACGCCATCCACCTGCACCGAGCCCTCGACGCGAGCACCCGGTATCTCTTCATGCATGCGATTGAGGCAGCGTACAAAGGTCGACTTGCCACAGCCCGAGGGCCCGATCATCGCGGTGGCACTCAGTGGCTCAAGCGTAAGATTGATGTCGTAGAGGGCTTGCTTGGGGCCATACCAGGCGTTCAAGTGTTGAACGCTAATTGACATCTTGTTCCTGGCTCCTTTCTCTCAGGGACATTTCCCCGGCTTCATGTATCATGCCCGGCGCTTGAAACCACCGGTGACCCAACGCACAGCAAACGAGGCGATCACAATGAGCAAAATCAAAACAAACGCGCCCGCGTACGCCTGATGGACCTGCACCGGGTAAGGACTCTCGGTAAACACGAAGATGCGCAGCGTCAGCGCATCCATTGGCTGGGTGATATCTGTATTCCAGAACGTCGTCCCAAAGGCCGTCATCAGCAGCGGCGCCGTCTCACCTGCCACGCGGGCAAGTGCCAGGAGGATCCCGGTAATAATGCCGGAAAGTGCTGCCGGCAATACGACTCTGGTGATCGTACGCGCCTCTGTCGCGCCCAAAGCGAGCGAAGCCTCGCGGAGTTCTTTTGGTACCAGGCGCAGCACATCTTCGGTGGTGCGTGCCACGATCGGGATCATGATAATCCCCAAGGCCACGCCACCGGCAAAGCCCGAAAAGGTTTGCTGCGGCACCACAATGAGCACCCAGGCGAAGAGGCCGAAGATGATAGTGGGGATACCGGTCAGCATGTCAACCAGGAAGCGCACGCTATTGGCAAAACGCCCTCGCCCAAATTCGGCCAGATAGATGCCCGTGAACAGGCCCAGCGGCACGCCGAACAGGGCTGCCAGCCCCAACAAGATCAGTGTTCCCTGGACCGCTTCTCCCATGCCTCCACCCGGCTCTCCGTTCGGTGTGGGGAGTTTTGTAAAGACATCCAGGTTGATGAAGCGGATGCCCTGGCCCAGGACGTAGAAGAGCAGGTAGAGCAGCACACCCACGGCAAAAGCGACGCACAACGTCGTAAACGCAATGACCAGGGCATTGCCTGCCTGCCGCCGCAGATCCAGGGCAGAGCGCTGCGGCTGGAAGGGATTCACGGTGGTACTCATGCGCGTGCTCCTTTTTGCTGCAGGCTGGAGATGAGCCATCGCGCCAGGAAATTCGTGATCAAGGTGATGATGAATATAATCAGACCTGCCTCCAGTAAGGCGGAGAGAAAGAGCCCGGGGGTTGCCTCTCCAAACTGGTTAGCGATGACACTGGAGAGGGTATAGCCCGTATCGAACAGGCTCGCCGTCGGTCGACTGGCTTGATTCCCGATTACCATCGTGACCGCCATCGTCTCCCCGAGCGCACGCCCAAGCGCCAGAATGATCCCACCCAGGATGCCAATACGCGCAAAGGGCAGCACGGCATAGCGGATCACTTCCCAGCGCGTGGCTCCCAATGCCAGCATGGCTTCACGCTGTGCCGTGGGGACCACCAGCATCACCTCGCGTGAGACGGCAATGATGAGCGGAAGTACCATGATCGTGAGAATCATCCCGGCAGCGAGCAGGCCCAGGCCATGGATCTCGCCCTGGAAGAACGGCAAGAAGCCCAGGTGCTGCTGGAGCCAGGGTTCACCTGTTTGCTGGAGCCAGGGCGCCAGGACGAGGAAGCCCCAAAGGCCGAAAATGACACTGGGGACCGCTGCCAGGAGGTCCGCGAAGAACGCCAGTGGCTGGCGTAATGCGCGCGGACAGAAATCCACCAGGAAAATGGCCACACTGACGCCGATGGGGATTGCGAAGAGCATGGCAAAGGCGGAGGTCACGAGCGTTCCGAAGATAGCCGGGAGGACGCCAAAGACGTTATGCACCGGATCAAACGCCAGATTCGTCAGAAAACTGAAGCCGAATTGCTGGATGGTGGGCCACGAGTTGATCAGCAGCACCAGCGCCACCCCTGCCACCAATGCGAGCACGATGAAGACCAGCAGCAGGGTCACCCCGCGAAACAGCAGATCGCTGGGCCGGCGACCAAACCTCCTGGTGAGCCAGGCAAGGCGACGCTGTCCAGCGCCACCCCGCGCCAGGGATACGTGTTGTTGCATGCAATCTCCACTTCATATATATTTCTGCGATATTATTTCTCTTTGGATAGGGTATCTATGCTTCTCAAACGCATTGTACGGCGTCATTGCCTTGTACTGGAAGATGGACGAGTCGTCCATCTTCCAAAAGATCGCTATTGTGCCTTGTAGCATGCCGACCCGCCACAGGTCATCGACTGGATCTGTGCCTCACCCTTGGTCACAATGGTAGCTGGGAGGGGAACATAGTTCAGTGGCGTTGCGTACTGCTGTCCATCGTGGGTCATCCACCACAGCAGATTAGCCAGGGCCTGCCCTTTGTCGGCATTGCTCTGGTTTTGGTAGACGACTGCCCATGAGAAGCCCGAAATGGGGTAGGCGGTATCACCAGGGGCATTGACAATGTAGAAGCGCAGGTCAGCAGGAATGGTGGTCACACCCTCAGCATCGGCCTTTGCCCCATCCAGTGATGGATCGACAAACTTCCCATTGGCATTCTGGATCGACGCATAGGGGATGTTGTTGGCCAGCGCATACGCCAGCTCAACGTAGCCGATGGACCCCTTTGTCTGCTGGACAACAGCAGCGACCCCTGCGCTCCCCTTGCCACCAACACCAACCGGCCAGTTCACGGTGGTCGCGGCACCGACCTTCGACATCCAATCAGGACTTACCGCAGCCAGGTAGTGGGTGTAGATGCCCGTTGTTCCACTCCCATCGGAGCGGTGTGCAACCGTAATCGTCAGATGAGGGAGCGTTACTCCCGTATTCACTGCCTTGATCTGGGGATCATCCCAGGATTTGATAGTGCCCAGGAAGATCGCCGCGATGATAGGTCCCGTCAATTTAATGCGCGTTGTGACGCCAGGCACGTTATAAACGATAGCCACGGCTCCAAGAGTCACGGGGATGTGAATAATGGGGCCAGCTTTACTCGAGGCAAGCTGGGTGTCGCTCATCGGGGCATCGGTGGCTCCAAAGGCAACAATCTGCTGGAGTAAATCGTTAATGCCCGCGCCACTGCCAACCGACTGGTAGTTGACATTGATGCCGCACTTGACACTGGGGTAGACAGAAAACATTTTTGAGAAGAGGGGATTATCAAAGGTTGACCCTGCCCCGGTCAGCGCTTTCGTGGCAGGACAGCCGTTCCCAGTTCCAGTTGCGGGAGGGGTCGATCCCCCACACGCTGAAATAAGGATGCTCACTGCCATTGCCACTGCTAACACGAGTGCAATGCGCGATCGTTTTACCATACGTCCTCCTACTCGCGTTCTTGCGAGATTGAAAAAATTGTATCTATACCACACGATTGGGATATATCCTCATCCCTTATCGTCGCATCTATACCGTAGCACTCATGCATTAACTATGCTTTATGGATATGTTAAGGGACGGTAAACTTTCCCTGAGGATAGGTTTTTAGTTGCAGTGTGAGGCTAGTGCGTCGAGCCGAACTGCTGCATATGCCGGCGCTCCTGCTCAAGAGCGCCGGGAGGGAAGCCTTGCTCTCCGCCGAGTGTGCGCGCATCGAGCGTCAGTTCGGCTGCCTCTTCCATAATGATGATGAGCTGCGCGGTAGAGCGCGGGTCGCGGCTAAAGGCCAGCAGGCCATGGTTAGCCAGCAGGACAGCGGGGACTGACGGATGAAGCTGAAGCTGGCGTACGATATTGCTTACCGATTCTGGCGACCCGCGCGGCGCCCATTCCGCTATAGGAATGTCCTCTGTGATGCCAAAACGCAGGAAGGCTTCATAAACACAAGGCAATGGCTTATGGGCGAGCGCAAAACTGGTGACACGTGGTGAGTGGGTGTGAATGACGGAGTCAACATCTGCCCGCGCACGATACACGCCAGAGTGCATCGCGACGATCTCACGCGTGGTCGGATCAAGCGTACCATCTACTACTTCACCGTCAAAGGTGACGACAGCCAGTTGCTCGTATGTTAACTGAGCAATGTTGCCTGTCGCAGTGAGGAGCATGTGCTCTGCCTGTGGCAATCTTACACTCATATTACCATGCCCGCTATGTGACATGACACCTGCCTGAAACAGCATGCGTGCTGCCTGCAGCAATTGTTCTCTCAATTCGCTATAGGTAGAGTTTGTCATCGGGTTCCTCTCGATCACAAAAATAGGACATGGCCAGTAGAAATGCTACCGCGATTCACCTGAATTTTATCCCGCAGTACCAAGAAGCGTCAATCTTCACTAGCTTATCGGGCCCTTGTAGGATACAATAGCTAGGGGAAATGCCAGGAATCACTAGCAATAATGTTGCCTGGTGGCAGTTCAGAAAATAGAGTGGTCATGGCAGAAGATTTCACTGGTGACGTACCACAGCAAAGTGTACGCAAAGCATTTGAGGCATTGATCGCGGGTGAAGATGCAGCTATCGACCTGGCACAGGCAGCATTACTTATCGCCAAAGAGGAGTACCCTGACCTCAACATTGCGTACTATATGGAAAAACTTGACTACCTGGCACAACAGGTACGGGGAGTCCTTGGTCTCTCCGATGCTGGCACATCCCACCAGCCTCCGCAAGAGCAGGTACTTGAAGCCATGAATCGTGTCCTGTTCGATCAAGAACACTTTCATGGTAACACCAAAGATTACTACAACCCGCGCAATAGCTTTCTCAACGATGTTTTAGAGCGGCGGACAGGCATACCAATCAGCCTCTCGCTGCTCTACATAGAAGTCGGCAGGCGTGTAGGCGTGCAGATCGATGGTATCGGGCTGCCCTGGCAATTTGTGGCGAGGTGTAATTTGTCAGGGGATATGATCTATATTGACCCCTATGAGGGTGGACGCCTGCTCAGCGAGCAGGAATGTCGTGAGCGAGTCACGCGCGTCTTGAAAGGAAAGATCAGCTTTGATCCACTCTGGTTGGAGCCAGTAAGTCATAAACAACTGCTGGTACGCCTGCTCAGCAACCTCAAACACATCTACTTCCGCAAGGGTGATTATGTGCGAGCACTCTCCACCTGTGACCGCATTCTCCTGCTCACACCTGACTCTCCCATCGAACGACGAGACCGCGGCGCGATTCACCTGCAACTCAAAAGGTATGCTCGCGCCATACGCGACCTGATGACCTATGTGGAACTTGCGCCTCACGCCCGCGACATCGGCAGGGTCAAGCGACAGATCCGGGAGATTCGCCAGTTGATCGCTCAAATGAACTAGTGGGTCAAGCAGCCCTATCCCTGTGGAAGTAAATGGGTCTGCCCGATAACGTGTAATATAAACACGTATATATACAATGGGTGTCGCTCGCAGGAAAGCGTAACGTTTTACTCATGCTGACCGTATTAAGTATAGGTATATTCGAAGATATTACGCAAGGCGCCATGATTTACATTACAAATGATCAAAAATAAAAATACGGTCAAGACCTGAGCCTATTTAAGGTGCTTACCCGATGTTGCGACGGGGCCTATTCTTTTACAATTAGGGAGAAAGAGTAGGTAGATAAACGAATAGCGTGAGTGCGCTATTCAACTGAAAGTGATGACCACCAGGCCACACACAGTCCGACAGCTGATTTTGTTGGTAGTTCCCCTGAAGGGAGTGTGGGATTATGGCAATTTCTTATCCTGTCAGTGAAGCGCGTAGGACCTTGCTCAACACGTACGTCCCTGAAAGAACAGTATTCCCTATCGCCATCACATCCGATTATGAAGCGGGTGCAGACGAAGAATTGCTGTTGGACAAGACTTCACCGGAGAGGATCACAGGACCACTGGTTGCAGCAGAGTTGCCGCTGGTTGACAATGCTGATGCGTTACTCAATGAAGCAGATGACTTGGATGAGAGTAACGAAGCTGGTGAATTGGCTGAGGGTACGGCCCATTCACAGCGCGCGCGAACAGTAGCAGCCCGGCAAGCAACAGGCACTGAAGATGCTTTTCAGAGCTATTTACGCGATATCCGTAAATATGGCCTGCTGACGCACGCGGAGGAAATCGATCTTGCCCGCCGGTCTGCCAGCGGAGATGAGCTGGCACGTCGCAAGCTCATCGAGTCGAATCTGCGCCTGGTCATTGCCATTGCGCGACGCTATACCAGTACCGGGGTACCCCTGATCGATCTCATTCAAGAGGGCAACCTGGGATTGATGCGCGCGGCCGAGAAGTTTGACTACAATCGGGGCTGCCATTTTGGCACCTATGCCACCTGGTGGATTCGCCAGGCGGTTAGCCGCGCGGCTGGTGAGCAGTCTAGATTAATTCACTTACCCGAACACGTGGCTACGCGTTTGCGCAGGGTGCGGCGTGTCGCGGCACAACTATCGCAGGAGAATGGCCTTGAGCCACTGCCAGAGCAGATCGCAGAGGCATGCAATATAGATGTGAACGAGGTAGTTGATTTACTGGGCGTTATCGAACAGCCTGTTTCCCTCGATGCCCCCGTAGACGATGAGGCGCGGTACTCACTGGCGGACACGTTAGAAGATAGCGGGGCGCTGGCTCCTGCTGAAACCGCTTCACAACACCTGCTTGGCGAGGAACTCCATCGAGCGCTGGCCCTGCTTACTCCACGGGAGCGCTCGGTAATTACACTCCGCTACGGCATTGGTGATGGCCGCAGCCGCACGCTCCTCGAAGTGGGGAAGGAGTTGGGTATCTCGCGTGAACGCGTACGCCAGCTTGAAGTGGTAGCCCTGATGAAACTTCGCAGCATCAGCAGTAAAGCAGCGCTCAAGGAATGTGTATAAGCGCCATCTCGACGAATCGGGCAATCTATGCTACACTGCACTAAGATGCGTGAGAGCAGTGTCCTTATAGATTCAAGGAGGATATCTAAAAATGGCGGCCTGTACATCCTGTGGCGTTGACGTCACTGGCAAAAAATTCTGCCCGGAATGCGGAACACCTGTGCCATCCCCGGCCACTCAAGTTGCCACAGCACAACCAACTTCATCGAGCACCTGCCCCCGCTGTAATGGAGAAGTGAAACCAGGAGCGGCGTTCTGTATGCATTGTGGTTCATCATTGAGCGCGGCTGCCGTGGCTGCTACCGCAACTCCTTCACAACCATTAACTCATCCTTGCCCGGCGTGCCGGACAGAGGTTCCTGTGGACAGCGCATTCTGTACGAATTGCGGACAGAGTACGCGAGTACCGGCAACAGCGGCGGCAGCAACCCCGGCACCTAGCTTTTGCACCAACTGCGGGCACCAGAACGCGCCCGGAACGAATTTCTGTGCCGGGTGCGGCTCTTCGCTTACGGCAGCGCAGGCTCAGACCGGACAGGCTCCGTATACGGCGTACCCGCAGCAAGGGCCTTATACACAGCAGCCACAGTATCCACAACAGCCCTACGGACAACCACAGTATGGTCAGCAGCCACAGTATCCACAACAGCCCTACGGACAACCACAGTATGGTCAGATGGGCTATCAACAGCCTATGCTGGGACAGCAGCCCATGGTGCTGCGCTGCCCTGTCTGTATGGCTATGGCACCGATGGGAACCGCTAATTGCCCCAGCTGCCATACAAGCCTCGCAGGTGTCGTCCCTACTCCTGCAAATGTACCAGCACAAGGTCAACAGGGCGGCTTAGGCGGATTTTTGCAGGGTAGCGGCGGTAATATGGCGGTGGGGGCCCTGGGGGGCGCGGCAGCAGTCCTGGGCGGCGAGTTCCTGCTGCACGAAATGGAAGGTCATCACCGGCAACAGCAGTACCAGGGTGGATATGACGACGACGGGAATCCGCTGGGTGGAATAGGTGAGATAGCCAGAGATATCGGCTTGTTATAATACGTACGCAGGTGGGGGATGGACCAGTGGCTCCGTCCCCCTGCCTGTGAAGCACGTACTTAAATATATATCTGGAGCCTGTCCTCACCATCCAAAATGGCTACCTCCTCCTCCTTTCTCCTGCTCTCTTGTTGCGATATACGCTGAAACCGTCTATAATACTGCGAGGTAAAGCAATCCCTGATGGGTAAAAGGGTAGTGATTTCAGTCCTATAATGCCCAACGCTGTCTATTGACCAAGGAAGTATCATTTCGGATGAATTACGAGCGAACGACGCTGCGGAACGGACTGCGGCTACTGACCGCGCAAATGCCGGGTATGCGTTCTGCCAGCATCGCCTTTTTTTTTACCGTTGGCTCACGCTACGAAGACAATGCCGTCGCAGGTATTTCGCACTTTATCGAGCATATGCTGTTTAAAGGCTCACAGCGCTATCGTACTGCCCGGCTGATCTCGGAGACGATTGAAGGGGTTGGTGGTGTTTTTAATGGGAGTACGGGTAAAGAACTCACCAGTTATACTGCGCGCGTACCTGCCGAACATCTCCCCATCGTGATGAATGTGCTGGCTGATATGGTACGGCATTCGCTGTTCGATGCGGTTGAGATCGAAAAAGAACGCAGTGTCATTCTTGAAGAACTCAGTTCCACACGTGACGACCCGCAGGAATGGGCGGGATTGTTGCTCGATCAAGCGATGTGGCCTGGATTGCCTCTGGGGCGTGATGACGCTGGGTTTGAGGAAACTGTCGCACAATTGCAGCGCCAGCAAATGCTCAGCTACCTGGATGAGTATTATCGACCTAACTCACTTGTCATTAGCATAGCTGGCAACATCGACCATGCACAGGTGCTCGACATGACCGAAAGTCTTTTCGGCGATTGGGAGGCACGCGAGCATGCATCATGGAGCAAGAGCCTGCCACCGCGCGATACGCCACCTGTCGTACTGGTTACTAAAGAGACAGAGCAGGCCAATATTTGTTTAGGGACGCTCGGCGCCGCTCATTCCTCGCCCGATTACTACACGCTCGTGCTGATCAATGCCATACTCGGGGACGGAATGAGTTCACGGCTCTTTCAAACGATCCGGGAAGAACAGGGACTCGCCTATGACATCGGTAGTTATTTTAATAGTTACCATGAAACCGGTAATGTGGTAGTGAGCGCAGGAGTAGACCCTTTACAAACCGAACCGGCCATACAAGCTATCGTTGGTGAGCTCAAAAACCTGTGTGAGGCGGAAGTACCAGCAGATGAGCTTGGTCGAATCAAGGCCTACGTACGGGGCAGTATGGTTCTGGGATTGGAAGGAACACAGCAAGTAGCTTCCTGGTTGGGCGGCCAGGAGAGCATACGTAATCGTATTGTCGATATCGATGAGGTGATCGCGCGTGTTGACGCCATCACTCCACAAGATATCCAGCGGGTTGCACAGACTTGCTTTGCTCCCGAGTGGCGTCGTCTGGCCATCATCGGGCCATATGATGCGCGGCGGGCAGAGTGCTTTGGGAAGTTGCTCAATGGTGCATAAATGAGGAGAGGAGGCCAGGTTCTATGGCACAAATAATGCTTCGTGACTACTTACAGCAGGCAGAGGACGCGCTCAGTTCTGCTCACATTGATGACGCCCTGGCTAGTTGCCAGCATGTTCTTACTCACTTTCCGGGATCACTGGAGGCCCAGCGTCTCCTGGGTGAGATTTACCTGGCACAAGGCCACCTGGAAGATGCGCAACAAAGCTTCGATTGGGTATTGACAAGCGATCCAGAAAATGTGGTCGCCTACTGCGATCGCGCCTTGATCAGTGAGCGTTTGTCGGATTTCGATACCGCGCTGGACTGCTATCAACAGGCATACGAACTCAGCCGTGGTAATAGCCAGATCCGGCAGGAGTTCAATTCACTGAGCACGAGGGTGGGGCAACCGGATTTTATGTTCTCACGAGCAGGCTTAGCACGCCTCTATATGCGCGGTGATCTGCTTGCACAAGCCATCCAGGAGTGGGAGGTTGTATTGGCAACTACTCCCGACCGCCTCGACGCTCGCGCCGGGTTACTTGAGGCATATTGGCGTGAAGAACAGTTTGATCGAGTCGAGCAGCTGGCAAAACACATACTTGATGAGAATCCCTCATGTTTGAAAGCTTTACTCTTACTTGCTCACACCACGGCCCCACGCAATCTAGAACAGGCTAGAGAGCTGATCAAGAAGGCAGAGGCACTTGATCCCGAACTGGTCATGGCACACGACCTCTTTAGTGACTTCATGGCACGTGAGCCCAATGATCCATTCCTGGCGCTATTGAAAAAAAGCCCCATCGCTCTTCCCGACACCGCTAATGCTCAGCCAGTGGCTGCGATGACCGTACCGCCTACACTGGAACCGACTGCTACAACAGCAAACAGCACACAAACCGCTGCAGCTTCCATGAGTCCAGCCTTCGGCTGGAGCAGTTCAGACAGCAATGCCGGGGTACAAAAAAGCTATGAATCCTCGCAAGCGTCGCCAGATTACGGCATCTGGTCAAGCGGCGACATAGAGCGCACTGGCACGAGCGGACCGGAGTTTAGAGAAACGGATCTTCCTACACCGCCTTCGTGGCTGGAGATACTCACACAACGGGAGCAACACGATTCAGGCGGAGCAATGCTGTCTTTGAGCACAACTCCATCAATTGAGCAAGAACTGCCTACAGCGATACCACCGGCAATAGAGCCGGCACTCGATGTGTCCATGACACAGATCGAGATGCCTCATACCTCTCCTCTTCCTCATCCCCCTAACCTTGCCGCAGAAGATAGCGATGACATGGGTTGGCCAGAATGGCTGAAATCGCTTGGCGCTACAACTATGGACAGTGAGCCCCCACCACAGCCCATGGCACAGGAGCTGGAGCCAATAGCTGAGCCACGGCAGGAGGAGCAGATGGGGGTCTGGATGGAGCAGGAAACTTTACAGTGGAGCAATCAGGCAGGAGAGTCGCCCGTCCGGGAGATGAGTCCAGCCTGGACGGAGCAGGTGGCAGGGCAGCCCATCCCGCAGGCGACTCCTTCATGGTTAGATCAACTGGCCGCACCACTTGCCCGGGAGACAGTCTCACCCTGGACGGAGCAGGTGGCTGAACAACCTGGCCAGCAGGAGCTTCCCGTGTGGTTAGATCAACTAGCTGCACCTTCTGACCAGCAAGCGCAGTCGACCTGGATGGAGCAGGCAGTTGAGCAACCCATCGAGCAGCCGCTTCCCCTGGTGGAACAACGCGCGATTACAATGTTAGAGGACATACAACAAAATTTACACGCACAGGGGTTTATAGAGTTAGAGCCAGGCTCCCTCTCGGCCATTGCTCACGGCGCGCAGGAACCCACGCTATCATCGGCGCTGGCCCAGCTAGGGAATCTGGACACCTCGTCATCTCCGCAACCCGCTGAGCCTGCTGATACCATTTCAGAGGTTCCACCAATTACCGAGGATGCTGCTCAACCGACCCAGCCGCTGCGGGCTGTCACATCCGGCCCGCTTCCCATGCAAGCGGAGGATCCAAATAGTGGCGTTTCACCACAGCCTCATGTGATCCCACCCAATTTCGCAGATACTCTGCTCGATAGCGAACTGGAGGTGACAATGAGGTACCCGGCTGTGCGGCTGCAACCGGTGCAGCCGCGGCCACCCATACGGCGAGACCAGGCACCCTTGGCAGGAAAGGGATATGCCGGGGAAACAGTGACAGAGAGCTACAGCAGCGAGCACGAACGTTTGCTCCAGGGCTATCACTATCAACTCGCTGGCGATTTCGACGGGGCTATGCAGGAGTACCGAGCGATCATTCGCAGCACCCCTGATCTGCTTGACGAGGTTATCAGCAACGTACGCGCCTTGCTCAAATTGGCGCCGAATTACTCAGCGGGCTACCGCGTGCTGGGTGACGCCTATATGCGCAAGGGAGAGTATTTACAGGCAATGGAGGCCTATAATAAGGCTCTCACCATGAACAAGAGGACGAAAGGTGGGGTCAGTTAGGACAGTAGTAGAGGAAAGGTAAAGGAGTCGAAGGTGGAAACTATTCTACAACGGTTGACCGATCTTGATGAAGTCATCGGTGCTGTGCTCGTAGGTAAGGACGGTTTGATCGTCGCGGGGGCACTGCATAGCGATGAGGAGGAGGTGTTGGGGGCGATGTCGGCGGCGGTCATCGGCTCCATTAACAACTACACGAGACAAATTAACAGCGGCGAGATGCGCCACGTGATTATTGAAACGCGGACCGGCATGGTTCAGCTCGCGGAGGTAGGAGACCTGATACTCGTGGTCACCAGTCGTACTACGGGCAACCCTGGGCGTATTCGCCTGGAGATGCAAAAGATGTGCCGTCAACTGTCGCAATTGGTAGCGAGTTTCTAATTTGATATCACCTGCCGCCTGGAGGCGGCAGGTTCATCCCTCACGG
>WNGN01001588.1_pt1 | contig 16382 bp, 15 predicted proteins | sample 5400561 | NCBI WGS metagenome assembly WNGN01 (sample SAMN13153379, study PRJNA577476) | soil metagenome | isolation source: 115 cm soil or saprolite under Garry oak tree replicate 2 | place: USA:California | collected 2016-06-15
AAGGCATCAGCTACCAGAATCCCGTGATTCCAGTCCTTTACGAGAACGTCTCTATCGGAGATCCAGACGCCGATCCGATCACGGTGACCTGGTTTTGGGGAGACGGGACTGTCACGATCAACACAACCGGGCCGTTGACTGCTCGACTCGAACTCCACGTCCCACACCAATACGCCGCGAGTCAATTCCCCCTCAACGAGAGCCCGCGGACCGTGGACATTTTGATCTGGGTATGGATTGACGACGGACTCGGACACAACGTATCGTACAACTCTACGGCGGAATTCTACATCAACTTCGATGCCGCGCCGAGCGTTCGCATCGAGCGGCTCTTCTCGGCGACGTCGAAGGACCAGACCCCCGTCGGTTCCGTCTGGAAGGTCGGCGAGACCATGTTCATGGTCGGCAACGTCACGGACCCGGAGGGCGACCCGATCACGGCATACTGGGACTTCGACAACCGCACCGACAGCACCGGAATCGGGGACCCCACGCGGAATCGCGATGCGAACGGAACGACGGCGAGCCACGTCTACACCGCGCCGGGCATTTACAACATTACCCTCTGGGCCACCGACGGGGACAAAGAATTTTGTCGTGACACGAACTGCACGCTGTTCTACACTCACTGGCAGAACCAATCAATCCCGATCACGGTGAGGTTCAACCTGCCTCCGTTTGTAACCATATCGAACGTATCTACGCAGGTCGGGACGCCGACGTTGCTTCTGGGACAGGTGTACGATCAGGATGGGGACAACATGACCGTCACCTGGGTGTTCGGGGACGGCAGCCCGAACGCCACCAACGTCACGGGCAGCTCCCCTCGGGGTAACCCCAAGGTGTTCCCGGTGGCTCAAGAGCATGTCTATTCCGAGGTGGGCTCCTACAACTTCTCGCTGTACGTCTCCGACGGAAACGTCACGGTAAATCAGACCCAAACGGTCTTCGTCCAGTCATTCAACCAACCGCCGGTCCTCCTCGCGGGACACGTCAGCCGCCTGAACGGAACCTCGGCAGGCAACAACACGTTTCGAATCAACGAGACCGTCGTCGTCACGGCGATGGTATACGACCCGGAGAACGACACGCTGAACGTGTCAATCGACTGGGGTGATGGCGTCACGGCGAACCAGATCATCGACCCGAAGACCGCCTCGAACTGCGCTCTCGACAACCTCAGCCGAAACATCTGTCCCGTTTCGTTTTCCCATATCTACGGGAGCATCGGCTCTTCGGGTATCCGGAACTACACGGTTCTCGTGACGGTTACGGACAACAAGGTGTACATGCACTACAATTCCGCAACCGGCAAGTGGGAAACCCTGAACCACACGGCGCAGTTGCCGCTCGTAGTGTTCATCACGGACCTCCACACGGTGGGACCGACCCCCTGGACGTGGTGGGATTATAGCACCCTCTCCCTCGTGCTCGGCATCCCCGGCTTCCTGATTGCCCGCTTTGCGTGGAAGGTCCGGCGCGAGCGGATGGAGGAATGATGCGCGCCACCGGGACGGAGGCGGAAGGCTCCCGAAGGCTTTTGAGGCCGATTGTGGTTGAGCGGGACGCGGGTGGCGGGCCTCTTCTTCGGTATCATCGTCCTGAATTTCTTCTTGATTAACGTGATGGGAGACCCGTTGACCCTGATCGGCCACTCTCCTCGGACCTCGCCCGACGTCACGGACAACACGTGTCTTCGGCTTGGCCTGTGCGCTCGGGACATAAATGGCAAGGTCTACGAACTGGACCTGTTCCAGCGGTTCCTCGCGTACATGAAAGACTTCTTCACGGGGAACATGGGAACAAGTTTCCATTGGCAAAACACGGCCGTGTTAGACGTCATCGGTCCGGCGCTTTCGTGGACCTTCCTCCTGATCGGCACATCGACGGTCATCACGATCCTTATCGGGATGGTGCTCGGCGCCCTCTCGGCCCAGCACCGAGGCAAGCCGCTCGATCTGGCGACAACGGGCTTCAGCCTATTCTTCTACGGCATGCCATTCTTCTGGCTCGCGCTCATGATGCAGCTCTCGTTCACGAAACCAGAGTTCAACCTCCACTGGTGGCCCGTGTTCCCATCGAGCCAAGAATACGATTTCTCGATCGCGATTTTCGATTGGACGAACCCTTCCAATATCGCGAGCGCGCTCTATCATCTCATCCTTCCGGCGGCGACGCTGGCCCTCGGGACCGTCGCGGGGGTATCGCTCGTGATGCGCAACTCGCTCATCGATGTGATGACCGAAGACTACGTGGTCACGGCGCGGGCCAAAGGCCTTGCGGAGAGGATCATCCTGCGGCGGCACGTGCTGCCCAACGGGCTTCCGCCCATGGTGACGCTCATCGCGTTGGACATGGCCTTCATTTTCGGCGGCGCCTACCAGGTTGAATACGTCTTCTCGTACCGGGGAATCGGATGGGTCACGATCGAAGCGATTAACAACTACGATTTCCCGGTCCTCCAATTCGTCGTTGTAATTGGAGGGATTGCGGTGGTCATCGCGAACTTTTTGGCCGACCTGATTTTGATCAAGATCGATCCGAGGATCAAAGTGGCGTGAGGGGTCCCCATGGCGTTCCCGTCCGGTTCCGTTTCGTATTGGTTGCGGCGAAGGTTTGGAATTTCCGAGGTGCGACGAGAGAAGTTCGTCCTGACGATGAACCGCCTCAAGGAGATCACGAATTCGGTCGTCCATCACCGGATGGGCGGAATCGGGTTCGCGATCCTTGGCTTCTTCGTGACGATGGCGTTCATCGCACCGTTCCTCCCGATCCCGCCGCCGGAACACTCGTTCCTCGACAGCCAGGGGAACCAATTGCAGTACCTTCAGCCTTCATGGGAGCACCCGTTCGGCACGGACCAGATGGGGCGTGACATCTTGTCCCGCGTCATCTGGGGGTCGCGTGTGTCCCTCCTCGTTGGATTTCTGGCGAGCGTCATCGCCGGCGTCCTCGGAACCGCGGTCGGCTTGGTTTCGGGCTTCTCCGGCGGATGGCACGACGAGGTCCTCATGCGGATCAACGACATCCTGCTCTCCCTTCCCTGGCTCGCTCTCCTCATCGTCTTGGCCCAGATCCTCGGAGGGCACCTGAGCCTCGATGTCATCATCCTCACCATCGGCCTGACGAGTTGGAACTTCACGGCCCGGGTCGTGCGGGCCCAAGTCTTGACCGTCAAGGAGCGCGTCTTCGTCGAACGCGCGAAGGCGTCCGGGGCGAGCAACGCGACGATTCTTCGGAAGCACATCTTCCCGAACGTTTTCCCCCTAGTCTTCGCAAACACGATCCTGACGGTCGCGGTCGCGATCCTCTCTGAGGCGACTCTCGCCTTCCTGGGGAAAGTTGACGTCGGCACCTTGAGCTGGGGCGTCGTCCTCCATGAAGCGGAGGCCAGCGGCGCTGCCCTCAACGGATGGTGGGCGTGGATCGTCATGCCCGGGCTCTCCCTCGTCATCGTGATCCTGGGCTTCTCGCTACTGGGCTACGCCCTCGACGAGATCCTGAACCCGAAACTCCGCGAGAGGTGAAGGGACGGCCCTCATCGAGGTCGACCACCTCAAAACGTATTTCGATACGCGCTCCGGGACCGTGCGGGCCGTTGATGACGTTTCGTGGAAGCTCGAGAAAGGAGAGAGCCTAGGACTGGCAGGGGAAAGCGGCTGCGGGAAGACGACGACGGCGCTGTCGATCATTCGCCTGCTGCCGAAGAACGGCCGGATCATCGATGGCCACATTCGGTATTCGGGGAAGGACCTCGCGACGATCAAGGAATCGGAGCTCCGGAGGATTCGCTGGAAGCACATCGCGATCGTCTTCCAGGGAGCGATGAACGCGCTCAATCCCGTCAAGCGCATCAGCTGGCAGATCGCCGAGGCGATCGCACTGCACGACAACATGTCGTTCGACGAGGCGCAGGGTCGAGTCGTGGAGCTCCTCGAACTCGTGGGAATCAACCCCTCGAGAAAGGATGAGTATCCCCACGAATTTTCCGGTGGGATGCGTCAGCGCGTGATGATCGCGATGGCCCTCGCCTGCCGACCGAAGATCATCATCGCGGACGAACCTGTCACCGCCCTCGACGTCATGATCCAGGCCCAGATCCTCGAACTCCTCACGAAGCTGCAGAAGGAACTCGACCTGTCGATGATCCTGATTTCCCATGACCTCTCGGTCATCGCGCAGACGTGCAATAACGTCGCGATCATGTACGGCGGAAAGATCGCCGAGTATGGGCCGGCGGAGGAGGTATTCCTCGATCCGCAGCATCCATACACGCAGGGGCTGCTCCGATCCTTCCCGGACATCTACGGTCCGAGGGACCTGCCTCCGTGGATCCCGGGGCAGCCCCCGAACCTCCTCGCACCTCCCGATGGGTGTCGATTCCACGAGCGTTGTCCCCTTGCCTTCGCGGAATGCCTCGTCCGAGAACCGCCTCTCTACGAGACCCGACCGGGTCACCTTGCGTCGTGCCACCTGCGGGCCCCATCGACTTGAGGGGATCGATTGGAGCCGCTTCTCCGGGTTCGGAACCTACGGGTCTGGTTTGACGTCCGCATGGGCCTGATCGCGGGCACCTTGGGGAAAAAGACGAAACACGTTCGAGCCGTGGACGGGGTTTCGTTCGATGTCAAGAGGGGGGAGATCTTTTGCTTGGTCGGGGAGTCGGGATGTGGGAAGACAACCACGGGGAAGGCGCTCCTCCGGCTCAACGCTCCCACCGGGGGCAACATTTTCTTTGACCTGCCGGACGATGGCTGGAATCGGCTCGGGGCGTTCGAAGCGCGACTCGCAGCGTTGTATCCTCACGCCTCTGCGCTGAGCCCCGGGGAGATCCGCAAGGCGTACGCCGACTGGGCGCGGGTGCAGGGGCTCACCAATCAGGTCGAGTCGACGAGGCATCCTCGCGGCAGTGCGGGGCGCGTCGTCCGGCGCGAACGATACGAGAAGACGATCGCGTTCCTCAACGAGCGCGAGCAGGGGCTCCGAGACGGGGCCGACGCGATGATCAAACGGTTGACGTCCAAGGAGCGGAATAAGCTCGAGGTGGCGCAAACCCTTGGCCCCTGGTTCAAGCCGACACGGGTGCGAAAACTCCATCGCCTCGAGGAGGAACTGGAAGAGGCACGATATCAGTTGACCCGTTCAGAGTCCTTGCACACCCGGACGGGGACAAACAAGCGCAAAGTCCGACGCCTTGAGAGAAGGCTTGAGGCGATGCGAAAACATGCGGGGACCACCGATCCGACGGTGCCGAATCGAACGGAAGAGCTTCGTCGGGAACTCGCGGAGAAAGAGAAGCATCTTACGGAGCAGGAGCTCGGTCGGGTCCGTGAGGAGCAGAAGCAGGTCCGGGACCTGCTCGATCAACTTACCAATCAACGGTCCTCAGTGTCCGAACAAGAAATCGGGTCCCTCAACACCGCCATTGCGAGCGTTCGGTCCCAGGGTGGCCCAGGACTCGAAGCATGGGAAACCCGCGCGGCCATCGACGAAATCCGGGATCGATACGATCTCGCGACCTGGGGCGCGAAAGGGACCGCGCTCGTCGGCATCCGTCCCGGTCGCCGAAAGCGGTTGCGACGCCGGATGCGTGGGCTGCGGAGGCGGATGCAGATCATCTACCAAGACCCATACGAATCGCTGAACCCGAAACTCTCCATCTACGACATCGTCGCCGAGCCGCTCCTTGCCAACCGTATCGTTTCTACCCAATCCGAGGCCGAAGCCGTCGTCGCAAAAGCCCTCGAGGACGTTGGACTCCGGCCCGCGAGCGAATACATGCTCCGCTACCCACATGAGCTGAGCGGCGGCCAGCGACAGCGCGTGGGTATTGCGACGGCGCTCGTCGTGGACCCGGACTTTATCGTAGCCGACGAACCGGTGAGCATGCTCGACGCGAGCGTGCGGACGGAAATCCTCGCGCTCCTTCTGGAGTTGAAGAAACAACGCGACCTGACGTACCTGTTCATCACTCACGACCTCGGATTAGCGTGGATCCTCGCCGACCGGGTCGCCGTCATGTACCTGGGGAAAATCGTTGAGACGGGGGACGGCCCGGAGATCATCCGGAATCCGCGCCACCCGTACACGAAGGCCCTCATCTCCGTCGTTCCATCCCCGAACCCCTCCGTGCAGCGAGAGAAGATCATCCTTCACGGCGAGCGCCCGAATCCCGTGGACATCCCGGGTGGCTGCCGGTTCCATCCGCGGTGTCCCATGGCCGTCGGCGTCTGTGGTTGGAATTCCGAGGAAGTGCAAGAAGAGTTGAAGAAACTGCTCAACGAAGACCGGGAGCAGTTCCCCGAGTCCGCTCGTATCACCAACGTTGAGACGAATGGGCCGCTCGGGCTGACCCTCACGACGTCCGATCCGGCACAGGTCGAGAAGTATCTGTGGAAACGGCTCCAAGCGGTCGGACTCGGTCGGCCCGCCCTCGGCGCGATTCGCCGGGCGAATATCCAGGCCGGAAGATTGGAGCTCATCCTGCACGAAGCCGTCGAGCCTCCGCTCCTCCAGATCACCGGAAACGTCTCCGTCGCATGCCACTTGGTCGAGCCAGAGAGCGTGATCCAGCAGGCCGTCGGCGTGGGCGCTTGAGCTCTAGATACGACCTTCGACATATGCCATGGCGGCGTGCCCCAGGGCCTCGGCTCTTTGGAGGAGGCCTACGAGACGTGCCTCCGCGTCGGTGCGAAACGACTCATCCCGGATCGACTCGAGGTTGACGCGGGCGTTGAGGCTCGCGCCGCGGATGGCCGCTTCCGCGAGGAGGATCGCGACCGCGGCATCCGTGACAGCACCCCGATTTCCCATCTTGGCCGCGGTCTCGGCCAGCTCGAGCGCCTCCAGGGATCGCTCCATCGTCTCGAGCGGCACTTCCGTGGCGGTCCGGTACGCGGCTTGCATCGCCTCGACCCGGGACGCCTTCTCTGCCTCCGTCGATTTCGGGAGACGCCGAGCCGCCATCACGGCTTCGTAGGCGCGCGCATCCTCGTCGATGAGCGCCTCGAGGCGTGCCTGCACGTTCCTCGCCTTTGCCTCGAGCCCCGCAAGCTCCGACTCGACCCCCTCGTAGCCTGGCTTGCCCCGCGCGAGGCCCGCGACCATCCGACTCAGGGCCACGGACAGCGCGCCCGCGAGCGCGGAGACGCTTCCCCCGCCCGGCGTCGGCGTCGGAGCCGCGAGGGCAGCGAGGAACTCCTCGAGGGGGCGGTCCTTCACTCCCACAGACGTGTCTCCAGAATCTGCTCTCGATGGAACCGAACGAGCTTGAAGTATTGGGTCGCTCCATCGACGAGGGCGTCGAGCGGCACCAGCCCGATGATCTCGCCCTCCGCGATCTCGACGCCTTCTTTCGCCGCGAGGGAGCGGATCGCTTCGAACGCTTGGACGAGCGACGTCTTGCGGTAGTCCACCATGTTCATCGAGACCTGAACGAGTCCGCGATCGGCCAGTTCGAATCCTTTCGCCCGCACGGCGGGTAGCCCTCCGTCGCTCTCTCGGATCGACTTCGCGATGCGTTTCGCCACGCCGACATCCGTCGTCCGGAGGTTCACGTTCCAGGCAATGAGCACGGGTCGTGCGCCGACGATGCACGCCCCCGCGGTCGGATGGAGCGCGGGTGGCCCAAAGTCCGGTGCACGATCCGGTTTCGTCGCGATCTCGGCCCTGAGCCCCTCGTACTCGCCACGGCGGACGTCCGGGAGCGCTCGACGGTCGGGACGGGTCGCGGCGGCTTCGTACAGATACACGGGGACCTGCAGTTCATCGGCGATCCGCTTTCCGACGGAACGAGCGATTGTGACACAATCGTCCATGGTAACGCCCGCGATGGGGACGAAGGGGAGCACGTCGATAGCCCCCACCCGAGGATGTTCGCCTCGATGACGATTCATGTCGATCAGCTCCACGGCCTTCTGCGCACCTCGGAACGCTGCCTCGGCGACACCGGTGCGATCGCCGACGAAGGTGATGACGGACCGGTTGTGGTTCGCATCCATCTCCTGATCGAGGACTCGGACCTCGGGCACGGAGCCGATGGCCTTCGCGACCGCATCGACGACATCCTTGCGGCGGCCCTCCGAGAAATTGGGGACGCACTCGACGATCTCCGCCATGGCGGGCCTGCCGAGGCGACGAACGTCCGGGTTCATTAAACCCTTTTCTCGGACGTCTTCGACCGGGCCTCGCGCGGAAACATTAAGTAACGCGAATCTCGTGGCGCGGGCCGGTCTCGCTTCGGTGGTGCGTGAATGACGGGCCGCGTTCGCGCGTTCGCGTGGCTACTCACGGCCGGAATTTTCGCTGCCGGGAGCCTGTACGCGGTCCCGGTCGCGGCGCCCCCGCCGATCCCGATGCGGACCCAGGGACAGGCCTTCAGCGAGGGGGGCACACCCCTACCGTTCGCCACGCCAATCCGCGCGTTCGTCGACGGCGTCGACTATTCGAACGATCCCCGGGTTCTGAACGGCGCGGGTTCGTACGCGATCCTGATCTTGGGGAACTCCAAAGACAATGCAAACGTCTCCGACACCCCGACGGTTCAGGAAGGGGCGAACCTCGGCGATCCGGTGATTTACGCGGCCGGGGACCTCGTGACGAGGACCGGCGTCTTCCAAGAAACGGTGCCGTGGAGTCCGGGAACGATCCGCATGATCGACGTGCGCGTCGGCTCGACCGCCACGACCCCGCAGCCCTTGAAGATCGAAGGCATCGTGACCCAGCCGGCGCGCGGTGGAAATCAGTTCGTCTTCGTCTGTAACCCGACCGGAGCGCCGGTCCCCCTGTCGTCCTACTACCTCGAGACGGACGCGCCGGGCACGTACCATGCATCGAGCCTCGCGCTGACCGGCGTCCTCAGTGCCAACTCATCGATTCGCCAGGACTTGCCGCTGGCGACGTGGCTCGTTCCGACGGGGGACGCCCTCAAGCTCGTGTATCGGAACCCGGGCGGGCCTAATGCGTCCGCCGGAGGCCGCGACATCGTCGTGGACCGCGTCGAGTTCAACGCGAGCGCCGGAGGCACGTTGGACTGGGAGCCCGGGAACACGATCATGGGCGACGCGCCCGCCCCCGGTCCCGGCCACATCCTGCAGCGGGACGCGAACTGCACGGACACGAACCAGCCCTCAGACTTCAGCCTGGGCGTCGAACCTGGGCTTCCCGCGAACGCACCGCCGACGGTCACGATCACGTCGCCGACAAACGGGCAGGCGCTCCCGGCCGCGGGAGCGGTCACCCTCACCTGGACCATGTCGGATGACGTCTTCCTTGCGTCGTACCTCCACGTGTGGGTCAACGTGACGATTGGCAACCAGACGATTCCGCTCTTGGCGGACGCGGTCGGAGCGACCTCCGTTCCATGGATGACCCCGGACGTCGCCGCGACGGGCGTCGTGATCCGGGTGGACGTGCAAGACCCGCTCGGTGCGCAGTCAAGCGACACGCGGACTGTGAGCCTCACGCGCCAGTCATCCCTCGCCCTCATCATCGCGGTCTTGATCGCCGTCGTCCTCGGTATCTTCCTGCTCTTCGGATTCCTCCGAGCCCGCCGGAAACCACCGCAACCGGTCGCGCCGCCCTCACTTCCGCCCCTGCCTCCAGCGACCCTCCCGCCGGTCGGCGCCGCGACCGTCACACCGGGACCTGCTCCGGACAAGAAAGTCTGTCCGCGATGCCAGACCCACGTGAACGTGAGCGACGTGACGTGCTTCTTCTGCGGATACAAGTTCACCGATGAACCGAAGCCGCCACCGTAAGGATATTATCACAATGCCTCTTTGAAGGTCGCATTCCTATGCGGAAGGACGAAGAGTTCAGCGAGTGGTACAACGAGGTCATCGAGCGCTCGGAGCTCAGCGACAAGCGATATCCGATCAAGGGAATGAACGTCTGGCGGCCGTACGGATGGGCGATCATGAAGCTGATCGACCAAGCGATCCGAGACGAGTTCGACTCGACCGGGCACGGCGAGGTCAACTTCCCCGTCCTCATCCCGGAGTCCGAGTTCAAGAAGGAGGCGGAGCACGTCAAGGGCTTCGAAGGCGACGTCTTCTGGGTCACCCGCGGCGGCTTCAACGAACTCGATGTGAAGCTCGTCCTCCGGCCGACGTCGGAGACGGGGATGTATCCGATGTTCAAGTTGTGGATCCGCAGCCATGCCGATCTCCCCCTCAAGGTGTACCAGATCGTCCCGGTGTTCCGCTACGAGACGAAGATGACGCGGAGCTTCATGCGGGTCCGCGAGATCCACTTCTTCGAGGCCCACACGGCCCACGCGACGTTCGAGGATGCGGAGCAGCAGATCCACGAAAACCTGCAGATGAACGAGCGGGTCATGCGGGTGCTCGCCCTCCCGTACATCGTCTCGCGCCGGCCGGACTGGGACAAGTTCCCCGGGGCCCAGTACAGCCTCGGCACCGACACCCTGTTGCCGTCGGGTCGGGCCGCCCAGGTCGCGACGTTCCACCAGTACCGGGACAATTTCGCGAAGGTCTACGATGTCACCTATGAGACGGAGACGGGCGAACACAAGTACGTGCACCAGACGACCGACGGCATGAGCGAGCGCCTCCTCGGCGCCCTCATCTCGATCCACGGGGACGAGAAGGGCCTCGTGTTGCCGCCGGCGGCGGCTCCCGTCCAAGCCGTCGTCGTGCCGATCCTCGAGAAGGGCCGCCAGGAGGAGATGCTCCTCGAGGCCCAGCGGCTGTTCCTCGAGCTGCGCGAACGGATGCGGGTGAAACTCGACGACCGGGACATCCGGCCAGGGGAGAAGTACTACTACTGGGAGGCCCGCGGGGTGCCGCTCCGGGTCGAGTTGGGTCCGCGGGACCTCGCGAACCAGGCGGTCACGGTCGTGCGACGCGACACCGGCGAGAAGAAGGAGTTGCCCCGCGAGCTGCTCCCGGACCGCCTGCGGACCGTCCTCGAGCTCATGCAGGTCGCGATGTGGAACCGGGCCGAGAAGGTCCTCCAGGACAACACGTTCACGATCACGAAGCTGGAGGACGCCCGCGACGGATTCAACCGGATGGGCTGGTGCGGGAAGGAATCGTGCGGCAAGGCGATCACGGATCGCACCGGGATGAGCGTCCTCGGGACGCCGTTCTACCCGGAGCCGTTCGAGGGCAAGTGCATCGTCTGCGGCGAGAAGACGAAGCAGCTCGTCTACGCCGCGAAAGCGTATTGAATGGCCGATCTACCGGAGGACCCCGGTATACAGGACCGTGCTCGACGAAATCACGACTTGGTAGTCGAGCGGAAAGCGGACCACGTCCACGAAGAGCCGGTCGCCCGCGCGAATCGAGGTTCCGGTTCCCGTGTAGGACGCGCCATCGGCAACCCAGTTGAGTGCGCTGAACGTCTTGTAGACGATCGACGTCCCGTTCGGAGCGACGAGTTGCAGATGGACCATGGCCGGCGTTAGACCGAGCGGGGTCGAGACGATCTGAAGCGTCCAGTTCGTGCCATCGGTCGTCTTGCTCACCGCGACACCCATGATCTGCGGCCCGCTGCCCGACGGCGAGATGAGACCGGAGACCATTATGTACAGGACCGCCGCGAGGACCACCGTGATGGCGACGAGCAGGATCGTGGCGATGACGGCGGAGACCGCGTCGCGGTCCCGTCGGAGGAGTGGTCGCATGTCGAACCTCTAGGAAGCCGGCCGATTCGACGAACGAGCTTTAAGCCCTCCTTCGCCCGTATCAAAAGGGGAACTCTGACGCTCCCAGGCCCGAACTATTTTCGATAAAGGAGCATGCCGACGATCCCGAACCCGACCAGGACGATCGTCACCGCGTAGGCGCCGACCCACTCCGGCTTGAGGATATTCCAGGAGCCGTACGAGAAGCCCCATGTCAGATAGAATAGGATCCCTGCGAGGAAGGCGAGCGCGTAGAACCAGAACGCCGCCGACCGGGGGAAGGCGACTTCGGCCACGCGCGAACAAAGGGCCTGCGAGTAAAAACCTTTCTCGTCAGGATTTCGGAGGTCTGCGGCGGCGGAGCGGCGCGGTCGTGCGCGCCAGTCGTCCGCGTGTCCGGGCCCACCAGGCTTCGATCCGCGGATACGACCCCGGGTTCTCCTCGACCCAGAACAGGAACGCGAGGACGAGGAAGAACGCCGCGAGCGCAATGAGCAGGTAGAACGGCCACCGCGGGATCGGCTCCTTCACGCCGAATGCCGAGTCGGGGACGATTCCATCAACGCCGAGCACGGTCAGGTTGACGTCCCCCCGACAACCCGGCGGCGCGCAGGGGTTCGTGGCGTTCGCGCTGGTCGCAAGATTCCACTGCGCGTCCGTAAAGTAGCCCCGCGAAGCGAGGTGGAACGCCGTCAAGGTCCCGCTCACGTTGCCCTCGAAGATAACGGAAAACCGAACGAAGTAGCTCGACTGGGAGAAAATCGATCCGTGCGGCATGTCCCGACTGTCGACGGCCGTGACGATCGTGAAGTTCAGCACCCTGGACGTCCCGTTGTCCACCCGGGCGGCGGTCCAACTCCAAGTCCGTGTGCCCGTCTCGGCGATCTTCGGGTAGGCATACGGCCAGGACGAATCGACTGGAACGCTTTCTTCGATCGTCGCGTAACGGTAGATGCCCGCGGTCAGCGTGACGTTGATCATCGGTCCGGAGTACGTCGAATTGAAGTAGAACTCGAATCGTCCGGTGTCCCCGGGAGCCAACTCGGGCGAGGCTTTGACCGCAATAAGTTTGTTCACCTTGCCGACCGCACCCCAATCCTCCGCGGTCGCCGGCGGAGACAAGACCACGGCGAGGACCAGCAAGGCGAGGGCCAACGCCGGGGCCCGCATGATGCGCGCCGAAGCGGCTCGGTCTTCATATAGGTATCGCGGAGTGTATCGCGGAACAGAGTGTATCGGAATCCGCCATCTGTTGGAGCGACTCGCACACTTGTCGTCCCGAAAGAAAATGCGGAGTCGCTCCTCCGAAAGTTGCTGATGGAGCACCTCGTCGACCGGACGTTGAAGACCGTGAAGCGGGGCGATGCGGTTCTCATCCCGGTCACCGCCCAGCCGCGCTTCGATCTCACCCGATTTCGCGCGCGCCTCGAGGAACACGTCGATCTTCCCCATCGCTTCGGGCCTCGGGATCCACGGCGCGAGCTCCGCGAACGACTGAGCGCTGCGGGCATCCCGTCGGAGCATGCGCCCCGACGATGGGAACGGATTGGGGACGTCCTCGTCATCCGACTCCCTTCCGAAGGGCAACCAAGGGCTCGACAGATCGCGCAGATCTTCGGCACGGTCTTGGGCGCTCGAACCGTCGTCCAGGACCTCTCCGGAATCCACGGGCCGATGCGCGTTCCGGATGTTCGAGTCTTGTGGGGGCACGGAACGGAAACGGTTCACGTCGAGGGCGGCATCCGATATGCATTGGACGTGGCCCGCGTGATGTTCTCCTCTGGCAACGTCGGCGAGCGGATCGGCATCGCGGAGCGAGTCCGTCCCGGCGCGGTCGTCGTGGACCTCTTCGCGGGAATCGGCTACTTCTCTCTGCCCATCGCGGTGCGAGGCCGGGCCGAGACCGTGTATGGATGCGAGCTCAACCCGGTGAGTTTCCGGTACCTCGTGGAGAACACACGGCTCAACCGCACCACGAACTTGTTGCCAATCCTCGGCGACTCCCGGAAAGTCGCTCCGCGCGGGGTCGCCGATTGGGTGATCATGGGCCACTTCGATGCGCGGGATTACCTCGACGTGGCGTTCGATGCCCTCCGCGGGCAGGGGACGATTGTCTACCACGAGCTGTGCCCGAAGGAGCAATATCCGGATGCGATGATCCGGCGGCTCGCGGCTGCCGCACGAGCTCATTGGATGAACGTCCACGAGATTCACACTCGAATCGTGAAGTCGTACGCGCCCGGCATCGTGCATTCCGCGGCACAAGTGGAGGTTACGCGCCAGAATCGACCCTAGGCGACCGAAACACTGATGAGGGATGGGTTCCTGTGGAACGGCGGTGAGCGGAATGAACTGCCCGAAATGCGGAGCGGTGTTGCCCGCGGAAGCCGCGTACTGCCCAGTGTGCGGAACGCCGCGGAGCGAGATTGACCACCTCGTGCGCCAGGCGGAACGGGCCGTGAACAAGGCGCTCGTCGTCGGAACGACGATGCTCGACCGCGCGGCGAAAGAACTCCAGCCGACGTTCAACAAGGCGATGGAGACCCTGCGCCCGGCCGTCGAGGCGGTCGGGAAGGCGACGAACGACGTGGTCGTGGCGGTCACACCCGCGGCCGAGGCCACCCTGCGAACGGCCAAGGAAGTCGCGGACAAGACCGTCGCGGTCGTCAGGCCGACGGTCACGAAGGCCACGGAGAAGACTGGGAACGCCGTCCACAAGATCCGTGAGAAGGTCCGAAGCCGGTAGGGAACCCGGGTGAGCCCGGGGAGTCCCATCCAAACCGTTTTCTACGCAACCGGACCTAGTGGATTCGTGGGTCGAACAGCTCGGGTCTCAGTCGGGCGAATTCTCCCGGTCCTACTTGCCACGATGGCCATCTTCGCAGGGACGGCTTCCGCGACCGCACCACGGCCGCTCGCGAGCCCCGCCGGCGCACTCGTGGTGACCTTCGACATCCAGGTCGACCCGGGATCCGCCGACTACGTCCATCGTGCGGCTCAAGCCGCAATCGCATCGAATCAGGATCTCGTCATCGTGATGAATACACCGGGCGGCCTGCTCGATAGCATGGCCGAGATCGTAGGGGATGGAGGGCCGATCGCAGAGGTGCAATCCCATGGCCTTTCGGTGTACACGTACGTCCCCCCGGTTGGCTTTGCGGCCTCCGCCGGGAGCTACATCGCCCTCGCCACGAACGCGATCTACATGGGGAACGGATCCGTGATTGGGCCGTCGACCCCGTATATCATCGGCGGTGATCCGAGCCAAATCCAGCACGTCCAGAATTTCGCGACCGGGCTCATTCGATCCCTCGCCCAGAAGAACGGGTACAATGTGAGGGCGGCCGTCGACATGGCGGAGAACAACACGGCGTACACGGCGGTGGAAGCTGCATCCGTCGGGCTCATCACCGGCCTTGTCGATACCTACGCGGGCTTCCTCTCGAAGGTCGGGTTGGCCGGCTTGCCAGTTACGGACTTTTCGGAGCCCTTGTACGACCGGTTCCTCAGCTTCCTCAGCGATCCGACCGTCGATGGCCTTTTCATCCTCGTTGGGATCATTGCGCTCGTCCTCGATCTTTTCCACCGGACTCTCTTCTTAAGCGTCGTGGCCGTCATCTTCATCGCGCTCGGATTCCTGGGCGCGCAGATCATCGGCGCCTCCGTCGTCGGCATCCTGATTCTAATCATCGCGGCCGCCCTCGTGATCCTGGAGGTGAAAGCGGGCCACGGGTTCTTCGCGATCACCGGTATCGCCCTCGGGATCGCGGGCACCCTCCTCCTCGCGTACAACGTCCAGTACTCGCCGTCTCCCTATGGCGTCGTGCAATACGTCATCCTGGGCGCCACCGGCGCCGTCCTCGTCGTGGCGTTCTTGTACCTCACGCGGATCCGACATGCCCTCATGGCCCAGCCGAAACTCATCGATCCCGAGCGGATTGTCAACATGACGGGCCGAGCGTCGACGGACCTGGTCCCCGGCAAGGACGGCGTCGCGAACGTCGGGGCCGAGGACTGGACCGCCGTTTCGGATGAATTCATCCCGAAGGGGACGGTCGTCCGGGTGACCGCCGTCGCCGACGGGAAGATCCAAGTCACGACCGTGACGCCCGGACCGGAACCGTCGAAATCCAGCGAGTCGTCCGCGACACCGCCCACCTCGCCGTAGTCGATCCGCCGCCTAGGTCTGGTGCTTTCGGACCTTCAGGGTCACATTGTCGGATTCCACGGCCGTCACGATGATCGGCTCCCCGCGGGCGATGTCTTCCTCTGCGACCGCGCTCCACGATTCGTGCTCGACGTGCACGACCCCTTTGCCGGTGGATTTCATTGCAACGAGGGCGCGGCCGGTCTTGCCGACCAGCGTGTCGCCGGAGAAATAGCGCTGAGTGATGACCTTCGTCGTCGTCTGCTGAAACGCGAACGCAAGTCCGACCCCGATCATGACGATCAGGACGCCCGAGGCGAGGTAGTCGAACCGGCTCACGATCCAGCCGTGGACGATCAGGAAGATGCCGAACGCGACGACCGCCAGCACGACCAGGACCGAGCGGATGCCGTAGAGGAAGAGCCGGTCGATCAGGTTCGAGACGGGCGGGTCCGGACTCTTAGCGGTCATCCCCTTTCGCGGCTCCCTCCGCCGACGCGAGCACACCTCGGAACGGCCGGATGAGCTCCGTGAACTCGAGGGGCAAGATGAACTTCGTGGCCGGGCTCGCGCCGAGCGCCCGGAGGG
>WNGN01005486.1_pt1 | contig 16354 bp, 14 predicted proteins | sample 5400561 | NCBI WGS metagenome assembly WNGN01 (sample SAMN13153379, study PRJNA577476) | soil metagenome | isolation source: 115 cm soil or saprolite under Garry oak tree replicate 2 | place: USA:California | collected 2016-06-15
TTCTTTCGTCTGACATAGTCAATATTTCTCCTCACCCCAACTTGGGGAAATGCCGCCAGATTCGGCTTGTGACGAAAAGGTTGCATGCTTAAAGCCAAAGAAAACAAAGCGAGGGTTGCCGTAACTTATAGAAGGAAGGGCGTTTGTGGGGACGAAAAAACAAGGAGGCAGTACTAGACCTAGCAAAGTTTACGCGAAAAGAGAGCGAACAGCGGATTTTTTGCTTGACGTAGAAATCAATCGAATCGAATCCCTAGGCTTCGGAGGTCGGACTGAAGCTGTTCTGGCGACTGGAAAACGATGCCGGCCATCCCAAGGCGACGAGCGGCCTCCGCGTAGGCGGCAACGTCGTCAACATAAACGGCTTCCTCAGCCCGGACCTTGCAGGCTTGCAGGGCCTGGCGATAAATAACAGGATCGGGTTTGCTCGCGCCAACGCGATAGGAGTAGATCCGGATGGGAAAGAAGCGGAAGAAGGGGAAACGGACCTCCTCATGGGACATGTGGATAGGGTCGGTATTCGAAAGCAGCGCGAGGCGGTAGTTCTTGGAGAGATTCTCAAGGAAAGATTCCGAATGGATCGGATGCGGGTCAAGGGCGCGATTCCAAACCTCGCTGAATTGGTCGAAGGAGAGCGAAGCGCCGAGACGTTTTGTTAGATGAAGGTGCCAGTCCCGGGGAGAAATGCGCCCCTCTTGCCAATCGAGCCAGCGAGGGTCGTTCTGTATCGCGGACCACACTTCTTGAGGGGTTAGCGAGAGGCCGGCAGCCAGTCCGTCCATGGCTCGGGAGATATCCACGCGAATCAGGACTCGGCCAATATCAAAGATGATGGCGCGGTACTTGGCGGTTGCCACAGTCTATTGGCCCTGGGGACGAGAAGTGGCGCCGGAGCCCCCATTTTTGAGCTCGCCGAATTTATGCCTGCCGCGATAGATGCTGATGACGGCCGGAAGCACGGACACCGCGATGACAACGGCGATGACGTAATGGATGCGTTCACCAATATTCGGGACCGAGCGGCCCAGAGAGTAGCCTCCGAGAATCATGGCGCCGACCCAAAAAATCCCCCCAAAAATGTCAAAGGCCAAGTAGCTGGAATAAGACATCTTTGCCGCGCCGGCGACGGGAGGACAGAAGGTCCGAACAATGGGAACGAAGCGCGCGAGGATGACGGCCCGGCCGCCATATTTTTCATAGAAATCATGAGCGCGTTGAAGATAGCTTCGCCGGAAGAAGAGAGAGTCTTCGCGGCGGTATAGAGCGGCACCCGCCGAGCGGCCAATCCAATAGCCAATCTGGTCGCCCACGATGGCACAAATCATTACGGGAAGGAGTAGCCATTTGAGGGGAATGCCTTGTCCCGATGGCAAGGCAGAAAAAATTCCGGCTGTCACCAGTAGGGAATCACCAGGAAGAAAGAATCCCACAAAAAAACCGGTTTCGACGAAGACGATGGCACAGATAAGGGGCGCTCCCCCAGAGCGGATTAGTTCCTTGAGTCCATCTGGGTTGTAGAGCGAGTGGAAAAAGTGAAGGATGGCGTCGAGCACTCGGTGTTGTTCCTCGCATCGGATGGGTGAAATGATCCTCTTACGGGTACGGAAACGAGGACGCGCGAGCGCAAGCTCAAGCTCGTAAAAGCACCCAGACCTATACGGTAGCAGAAAACGCCGACGTCCTCTCCACATTCATGCCAGAGGAGGAGCGGAACGGTAAGAGCTGCAAGCCAGATGCTGATGCGAATCATCGGAGCACCTCCGCGAGCCATAGGTAGCCTTTGTCTTCGGCATCGATCCGGGCCTGGAAACCCCTAGCGGCGTCATCTTTCTCCCCGAGCAATTTTTCAATACGCGGGAGAGCGCGGCGCGCTGCGACGGCACCGGCAGCGATCGCTTCATCAGCGCAGTCGAAGTCGTCCCAGGCCAGGGATTGCACGTCGGGCCGGAGGACGAGATCGGCATGGCGCTCCCAGATTTCAAGCTGATGCTTTTGCGCCGCGTTGACGGCGCGACTCACGACCTGAAAAATATTCGTGGGGGCGCCACAGTAGCCGTCCTGCAGGCCAACGGAGACACCGATTACCGTCGCCGCACCGAGGTCGCGGACGGCGCGCGTCGGAACAGGAGCGACGAGCCCGCCATCCGCAAGACACCGCGTGCCGATCTCGACTGGTTCGAACAAGCCCGGGAAGGCGCAACTCGCGCGGATCGCGTCCACGAGGTTCCCTTGAGTGAAGACCACGGGTTCGCCGGAGTTGAGATCCGTGGCCACCACTGCAAGAGGAATACGAAGGTCTTCAAACTGGCGCGAGTCGAAAACGCGTGCGATTAGATTTTCAAGACGATGATTGCTTGCCAAGCCGAGGCGCGAGACGCGCCAACGGGCGATGTCCCGGAAGCGGAGCGTGCGGCATGTTTCCATGATGAGAGAAAGAGGCGCTCCGCTGGCGTAGGCGGCGCCGAGGATGCTGCCCACGCTGGTCCCCGCGATGTGAGAGATGGGAATGTGATTCTGTTCGAGGACTTGTAGAACGCCGAGATGCGCGAAGCCACGCGCGAAACCACCGCCAAGCGCGAGGCCGACGCCCGCTCGGCCGGGCATGGCGGCTGGAGTTTCGTTCAGTATCATGCGCGGAGTGTGCCCGTGCCTCGTCATAGCGGGAGGATCGCAGGGAGAACATTCTCGACCTATGGTTCGGGCGTCCCGAAAAAACAGTACTTCTGTACTGCGATGGAAACTGAGCGTATATCAATGTCCGCGCCCTCGACAGTACCTTCTTACTAGTCCAGTACCCTCTCTGTACCATTGTGACAAGCGACGCGCTGCGAGATTCTCTCTCCCGTCAGGTTGAATCACCGAGGGGGCTGTGAATGGACAGTGCGTTCAAAGCTTGGGTCGGGCAGCCGGTGATTCTGCAAGTGGCGCTAGGAGACATCAAGGTGCCGCTGCGCGGGAAACTACTGAAAGATGGCGACGAAACGGTACGGATGCGCATCGGCGATAGCTGGGACGTGGATATCTATAAGGCCATGATCCTGACTGTTGAAGAAGACTCCGTGCCTCTGCTTCCTGCGTGAGGGATACCGCCATGAAAACACAAGAGCTCAAATACGTAACCCGGCGCCGCGCGGCAGTGCTCTTGGGCCTATCGGAAATGGAATTGAGCCGTATCTCGAGCGAATCGGGATTCGGACACAAGGAAGTCGCAGGCGAACAAGAAGAGACATATTTCACCTACGAAGAATTGCGACAGATCTGCATGCTGGCCGTACACCAGGTGCACTAAACAAAAACGAGTTTCCTCCGGCCCCCCTCAGCAACACCCCCACCCCGGGTCGCTCCCCCCAGCGATCCGGGGTCTTTCATTCGGCTGAAGATCTCAAGTGGGGGACTCGCGGTCGCAGAATCGATTTAGAAAACCTTTGACAGACGGAGTCCGCGCGAAGAGACTTAGCGCCGAACGGGGGGCGCGGGTCAAATGTCACGTCCTAAAATTTGTGGATGCTGGAAGTGGGCGGCGGCAGTGGTGTTACTCGCCGCCATGCTAGCGCTAACTGCAGGAAGCGGTGCAAGCAACGGAACCGAAAGCTACGACGTGGTTATCGCCAACGGGCGAGTGATGGATCCCGAATCGAGGCTGGACGCGGTTCGAAACGTCGGGGTTCGCGGCGGGAAAATCGTTGTGATTTCGACTGCTCCCCTCGAAGGGAAGCAGTCGATTGATGCTCGAAGCCTGGTCGTCGCGCCAGGGTTCATTGATTTACACCAGCACGGGCAGGACGCGGAGAACTATGCCGCGAAAGCGGCGGACGGGGTGACGACGGCGCTGGAGCTTGAGGTGGGGGTTGCGGATGTGGATGGGTGGTACAGCGAGCGGGAAAGCAAGGCACTCATCAACTTCGGAGCGAGCGCGGGACACATTCCGGCACGCATGGCGGTTATGCACGATCCGGGCGGGTTGCTGCCGAGCGGGGACGCGGCCCACCGAGTGGCATCACCTGCAGAAATGGATCAGATCAGCGCGCTGATCGAGAAAGGATTGAAACGCGGCGCGCTGGCCGTGGGGCTTGGGCCTGCCTACACGGAGGCCGCAACCAACCAGGAAATCCTGGACGTCTTTCGCGTGGCGGCGAAGTATCACGCGACGTGCCACGTGCACATTCGCGCATCGGATTCATCAACCGTTGGGAATTTCAGCGGATTTGAGGAAGTGATGGCGGCGGCAGCGATCACTGGTGCTCCGCTCCATATCGTGCACATACAAAGCACCGGTGGACCGAACGTGACTCAGGAACTGCAGATGATTGCGGATGCGCGATCCCGCGGCATGGACGTGACCACGGAAAGTTATCCTTACACGATGGGGATGACCAGCATCCAAGCTGCGATGTTTGACCACAAAGAGGAAGAACCTGCCACCTATTTCGCCTCTCTCTTGTGGCCCGCAACCGGAGAGCATTTGACGAAGGAATCGTTTTTGCGCTACCGCAAGCAAGGCGGAATGGTGATTGTTCCTGCGAACACACCAGAGAATGTCCATGCTGCCGTCGTGAGCCCGCTGACGATAATCGCGAGTGACGGATATCTTGCCAAAGGGCAGGGACACCCGCGAACCGCTGGCACCTACGCCTTGGTGCTCGGACGTTACGTGCGGGAAGAGAAGGCGATGGATTTGATGACCGCGCTGAAGAAGATGACGCTGATGCCGGCGCAACGGCTGGAGCAGCGCGCACCGATGTTCAAGAACAAAGGACGAATCCGTGTGGGGGCGGATGCGGACATTACGGTGTTCGACCCTAATCGTGTCATTGACAAAGCAACGTACGAAAAGCCTCTGCAGTACTCGGAAGGGATTCAGTTCGTGTTTGTCAACGGAGTTACGGTTGTCAAGGATGGGCAACGCGTTGACGGAGTTCTTCCCGGCCGGGCCGCGCGAGCGCCAGTTTCGCAGTGACTTTCCTAAATCCGCTCCGCAACGCCGTGGCGCCGCGCAGAAACCAGAAAGGACCATGATGCCAACCGCCCGGAAGTGCTATATAGTACTGCGCGCGCCAGCCTTGTTGAGAAAGGACTCACTTTGACACTCGCCGCCGCGGATTGGGCTGCCATCGTTGGATACCTGCTGATCACGTTATTTCTCGGCTTGTACTTCCGGGGCCGCTCCGGAAAGAGCACCGAAGACTATTTCGTGTCGGGCCGCAACGTTTCCTGGTGGCTCGCAGGAACCTCCATGGTAGCGACCACCTTCGCTGCAGACACGCCGCTTGCGGTAACCGGGCTGGTCTATGCGAACGGAGTTGCGGGGAACTGGCTGTGGTGGAGTTTTCTGCCCTCCGGGATGATGACGGTGTTTTTGTTCGCGCGGCTGTGGCGGCGCTCCGGGTTAATCACTGACGTGCAATTCGCGGAGATGCGTTACGCCGGTAAGCCCGCCGCGTTTCTGCGTGGTTTCCGCGCTGTCTACCTTGGCCTGCTGATGAACTGTTTGATCCTCGGCTGGGTGACGAAAGCCATGGTGAACATCATCAGTACGTCGCTGGGGATAAGCGATGGAAAGGCGCTGGCAATCTGCGTTTTCTTCCTGATGCCGTTCACGGGCATCTACGTTTCGCTGGGCGGATTGTGGGGCGTGCTCTGGACGGACCTGTTTCAATTCGTACTGAAGATGACCATCGTGATTGGTGTGGCCTGGTACGGGGTGCACGCCGTGGGGGGCATGCGACAGATGCTGAGTACGCTTGCGGCAAAGCGCGTTGCCGCCGGAGCCAGGGCAAGCGACATCACGGCTCTTCTGCCTGATTTTTCCCGCGGTTTTGCAAGCGAAGCTCTGTGGACTCTGCCAGTGATTACCTTCGTGGTGCATCTGGCGGTGCAGTGGTGGGCCTTCTGGTATCCCGGCGCGGAACCTGGCGGTGGAGGATATATCGCGCAGCGCATCTTCAGCGCGAAGGACGAGAGAAACGGATTGCTGTCCGTTCTTTGGTTCAACCTTGCACACTACGCGCTGCGTCCCTGGCCATGGATTTTGACGGCGCTTGCGGCAGTCGTGCTTTACCCCGGTCTTGCGCAGCCCGAGCGGGGCTATATGTTGGTGGCGACGCGCCAGACGCCGCACGCGGTCCTGGGAATTCTGCTGGCCGGTTTCATGGCCGCGTTCATGTCCACGGTGGCAACGCAACTCAACTGGGGCAGTTCCTATTTGATCGAAGACTTCTATCGGCGCTTTCTGAAGAAAGAGGGAAGTGAATCACATTTTGTAAACGCTTCGCGGCTGGCGACGGCATTTCTCGTGCTAGCGGCTGCGGCTGTCGCCTGGGAACTGAAATCCGTTTCCGATGGCTGGAGAATTGTTCTCGAACTAGGTGCCGGCACCGGCGGCGTATATTTGCTCCGCTGGTATTGGTGGCGCGTCAACGCCTGGAGTGAAATCTCCGCCATGCTCGCCGCGATGGTGACGACCCTCGCGCTTCATTTCAACGCCCTTTGGAACGCTCTCATTGGCCGGCCCCACCCCTTCAGCGGCTCTGACCCGGTCATCTTCGCCAAGACAACGCTCTGCACAACCGGGATCACCACGCTGGTGTGGATCGCCGTCACTCTTTTCACTGCGGCGGAGCCCAATGACACGCTCGTCAAGTTTTACAGTAAGGTCCGCCCGCAAATCACCGGATGGAAACCGGTCGCCAAGCTGGCCGGCGATGTGCCGGTCACGCGCGACCTGGGGCGCAACCTTCTCAGTTGGATCCTTGGCTGTGTGCTCATTTATTCTGCTCTCTTCTGCATCGGGAAGCTTTGCTTTGGCCTTTACCAAGAGGCGCTGATTCTTGCCATTCTCGCTATTGCCAGTGCGCTGGTCATCTCGCGCTTGATGCCTAAGCCGGCGGAGTGGCAAGCCAACTGAAATGGTTGACGTCGTTCAGCCAGCGCGTTCGGGCAAGCATCATGCGGTCCTCGCCGGATTCCTCGGCTGGACGCTCGATGCTTTTGATTTCTTCATCGTCGTTTTTCTCTTCGATACGCTGGCACACCAATTCGGCGTGACCAAAAAAGAAATCGTTTGGACCACCACCGCGACGCTGGCCATGCGGCCGATAGGCGCGCTGCTATTCGGGCTGCTTGCGGATCGCTACGGGCGCCGCGTCCCGCTCATGGCCAACGTGATCTACTTTTCTGTTATCGAGCTATTATGCGGATTCTCCCCCAACTTCACAGTCTTCATCATCCTGCGCGCGCTGTTTGGCATCGGCATGGGCGGCGAATGGGGAGTAGGCGCGTCACTGGCGATGGAAGCAGCTCCGGTGCGTTGGCGGGGAATCCTCAGCGGAATCTTGCAGAGTGGTTATTCGATCGGATATCTGCTGGCGGCCATAGCCGCGAGATTTCTCCTGCCCATGTGGGGATGGCGCCCCATGTTCTGGATCGGAGCGCTGCCCGCGCTCCTCGCACTGTACATCCGAACGAAAGTGCCGGAATCAGAAGCGTGGAAGCAACATCGCGCTGCCAGCACGGGGCAAGTTCTGCGCATCGTTGCAGGCGAGTGGAAGCGCTTCATCTATCTCGTCGCCCTCATGACGTTCATGATGTTCCTCTCGCACGGAACGCAGGATCTCTATCCGGACTTCTTGAAAGAAGTGCACAAGATTTCTGCCGCGATGATCGCCAATATCGCGATGATTTACAACGTCGGAGCAGTCTTGGGCGCGATTATGTTTGGACACTTCTCGCAGGTAGCGGGGCGAAGGAAGGGGATGATCGCCGCATTGGGATTGTCACTCCTGCTGATTCCCTTGTGGGCGTTTGGTGAGGGCCTTGTGACGATCGTTATCGCTTCTTTTCTTATGCAGGCGGGAGTGCAAGGAGCTTGGGGTGTCATCCCCGTACACTTGAATGAGCTTTCCGCCGATGCCGCGCGGGGATTGATGCCGGGACTGGCCTATCAACTCGGAATTTTGCTGGCCGCGCCCACAAATTCCATTCAATACGCACTTCATGTTCGCTTCGGTTATCAATGGGCCATCGCCGGCTTCGAAATTGTGACAATTCTGTCGCTGACAATGCTCCTCTGGATTGGCTCCGAAGCGCATAGCCGAAGTTTCGTGCGTGGCGCGCAAGCGCAGGCTGGTGGCTCCTCGGACTGATTCAGCCGTTTTGTTTGGTGGATATGGTTGAATGGCTTCTGATGCAATCAGCGTGCAAAAAGCGGGCTCGCGCGGCGGCTGGATGCCCGGCGCAAGCCTGTGATAATATTTATGTACTGCGCGCCCGTAGCTCAGTTGGATAGAGCGTCTGGCTACGAACCAGCCGCAAATTCAATCCAAGTCGTTGCTCCGGTTGCGCTTACGAGTTCCGAGCCATCCTTGTGCTGCTCCAAAGTTGCTCCAAAAAAAGGGTCGCGAAAACATCTCGGAAACTGAAATCTCATCGGACCAAGTTTTGGTGCAATTTGGCTTCGCTCATCAGGCAACGGATTACTCCCCTTAGCCGAAGGTCCCTAGCTGGAAAGTCGAGCGGCTTGGCTGGGAATCTGCTCAGCGCCTTGGCCGCCAAGCAAACGACGGTTCAGTGCTCCACCCGCAAAAAGCATTTCTTCGATCGCGGCATCCACGGCCGACTGCGTCAGGACATTGCCATGCGAGGATTCGATCTGAAATTTGACACCCTTTGTGCGACTAACAACCAGTTCCATGAGTTTTTCAGAGATTTCCAGCCCACGGGCGTAGAGTTTCGCTAGCTTCGCGCGGCCTTCCTCATCAGGCAACGGAAACTCAATCGCCTGATCAATGCGGCCGGGCCGAGAAACCAGGGCTGGCTCGATCTGTTCCGGACGATTCGTGGTCAGGATGATCAAAACCTCGGCATCTTCTTGCAGGCCATCCATCTCGTTCAGCAGCTTGTTCAGAAGAACCTCCTCGCCTGGGCCGTGCATGTGCGTGCGTTCACGAGCAATGAGGTCCACGTCCTCGATGACCATCATGGACGGCTGCAGAAAACGCGCCAGCCGGAAATACTCCCCGAGCAGCCCGACTTGCTCTGCCGTCACGAGTAAGGTCGTATGGTTTTTCAATTGCGAAGCCAAATAATGAATCGTATAAGTCTTGCCCGTGCCCGGCGGTCCGTAAAACAAAATCCCCTTTCGCACCTGAAACTGCAGCGTCTTTAGCTGCTCTCGGGCCATCATGAATGCGGCTACATTGTGGTCGAGCACCGCAAGAGTTTTCTCGGGCAGGATCACACTGTCGCGGTCGATTTTGGCCAAACGGTGCACTTTGACCATGCTGCCGCCACCCAATGGATCGATGTGGCCTTCCAGAGAGATGATTCGCCCCCGATAGGTTCGGCCCTGGCCGACCAAAAGTTCGAGTTCGCGGAAAAACTCCTGTGAAAACTGCGCCCCGCGCTCTCCGGCCGGGACGGCAATCTCAACCTGCACGCCGGTGCGGAGCCCGAAGCGACCGCCTGGTGCCATCATGATCGCGAACGGCAAATCCTTATCGCGCGACAGCCATAAACCGTTCTTCAGACAGCGAACTGGAATCGGTTCGCCCACGTCGATCTCGTCGTGTTGAAGTGGACCGGCATCAATCGGGAAATATGCTCCCGCCAATGTGCTCGCAATGGCCGGTACCTCATGCTGATTTGGCGAGAGGATTCCGAGAAGCTTTGTGTCGGTATGGGGTTTGAATAGGTCCTCAAGCGCCGACTGGATATCGACCCTGGCTGTTATCGGAAACTGGCGCCCTGCCGTTGCGATTTCGCCGGGAGACACGCCGAAATGCCTGAGCAGAGTCTTGCGTAAGCGCGACCCTCCAACGGTTCCGTGACCGACAGAAAAGGCGAATCCCATTTGGCTTTCATAATAGGTCTTCCATTAGCTGCCGCCAAGCCTCCCTTGCATTTGGGTAGTGCCTGATAACGCGAAAACCGGACATGTGCGGCTATCCTGAGAGACACTCGCGACAACCGGATATAATCTAACAACATGATCCCTGCTTCCTACAAACCGAGAAAGAAGTTCATGGAGCTGGCTGTCGCGGAGGCCAAACGCGCCGGTGACTGAGGCGACTATCCCATTGGTGCAGTCATTACACGCCTCACGGGCAAGCGCGAGGTGGTCATTGCCAGCGCAGGTAACCGAGTGAAAACTTCGGGATCAAGCATCAAGCACGTAGAGTTGGAAACGTTCAAATACGTATCAAGCGGCTATGGCCGCTACCTGCCCGACTTCGTCCTCTACTCCACCCACGAGCCCTGCGCCATGTGCGCCGGTGCCTGCGTGTGGTCTAGAATTGGCGCGGTCGTCTACGGCGTTTCCCAAGAAGACATTGGAGCCTACGGCCGCAAGCGCGGTACGGAAGACTACAAGTGGCGAGCTTGTCCCATGCCGTGCCGGCTCGTCTTCGAGAAGGGCAATCACCCCATCCCCGTCACCGGCGGTTTTCTCCGAAAAGAATGCCAAAAACTGTTCAGTTACAGAACGGCATAGTGACCTCTGCTTTTACGTAATCTTTTCGGTTCACTTCTTCGGTAATAATCGACTATTTAGAACTTAGCTGCCGCTGTCGATTGACCGAAAGACTTCACACCCGCCGCCTCGTCATTCATGATGTCGAATACGGTGTATAGTTTTGTAATTTGCATTATGTCGGTGACCTTATTCGTCAGGTTGAGAAGTTTCAGTTCTCCCCCCTGGTTCCGCACGCTCACGAAGGCAGCGACCATAGAACCCAGGCCCATGCTGTCGATGTAATCGACGGCACCAAGATTGAGCAAAATCTGCTTATGTCCCTTACTTAGCAGGTCACAAACCACGTCGCGCACTGAGGCGCTCTCTTCGCCAAGTACAATCCGCCCTCTGATGTCCACAATCGTCACCCCGCCGACTTGTCGAGTGCTTATCGTCTTGCTCATTGGCAACCTCCTAAGACACTCGAATGCTCGAAGACTTCGCCCTTGCATCAGAGCACGCTGCGCGGTTCCTTGCAATACTTCGCAGTTAAACAAAGTCCTGATAAACGCTTACCGGATAAGTGGACTTGCGCTCTGTCTGGTAACCGACCCTACATGTCGGCTGACTTGGAAGGCAACGGCAGTTGATTTTATCATTCTGGTCAAATTTAGCAGCAAGACGTGGCTGCGAAGCAAACTGTGCCAAGAGGATATCAACAATTCTAGGATGGGACACAACCCGAAGCCGGATGTCGGAACTATATTCCCCTACGGATGTAGAACTGGAACAAGGACTTCGCGAAGTGGAAATAGTCGGCGTCGGGTTCGAGATTCCTACTATGTTGCTCCACTGCCCTGACGAGATTCCTCGCCAGCCAGATTTGGGGTGTATCGGCCACTGATCCATGGACGTTCGTCGCAGTGGTAATCATGATTTCGCTTGTTGGCCTTTCCGCGTGTCTGCTGCCAGCGGGGATGGCGCGCCCCAAGGGATAATCCCCCTTGAATGTTCTGTACGAACCTCAAAGAAAGCCCCCGGACCAAATAACGACCCAATACATCGCCCTAGGCCCGTACCCACCATGGTGCGGCTTGGGATTTCTTCGAAACACACATGGCTCGATGCTCCGGCCGGAGGGGGCTACCGCATTCAAAAAGTACTGTTGGTCTGAGGGAGCATCTTGGGTCAAATCGTCCGTGTCTTGGCGCTGGCGGCGGCAGTCACCGTGGGCCCTCCTTGGCCTCAGCCAGGGCTGTGCGTGCCTCTTCATTTCCTGCATCGTATGTCAGAATGCGTTCCAGTGTCTCAATGCTGGACTTGGCATCGCCAGTCACCTCGTGAAGATATGCCAGTCCTAAGTATGCGGGCGTGTAATGGGGGTCGGCTTCGATGGCTTCGTCGTAGAGCTGCCGCGCCGCCGCCACGTTTCCCTCTCTAAGCCGAATCTTCGCCAGACGAGTTCGAACCTCGACAGATGGAGATCCAGAGTCAATCGCTTTTTGCAACACTTGGGCTGCCTCCGCCGGCGATTGGGGGTGAGCCACCAAAAGGACCAGCCCATATGCCTCCTGCACCTCGGGATCATCAGGAAGTTCTCGGGCGGCCTGTTCTAAGAGCGCGAAACCTCTTTGCCGGAATGCCGGGTAGACCTGACTCACTTCGTAAAGGGCCAGCGCTTGGGTCCGCAAATCCGGTGGGGCAGCCGGCTCTTGTCCACTTCTTGGGTGGTAAATCAAATCTTCCTGGGATTCCGGCGTCGCGGCAACCTGGGGAGGACTCTGGGAGGCAATTCGCAGGATGCGATGGTCCGTCAACGCAGAGTGGCTAATGTTCGCCACGGACTTTTTTGGCATGTGGCATTGGATACAGTTGTCCGGTGGAGATGTCGTCTGTCTGCGCGTGGAGGATAACGAGCAGCTTTGAACGGTATGGCACGTCAGGCACTTCCTGCGGAAGTACGACGACGACGCTGCCCCTCGCAATTGCACGTGGGGATCATGACAAGTAATGCAGCCCAGGCGGCCGTTGCTCTCGATCGAGCACCGGCTCATCTCCATCTGTTCTGGGTGACTAAGCGCTTTGACGACATCAGAGTTCAGGGCTACGGGAGCAGTAAAGATGGCAACGACGTTTCCGAGCGGCGTACCGGGCCGGAAGTCCAGGTATGTCTTGCCGGGCCGCAGGACACGTGCATCTCCGCCAAAATGGCATTGGATGCACACGTCATCGCGAATGTGTTGCGGAAGGCGGGCGGGATTGACGATTGAGAAATCAATTGGACCTCGGAGTGGTGCATTTTCCAGACGTTCGCGAACGTGGAGTTCGCCCGGACCATGACACCGTTCACAGCCGACGGCCAAAGCACGGAAAGGCGGATCTTGATAACGGTTTCGCGTGCCTGCAATGGGACGAAAAATTCCGGAGTGGCACGAAACACAAAGATTCCCGACGGGCCGTGCAAAGCTCCGGAACCGGCCGGCCTCATAACCAGGCGAGAGATCCCATCCGCGAATCCCCGTGTAGTACGAGATCGGCGAAACAAATAGCGCGTCCCCTTTTGCCACCAAGTAACTTCGTCCCACGTCTCCGGAACCCACGGTGAAAGCCACTTCGTGCTTTTCGGAGTATTCCAGCTTGCCGTCTGCCCGGATCTTCGATTCCGTGTGGTACATCTTGCGGCCGCTGACGGAGACGCTATACGTAAGACCGAGCTTCTTACTTAAGAGCGTCACACGCTTTCTAAATTCTGGCCAGTTGCCGGGCCCCGGAAGGGAAAGGGATTTGCCCATACCGGTTTTCTTGAAATCGTTGTATTGAGGCTCGTGGCAATCGCGGCAGACTTCGTCACCAACGTAAGCAACCCCAGCCCGGGCATTCAGATATTCCCCGCGGGCTTGTTCCTGTATCGCGGCTTTGCGGCCAGCCCCGGGCAGCCATAGGAGAAACACAGCAGAGAGACTTAGAACAATTGTGCTGGTTTTTTTCATTGGTGTTCAGATGGAATCTCCGATTTCAACTCCATCTCTACGCAGAACCATATACCAGCGGCCCTCTTCTGGGAGCCACAAGTCCGCTCAACTGGGAAGCTTAAGTGTTGATTTGAGCGGCTGATGCGAAAAATCCTCAGCAGCGGATTCGCTTCTCCGAAATGGACGCTCCTAGGCAACGCCAAGGACTCCATTAAGAGATCAACGAGGACCGCTCGGCGCAGCAATTGGCGGAGGCGGGAGTGGCTTTGTATCCCGAATTCCCTCCTCTTCCACAATCGTATAGATCGCGTCGGAGACGATATTCTCCAGCATCTCCACTTTGCCAGTGGGCCAACGGATCTCCACCGAATCGATTTTCGTGGCGGCGCCGAGGCCAAAATGCTGACGGAGGTCGTTCTGCGAGAGATAACTTCCGCCGCCACGAACCTCGCTGAACTGACGAACACCCGCAGCAAGAATTGTGACGCGCGCGCCGATCGCAGCGCGGTTGCTCTTAGTGCCGATCAACTTGAACAGCACGCGGTGATTGGCGTTCGTGGAGCGATTGATCAGCAGTGTAGGCGACTCGCCGACGTTGAGGATGGCTATGTCCATGCTGCCGTCATTGTTGATATCTCCGAAAGCAGCGCCACGGCGGCAGGCAAGCGGGATCTTCGTCAGCCCGGACACGGCGGAAATGTCCTCGAACGTCCCATCGTGCAGGTTTCGGAACAACTGCATCGGCTGCCGGTACTTCACACCACCAGGAATTGCGTCCACCTGCGGGTACACGTGACCGTTTGCGACGAAGAGATCGAGCCAGCTAGTGTTACTGAAGTCGACAAATCCGGTTCCCCACTTTACGTAGGGATACGCAGGTTGTGCAGTCTTCGACGCCCAGCCCTCGTCCGTAAAACCTTGCAAACCAAGATTGTGATACAGGTTGTTCGGTTGGTCGGTGAAATTAGTAACGAAGATACTCAGTCGCCCTTCGTGCCTGTAGTCTCCGAAGTCAACGCCCATCGAGCCGAGTTCCTGTCCGTCGGCACTTAGTGCTGTCCCGGTCAAAAGGCCGACTTCTTCGAAGGTCCCATCGTGCTTGTTGTGGTAGAGAAAATTGGGGCCGGCATCGTTGGCCACGTACAGATCGGGCCAGCCGTCGTTATCGTAATCGCCCCACACGCCCCCGAGCCCGTAGCGGTGCCGGGGATCGTCAACCCCAGCTTTCTTGGAGACCTCTTCGAACGTACCATCGCCGCGGTTTCGAAAAAGCAGGTCGCTTTCGCCTTCCATGCCCCATGGACCGCACTGCACCAGAATTCCTTTGTAGCGGCAGAATTTTTCGTTGCTGCCAAATTCCGGGAGCTTATTCATATCCAGATGGACGTACCGCGCCACAAAAAGGTCGACGTAGCCGTCGCGATCGTAATCGGCCCAGGCTGCCCCGGTCATAAAGCCGCTCCCGCGCACTCCGGCTTTGTCGGTCACGTCTTCGAATTTGCAATTTCCCAAGCCGCGGTACAGTGCGCTGCCTCCAAAGCCGGTGACAAAGATGTCTAGTTTGCCGTCATTATCGAAGTCAGCGACGGCAACTCCCATACCCCACCCTTTTCGCTTCAGCCCGGCCGATTGAGTGATGTTGCTGAACTTAAGATTTTCATCCTGATGGTAGAGCGTAATCAGGGAATCGCCGCCATCGCGATAGTGCTCCACCGTGGAGCCATTCACCATGGCTATATCTAGCTTGCCGTCGCCGTCGCAGTCAAACAGGGCGATACCGCCGCTCATAGACTCGATGATATAATGCTGCTCAGCCGTGGAAATATGGGATGCTGTCAGGCCCGCTTGCTTGGAAACATCCTCGAACTGGGGAACCGCTGCCGTGGATGGAGCTTTGGTCTGAGCCATGGCAAAAGCAAGGGAAAACCAGACGGAGAGGGCCAGAACACCGGCTATGGACATCGATCCGTAGTGTGGATGAGGTTTGTTAGGTCGCACGCAGTCCCATCCGGTCACCCTAGGTCCCAAGCAACCAAAAAAATTGCTCGTCGAAATAATACGGAATAATATCGTGAAGCGGCTGTTTCGCATATGAACAAATTAGCCAGAGGCGGAGTACTTATTTTAAGCATTTGCTCGAGCGTGCCACTCGCTCGAGCCCAAGTCCAACAAAGCTCGGCTGACTCCGCGACCGTAATCCGCGCGACGACGCGTCTGGTGCAGTTGGACGTTGTCGTCACAGACTCTTCCGGGCATCCGCCTAAGGACCATCTCAGCGAGAAGGACTTCACCATCTTGGAGGACGGAAAGCCGCAAAAGCTTTCGTTCTTCTCCTTTCAGCAGCTCGAAGGGCAGGAAAAACGGCAGAGCCCACTGCCACCGCAGCTTCCATTGAACGTGGCCACCAACCGGCCGGAATACCGCCGCACTGTGGGGCCACCGGTCATCCTGCTGCTCGATGGTATCAACACACCCGTGGAGAACCAGATCGTTGTTCGTCAGCAAATGCTCAAGTTCATGGCGGATCATTTCGATCCTCACCTGCGCATCGCCGTTTTCCTTCTTGGTAACGAACTCACGGTTTTGCAGGACTTCACGTCCGATCCGGTGCTGCTGACTGCGGCGCTCCAGAGATACCGTTCGCAGGGTTCAGCCGCCGGACGAATGGGCGGGACGGACGTCCAATTGCAGCCGCCGTCGTTTGATGGGCCCAATCTTCCTCCGCAAGCCCCGGCGAGTGCCGGAGCCAGGAGCGTGGGGGGAGATTCCGACTCGCGATCGCTGATGAACATCGGATATGCACTGGCCCGATTTGAGAAAGAGAGCAACGCAAGCACCATGGAAATGCGAGTTGCGCACACCGCTGACGCACTCTCTTCGATTGCACGCTATCTGGCCGGATTCCCTGGACGCAAGGTTGTCATCTGGTTTTCGG
>WNGN01001311.1_pt1 | contig 16350 bp, 14 predicted proteins | sample 5400561 | NCBI WGS metagenome assembly WNGN01 (sample SAMN13153379, study PRJNA577476) | soil metagenome | isolation source: 115 cm soil or saprolite under Garry oak tree replicate 2 | place: USA:California | collected 2016-06-15
TTGCGCGGGTGCGGATATCCGATGGGCCTTAGGCCCTCGTGGGTTCAAATCCCACTCCCGGCGCCATTCCCTCCTCAACGGATTCGCTTCCACGCGGAAGGACCACGCTTCTCCGTTCGACCGGCTACATTGACACAAAGATTAGAAGTAAAACTTCCCTCACCCTATCAACGTCCCTGAAGGACTGAACGACAGGACTTTGCACGAAGAGATAACCGGTTTCGAGGCTGGAGAACGAATTGCCTTCCTATCAGTCTGGACCCTCCTAGGCCTAGGAATTCTGGAGATAGTCTTTGCTCAGTTCACCGGAAGCATCGCCCTCCTAGCCGATGGGATAGATTCGTTGTCCGATGCTGCCGTCTCATTCTTCGTTTGGACAGGTCTTCATTTTGCCCTTAGGAGACCTAGCAAGAGATTTCCCTTTGGTTATTACAAGGTTGAGAGTCTTACGGCCCTTCTCGCGGCAGTATTACTCGTGGGAGCCGCCAGCTTCATCTTCCTGCGATCATACCGTGCTCTTACTAGCCCACACGTCATCTCGCTTCATTTGATCGCATTGGTAGTGCTGGCTGTCACAGGTTTCCTCTCGCTTTACAGAGCCCTTCAAATGCGCAGGATAGCCAATCGATACAACATTCTATCCTTGAGGGTAGATGCGAGAAACTCGATCAAGGACACCACGTCCTCCTTTGTTGCCTTCGCCAGTGTATTCATATCATATCTGGGGTTTGCGCAGATGGACGCGATCGGAGGGTTCTTGGTCGGTATTTACATTCTGACCGTCTCCTATGTAGCTTTGAGAGAGTCCTCCCTAGTTTTGCTAGACGCGTTCCATGAACCGGAGCTAACCCATGAAATCGAGAACATGATCAAGATTCATCGGGAGATTAGAGGACTCAAGGATCTTAAACTCCGTAGAGCAGGTCCCTTCATTGTGGGAATACTGGAGGTCATCGTCGATGGTAGCATGACCGTTTCTGAAATGCACGATGTTATTACAGAACTTGAACATTCTATCAAGGCGAGGATTCCCGGACTCAGGTCCCTCACCGTGAAGGCGATACCCTCACCGTGACATTCATCACACGAACAGACAGGGTTCGGGTGAAAACCGGCTAATAGTTTGCATTCTTTGAGTGACTGAAGCTAGTTGACGATCAAGAGCGACGAGCGGCCAGTTCTGTTGAGCCTTGATAGCCGAGGTTTCTACGTGCTTCACTACTCGGCAATACCCGAGGAGGGCCTGACCAGGATTAGTTTTGATCTAGTAGACCCGAACACGGGCGAAGGTGGTTCAGCTGAGGCGCTGGTCGACCCTAGGCTTCTTCAAGACCTGAATTCTTACAGTCTTGGAACGAGTAAAGGACAAGCCTTTCTGATATGGATCGACACCGCTAACAACGAAGTGCGATGGCAATTGCGGAAGACGAGAACATCTGGGACTCAAAGCCCCGCCCCACCTTAAATATCCGTTTTTCCCAAAACCCTAGACTAGGGGAATCGCCGGTGTTGAATTGTCCAAGATGCGGGAGCCCTGTAATCACACCTCCCGAAAGAGAATGGACCTTCCAAAAATACCGCGTCTCTCGATTCCGCTGCGACAATGGTGACAAGTTCAACCTCTATTCCGGAGCGACAAAGACATTTACCATACCGAGACCTTCGAACTTCAAGGGTTTCTGCGCAAACTGTAATACCCAGAATCCAGACCACGCGGTGTATTGTAAGAACTGTGGGACCAGGCTCCAATGACGCGGCCTTGGAGTCGATTACGGCCCCCTTAATCCTTCAACCTGCTTTGAGGCAAAGTCCTCTCGCCGATTGAATGAATTCGAAAGCTTTGCCCCGCCTGCCGACCCTTCTACGAAGAAGCCTTCCGAGCGTCATTACAGCCCTAGTCCTTCGAAAATAGACTATTGGTTCAACGTCTGACCACAAGAATATTAACACCCGAGGCGAAGAGCCGCCTATCCTAGCAGCCCGTTACAATTAGAGGACCACTCTTCAAGATGACTGTTGAGCCAGAAGGAATCTTCACCGGGATAAGGGGAGGGCTTAGTCGAGAAAACATCTCGACACGATTTAGAGCCATCAGGAAGACCCTCGGCGCAATTCCACGAGCGACAGTCCTACATTATTCGATACTTAGTCTCACACTGGCACTGGCAGCCATAATTCGTCTCCTGCCCCTGAGGTGGGGTGCCTACATCAGCGAGTTCGATCCCTACTTCAACTTCAACGACATGCGTCAGATAACGGCTAACGGGTGGCAGAGCTGGTATGCCTACACTGACTTCAAAGCATGGTATCCCTTCGGTAGACCCCCGGTTTCCACCAGTTATCCGGGAACCAGCTTCACTGGCACACTCATCTATCAATTTCTCCAAGCAATTGGCATTAACATCAGCCTCTATGATGCAGCTGTGTATGCCCCAGTAATTCTGGGAGTTTTCGGCGTGCTGGTGATCTACTTCTTCGCTCGAGATATTTGGGGCAAGAGTGCGGGGCTGTTGGCAGGGCTCTTCTCCGCCTTCAGTTCCAGCCTGATCAGCCGGACGGACCTAGGTTTCTTCCGCAATGAAGCTGTTGGGATCCCAACAATGGTTATGGCCTTCCTGTTTTTCATGCGAGCCGTAAACCCGAGCCGATCATTGAAGGGCACTATCGTCTACAGCATGCTTTCCAGTGTCAGTCTCATCTACATGACTTTCGCCTGGGGAAGTTTCAGGTACGCAGCTGAAGTGCTCGGACTGTTCGCGCTAGCCTTGATTGTCCTTGGACGCTATTCTCCACGTCTCATGCTCTCTTACGGAATCACCATAGGATTCTTCTTGTTCACTGGTACCGAACTGCCACTCCTAGGACACACCTACCTTACGGAGAGCACAACTGTCGCCTTGTTGGGAGTGATGGGCCTCCTCGCAGTTATGGAACTCTCCAGACTGGCCCCGACCACGAGGGGGAGACTGACTGTGCTCGGGCTTGCAGTCTCAGGTGTTGTGGCCATCGCTGTTCTTGGCGTGGGGACTGGACTGATTTCTGCAGGCTTGCGAGGCAAATTCCTTGCGACCATAGACCCCTTCGTCAGGAACAATATTCCGCTTGTGGCGTCTGTCGCAGAGAATAGACCCTCCACATGGTCAAGCTTCTATCTAGAAATAGGGAGTATCATACTTCTCGCTGTCTTTGGGTTCTTCTTTGCATTCCAGCGTCTGCGAGACAGTGACGTCCTACTCATTGTCTTTGGCGTAACCGGATTCTACTTTGCCGCCAGCCTCGTCAGGCTGACGTTGATTCTAGCGCCGGCAATGGCAACTTTGGCAGCTATAACCGTGGTAGAACTCGGTAAACCGGCGATGGACATAATCCAGCAGGCGGTCATATTTCCACGCCGCAAGCTCAGGTTCACCAGCCGGGTCAGCAGAGAATTCAGCCTTGGAATCCTCCTCATCATCCTCATTCTGGTAGTGCCGACATTCATTAACGCAGTACAGTCCGCCTACACTCCTACCACTATAGCATCAGCGAGTCTTCCAGTGCGAGGAAACTTTCCTGACTGGCTGCAGGCCCTTACTTGGATGAACAATAATCTGCCCTCCACGAGCGTAGTCTTTGCCTGGTGGGATTACGGATACTGGATTTCTGTAAACACTGGGCTGCACACTCTTGCTGATAACGGAACAGGAAACTCGACTCAGATACAGATCATAGCTACAGGCCTTATGCTGAACGAGTCGATGGCAGTAAACCTACTTCACCAGTATGGTGTGACTCATGTTGCCATCTTCATCAGCTACAATTACCAATCTGGCGGATCGCCTCTATGTCCAAGCACTAACACTTCGCCAGCCGGGTCTCCACCAGTCTGTGGTTATGGCGACGACAGTAAATGGTACTGGATGGTACGGATTGGAAATGGTACGCAGATCAACACGCCTCTTGGCGTTGCCACCGTCACCTACCAGCAGATCAACACGAGCACGTCGAGTGGCCAGACACAGACGCAATACATACGCTACATCACAATGAATGGTCAGACAGACAATGGTACCCGGATTACGAGCAATTATCAGGGAGCCACAATCCCAACCGGCAATACCATGCTAGGGCTACTCATGCGGGACGGCTACCCGGCGGGCATCGGTGGTCAGCTTAGCTCTGATCCTAACTACCGAGGAGATGCGAGCCCCTACTTCTTTACGCGAGTATTTCAGTCCAGCAACGACTATGTCTTGGTCTACAAGGTCAATTATCCTCAAACACCAACTCTAACGGCTGTGCTCAGCAACCCGTATGTCCCGAAGGGTGGCAGCAATATCAATGATATTACCGGCACCCTGACTGACCCGAGCGGCCAACCCGTCACGAGCAATACCCAGGTAATCCTGCAATATGCGAAGCCCGGCGAGAACACATGGACGTTCATTGGAAATAGCACGCTAACACCATCAGGCACATTCCAGATCCTCAAGTGGAACCCAAAGACCACAGCTTCACCCGTCCAAGTGAGGGCATGGTGGAACGGAGATCCAAGTCTCGGCTTGAACATGGTACTGGGGGCTAATCAGACGATGATTCAGCTTTAGCATTGGTCGTCGAGGCCGTTTCCGAACCTTCCGCCCGATACTTGACGTACCTGTCGTCGGGCGAAAACTTTGCTGGATGCGGGATCCTAGTCGACGATCCACAATGGGGACAGATGTTTTTCAGAGTATACCGTGAACATTGAGTGCATTTCCGCATCAGCCATTTCATCCAATCTTTCTCCCTTCTCCTCCTGCCTTCTTGATAGAGTCGAGAATTTCCTCGGTCACGAGGTTCAGAGTCTTTTCGGCCGCCTCGAAATTTCCGGCCTCAACCTCAATCCGATACTTGGGCGCTCCTATCGTGTAAATCTTGATCTCGCTTCCTCTCGACCGGCGTATCTTCTTCGCGCCGAGGAGGGTCTGTCGGATTATCTCTATTCCTCCGGGTTTGTGGCAGGTGACGGCGACGGTTCCTCGAACCTTGGATCTCTCGAGTCGTATCTTAGTCTTGGAAACTTCCGTTATCGCTTGTGCCCAATCCTCGGAGAGGCCTGCTTTAACCAGTGCCTCCGGGCCTTCGTCCATGGCCTCTTCGAGTGGATCGTAGAGGCCTCCGAATTTTTCCAAAATCGTGTTCTTGATGGCTTCAGCGTCCTCCTCGGGCTTCTTCATTTTCTCGGCAGCGCTTTTGAGAATGGCCTCGGCCTTCCTCTCTTTCTTCCACTCAAGCATCTTCTCCGACTTTTCTCTTCCAGTAACTCGTCGAAGGGAGAGGTCTATCTGGTTGCGCTGAGGGTTTACTCTGAGAACTTTCAGGACAAGTTTCTGGCCTTCTCGCGCATGGTCTCTAATGTTCCGGACCCAAGTGGTCGCCATCTCTGAGATGTGGACAAGGCCTTCAATGCCCGCGTACTCGTCGAGCTTGACATAAGCTCCATAGTCCTCAACCCTCTTGACAGTAGCCACGACGAGGTCTCCGACTTCAGGGAAGAGGGCCTGAGAAGTCTGGGTGGACATTAGCTGGATCCTTTCTAGCTCAACGACTGTAATACTTCTCCGCGAATCTTGGCTTTCCCACCGGCGGGCTGGGCTAGCAACTCGTCACAGACTGTGCACTTGACGTAACTGCTGGTTCTTTCAAAAACAATCTGCTCATTGGAACATTTCAAGCATTTTACGCGAAGAAATACGCTCCGAGGCTTTGGAATCAGCTCCCATCTCATCTCTATGCCCCAACCTCCAACTTTCTCAGCCGGATACCCAATCGCATGAGCGTATAGCTGCAGGTTCGACATTTCAATCTCACGAGAGACTTCTTCGTTGTCTTGGCGGTCCGCTTGAGTTCTGGGAATTTTTGGCCGCCGTATCCGTGCTTCCGTCTCTCCTGTCGACGGCTTCCCCAGGCCATGGTGCGAGCTTTGCCAGCCTTGTAAACCGTTACGGAGTGAGCAGTATGATGCCCGCACTTGGGACAGTAGGTGTTAACCTCTTTTGGAAACCTCAATTGTGGCACCAGTGAAAGACTTCGAAGGTTGCCAGTCGCCCTTTTATCCATTATCCTGAGCTGAGCTTCTTATTTCAACGGCTGCGCCCTGTCGGATTAGGCTTTCTGCGTTTTCAAACGGCAACTTGGCAATGTCCTCCTTGAGGAAGGGCCCATGAGTCTTGAGATCCACTCCGATTATGGATGGGACGTCCTTCACAAAACGTACCAGAAGCATGGTCTTGTCCCTGTTCGTCGGACCTGATGGCTCTCGGCCTTGCAAGAGTTCTTCCTTCAACTTCTCGAAGTGTCTCGAGATTCCTGAAAGGTCCTGATAGACCTGTTTCTCAGAAGATTCAAGGCTAGTCGATTGATCCTGGTTTGCGTGAGTCCAGAGTTTCTCCAACCTCCGATCCACTAGCTGGGTGAGAAGTTGCTCCAGTCTTTTCGTTTCCTCGTCCATTAGGATGGCTTTGAACGATTTTGGATCAAGGTTTCGTTGGGCTTCGTTCAATCTCTTAATGTAGGATGCTAGGTCTTTGAAGAATCCCTGTCTTAGCGGCTGAAGCTCCGGATTTTGCAGTTCGCGCCTCCAAGCTTGTTGTATTTCATCGTAAGTGGTTGTCACATGACGCCCTCTTCAGCCGAATCCTTGGTATGTCTGGTTCCGCATCTATTATTCGTTGAGTGTCCTAGCCTACTGGTTCCGCTCTACGTTTGCAGAGAAGGAGCATCGCCGCATAAGAGGGTAACTCAACCTCTTCGTCCAAGTAGGGCCCAAATTGTCTTTCTGCCAGCTGAAATCGGGGTGAGTCTTTGACACGGACCCTCATTTCTCCATGAAACGCGAGGGAGTCTCTGAAGGGGTCAAACTCGTCAAGTTTCTCTCTTGGGATCTGCATAGTCAGTAGCCCTGTGTGTCCGTTTAGTGTCCCGGGAAGCCGGATTAATCTGTGCACGTCCGTCGTCACTACTGTGTCGATCTTGGCCGATCTTCTGTCGACCGCCTTCAGTGAAAGAAACTTCCAGGTCGAGAGTCCGAATCCTTTCACCGAGCTCCAGAAAGGTCTCTTGAAAAATTCGTCTCGATCCTGGGTCTTGATAGTCTTGACTTGGGCTGGCGACAAGCCTAACCGTTCTCCTTCCTCGCCCAAGACATCGTAGATTCCCGCAACCATTCTTCCCCGCCAGCCTGGCTGACCTAACTGAGGGCCCTCGATGACCCTAACTCCTCCGACGTTCACCTCATCCAACTCGTGTAATTGAGGGTCAAAAGCCTGTCCTAGTACGTAGCTCGCTATCTCCCTGCGCTCTTCTTCGCCCATCACTTGAAACTGCGTTGAGTACACGTGAACGTGGTACCCTCGGTGACCCGAGAAGAAGATGCGGAGGTTCGAAGGCTCAACTCCGAGATCCGAGTACAATATTTCAAGAAGCTTATTGGTCTCCTCTTTCGCCTGTCGCAGACACTGTTCACATAGCCAAGTCTGTTCCTCCATTCGGTCGTTCTTGCATTTTGGACAAGTCTTTGGCGCCCCGCCTTTTCCGACAGTCCCACACCCCTTGCACTTCCAGCTATCATGACTGGATTTACACGGGGTATCGAGATGATCCGCGTCGATGTCGAATACCAGATCAGCTCCCTTCCAGCCTTTCTCTTCCATTGCCGCCGTTGGTTCCTGATAGTAGGCCGTTGAGAAGTAGACGTGCGCGGGAACTAGATCGCGGATGGCTCCCAAGAGAACGCTCGGCTCTCGGAAGGCTCGGTGTCTCACCATGAATTTTTCCTTGAAGAGAAGAAAGCCATACTCTCTCTCCTCGGGATGAGGCGGTAAGTAGAATTCCTTGCTGAGGCTCAGATAATATTCTTGAAATTTCCGGCGAATCAGTTGTTCAGTTGGGTTCACGTTTTGGACCCTTGTTGGTAAGGGTTCGTGATTTTGTCTTGTAGTAGCTAAGGGGGTTCCGGATTGTTTCACAGATCTCATCTGGCTTGTAGCAGACCCCGTGGGTCTTGAGTGTCGTGCACATAGGGCAGGTATATTTGGTCCGGCCTCCCCTTTTTCCACCGATGTGTTCGACCTGGTAGCGAGTCATTCTCTCTGAAAAGTCCGTTGCGGGCTTGAACAGTTTCACAACGTCTTCTTCTCCTGTTCCGATGTTGAGAAGGAAGGAAGCTAGTGTGAACCTGCCCATATGTTGAACGTTCTTTCCCTCGTCGAGACTTTCGATTAGATGACGGACGCAGGGAGGCATTGCCTCGGGCAATGGTACCTTCGGGAGTTCATACTTCGTCGGTACACCTAGCCATTTGACGACTAGACCTCTTGCCCTCTCAACCCTAGATCCCAAGAGTTTTGGTACTTCGTCAGGCGTCCGGCCGGACCTTTCCAGAATCTTCGTCCTCACCTCCTCCTCCATCAAGCGGGCTGCCTCGTCACGTGTAACGTAGACAAACCCGTGATCTAGAACCCTGTTGGGTAGATTCCAGCGTGGTTCTCTGAGATGGACCGAGTTATGAAGGAAGTCGGGCAGGCTAAGGGCGAAGTCATAGAATCTCTTCCCCAGCTTGACGTCCAGCCGCTTGACCTTCCACATGAAAGTTGTGGAAGCTATGTACTCTAATTTCTCTGGGTCTTCTTGTCTGAGCAGTTCGTAGGCTCTCTTCGATTCGGCCAGAGCGAACCTCCTACGAGCTCTCTCCTCCCCGACAAGACTCAGGATTAGATTTGATACGGGAAAAGAGAGTATTTCCGCATTCTCGTTTGTGATATCTCCTGAGACTCTGCCCTTTGAGAGTGCTTCCTCCAGCCGTCTCTCGGCTCGATCTAGTACGGGGCTGAATTCTGGCGCTGATAGTTCCTCTATGGAGAGTCCTAGCTCTCGCACGTATTCGGAAGCTTCTGAGAGGAATGGATACTTTGCTAGGTCAGCCCTTGTTAGCATGCGGTCGTCTTATTCTTGCTCTATTCTGGGGGCGAGATAATAAAGAAGTCTTCCTTGCTGGGGCATTTCGAACTCAACCTTGATAGGCATGTTCGTGGAAAATTCTAGGGAAGTAACTTCGGAGGCGCCTGACCCTGCCCTTATGATTTCTCCGAGATAATTCAGGTTGTATGTAGCTCTACACGCTTCTTTCGCGTCGAGCTCCAGAATCGCGTCGCTCCCTTTGTCCATCTCGATTATCGCGCTGCTCAGCTCACCGGTGGCTCTCACGATGAATTTCTCGGGACTTACTTCTAGCTTCACATTGTCGCTTATTGACTGGGCATCATCGATGATGTCTCGTAGACTGACCGCGGTGATCTTCACTCTTGCATTGAACGGCACTTTCGGGGTCGGCACTTCTTCCGTTGAGGGCTCAAGGGTAGGGGTGATGAACTTTCGAACAATCTTGCCCTTTAGGGTAATGTTGAGTTTCTTGTTTGCATCATCATAAACAATCTCGACGGACTCGTCGCTCCGAGTTCTTTTCAGAAGCTTGAGAAGATTTGACACGCTCAAGCGTAGCTTTGTCGGACTAGTACACTCGTAAGTGTCGAAGGCAGCTTTGGGCCATTCAAAATCAACCATGGCGATGTGGGACGGGTCCATCGAGCGGAGCTTGATGCCTTCCGAATTTGCGTTGAAATCGGCTTCTTCGATCAGGCTTGAGATGGCGCCTATGAGGTTCCGAAATAATCGGGCGTCGTTCATGGTCGCCTTGAACAAGGGGGCTTTTACCATCTCTTCTTTCTTGCCAGTTGTTTCTGCTAAAGAGCTTTCCAACATTTTGTCTAGCTGTTCTCCCGCCATGTTGCCCCGCAGTTGGTGCACCGGAAGAACTGCGTGGACGACTCGTCTGCGCCTCTCGTCTGGACTAGCCAATAAAAGGCTTCGTGATTGCTACACTTCGGACAGTCGGCCTTCGTCTTAGGAAGTGTCCGGATCTTCTGCTCTTCTCTGCCTAGAACGATGATGCTTTCTCTCTCATGAGAGAGCCGGCTGACCACCTTGTCACCTCGGCTACTCGTGTACCCACACTTTACGCAGGCCATGAAGACTTTCTTCTCCTGTTTAGAAGGAAGAAGGGTGGTGCCGCACTTTGGACAAAACTGCAAAAACTTGTCAGCCCACAGCGGAAGCTGCCCCGCGAATTTATCCTTTACCTCATGAGGATCCCCTTTTTTGCACTTTTAGTTTAGCTACCAGATGAGCCACCCTGAGGGGTTCTGGAAGCTTGTCAATCGTCCAAGACACGGAAAGTATCTTCTTCAAAGTGGTCGATTCAAACCGAGTCTTGATCCATAGTCGACCGAGGTTGCCTTGGAAGACGCTGTACCCTCTGCCATGATGAGGCTTTCTTTCCGAGATCGCCATTGTTGGCAAGTTGGCTACTCTCTCTACCACAGTAGAGTCTAGTTGGTCGTTTGGATCGTGTAGCATTATGGCTCTCAGTTCTGGAAAGTAGACAGTCTCAATGATTCTCCTGGCACTCGTCTTAGACGCATCACTCGGCTCAGGTAGGAACGAGATTACGCCGTCCAAATAGAACCCCCCTCGCACTACGACACCGACAGCCAGATCGGGATTACACGTATCGAGCCCGATTATCCGAGTTTCCTTCTTTACCGCTCTGAGGGGCCGAATCATTTCTGCAGTCTTGCGAGCACTACTTCTGTGAGCCTAACGAAATTGTTAGTGGGGGTGAGGCTTTCCGCTTTGAGACAGGTCAAGATTTCGTCAAGAGTCAAGTGCTTTCTTAACCATCCATAGCCCACCAAAGCTTCTAGCCCGTTTGCTATTTCTCCACGGCCGACGCGTCTAGGTAGATGTTTTCTTAGGCCAGCCCTTACTGCAGCTTCTGCCAGCACCTTGTCCGGGACGCTCGTCCCTTTTGGCTTGCCAGTCGTCTCTGTCAGAGCGAGGGAGTATGCGAAATTCAAGAGAGCGTCGCCGAACTGGGCGAGGCCTTTGCTCGTCAGAATTCTGGTGAGATCCTCAGCATTTTGCGGATCTACTCCCAGTACTCACAGCCTCCACTCTGCACCTTAGGCGGGTGCTATTTGTAAACCATGGTTGGCAGTAGTTCCAACGAGCCTAATATGCGATCGGCTCCTGCTCTTTCCAGCTCTTGTCCCGTGAAGAATCCTTGAGGCAGGCCAATCGTCTTGGCACCAGCTTTTCTCCCGCCGATCATATCTACCGGTTCGTCTCCTACGACGAAGCACTCGTCGGGTTGGACGTGCAACTCCTCCATTGCCTTGAGAAACGGTCGGGGTGATGGCTTGAATTCAGTTACGTCGTCGGGTGTTATCACTGAGGGAAAATATTCCCTAAGCTTCCAGACATCGAGCCGTCGGTGAATCCGCGGCTTTCTCACAAAGGTGACTATTCCCATGCGGAGTCCGCGCTGTGTGAACTCCCTCAACAATCCAACGAGTTTTTCGTCTGGTCCCGTCTGATCCATACGAGCGTCGAGTCTTTCGAAGAACCTTGTTCTAACCTCCTCCTCCGGAAGATTGATTCCCCGGTCTCTTGCCAATGCTGCTGCGATACTGCTGATTCTTATTGTGGTGGTCGGATCTCCCCCGTTCTCGATCATTCTTCGGGCCATTTCTAGTGCATCGTGAGGAATGATCGTAATTTGGAAGTTGGAGAGTGTTTCTTCTATGATTGATACCCAGAGCCTCCAGTCGCCGTAGAGTGTGCCGTCGAAGTCGAAGAGGAGCCCCGTAGCCAAGTTGGCCTGCTCCTTCTAGTTCTCGTTCTTGATTGCTGAGCTGAATTTCTCGACGAATTCTTCCGTGTCGGCGCGAATCTTTTTTGAAGCCCGTTCTAGAGCTTTCTCAGGCTGAGCTTCGCCCTTCACTCTAACTGTGATGATCGATTGTCTGAAGAGTGGATGGGGCTGGTCGTAGCCGGCCCAATCGACTGTCTTATCTTCGAGCAGAGTTTCCTGCATAAGATTCCCAAAAGTGTGGCCTTCTCCTTCGACCTCTACCTTTAACAGGCCCTTTGTTCTTTTCAGAACGTTAATTTTCAACTTGTAGAACCAGCTTCTGAGTGGAAATCTTCAGCCAAACGTCGTCTTTCAACGTTTCGGCATACGCTACAGCGCAGTATGTGGGCTGAGAGGACTAGTTCGTTTCCGCATTTTGAGCAGTAGCCTTTGAGGACCCCTAGGTCTCGTCCGACCGTGGTTAGCTTGGCGATACGCTGGCTAGTGTCTATGACCTTTGCTCTAATGATGTCGTTGGGTTTGCAGACGTCCCACATTGATCTTTCGAAGCGTGGGCTGGAGTTGGAAACGTGGAGCATCCCGGTGAAGGGAAGTTCCATCTTCTTCCCATCGACGACGATCATGTTGATTATCGCCATTTTCTCCTGAACCTTCTCAACTATTCCGATAACTGTGGAGCCTTCCTCTGGGACGACAACAGGACCCGTCGCAGTCTTTACGCTGACAACGTGTCTCTTGGGATCTATCGAGGCGACGCCGGTCTGCGATGAGTAGACTATGCCGCCTACATCCACCGTTCCGCGTCCCGGGTCGAATTCTTCTACGACGCCGAGCTTCTCGCCAGGTACTACGAAAGCGCCATCGAGTTTGTTGGTCATATTTTCCGTCCACACTCGGGACAGAACTTGGCTCCCACAGCAACGGGTTTTCCACAGTTAGGGCATGGGGAGGTTGCGGCTTGCGGTGGTGTCATTGTGTTGCCACAGTTCGGGCAGAATCTTGCTCCCTGCTGGACCTGGTTTCCACATTTCGGACAGGCTACGAAGGCGACCTGTGCTTGCGGTTGCATCATGGGCTGTTGCATTTGCGCACCCATTACCTGGGGAATGAGAACCATTCCAGCGCCGAGACCTGCGCCTCCTCCTTGTGAGGCGCCTAGGCTCGCGCCAATGTCCTTAGCAGTTTCCATGCGCAACACGTCCGAGGTTGCGGCTCGTTGCTTGATCCAGAAGAGGCGGTCCCGGAACTGGTCCGAAGTGTCGATCCCTTCGAATTTAAAGTCGACAAGATCTGTTCCCAGCCGGTTCAGAGCGTCGTTGATATTGACCTTGACATCGGTTGAGGCCTTGTCTAACTGTGTGAACGCGGTGGTGAGATCGTACTTCGACATTACGTCGATGACTCGTTCGTTGATGAAGCCTCTGATGAAATCGTCAACCTGGCCAGTATTGTAGGCGCCTTGACCTCCTACCACCTCGTTGACGAATAGGTTTGGATCCTTGATTCTGAACCAGGCTGTTCCATGGACCATCAATGGTGCAAGCTCTGTCGTTTGAGCCTTCGCTCCCCATTTGCCCGCGAACTGTTTGGTTGAGACGTAGATGACGATGGCCGTGAATGGGTTCTTTCCTCCGAAGAATATGCCGTAGGCTTTCGAGATCAGCGGAAGATTGAGCGTGGTAAGAGTGTGTCGTCCGGGAGGGAAAACGTCATAGGCCTTTCCGTCACGGAGGAAGACGGCGGCTTCGAATTCGTGGACTACGAGTTGGGCGCCGGTTATTATCTGTTCGACGGGATAACGCCAGACGATATCGTCAGGACCTGCGTTATTCCATTCTATTACCTGTGGCATCTTTTACTGAACTCCTACAATTATCTGTTTTCGGCCATCATACGCATTCTCTAAGGCGTCAACTGCCTTCATAGCATCGCCGACCTTGCCCCTTGCTTCTGGGAGCCTGTTGTTGTCAACTGAGTCCTTGAGTGCTTGTATTGTATTGGTGACGCTGTCTGCCATCTGTAAGAGCTGCATGTCGTAGGTCATCATCCGATCCAGGTCTGGCTCCTTGACTTTGGTTACGTCGAAGAAGCCAGCGTAGCCGTATTCTGAATGGTTGATACGTTCCATTACTCTGTCGAGGCGGGAGAGGAGGTGGTCGGTGTCGTCCCAGGAGTCGTTTGCTCCTTGGTTGACAAGCGAGCGGTACGTGTCTTTTGCCTGGGATTCGGCATCGGATAGTTTCTGGTAGATCTGGTTTCTGATGAGCTTGTCAGATTCTCGCCTCAGCTCCTTCTCCTTGTATCCGTGAAATCCAGGTATTGCCAGTTCGATCTTTTCTTGGAGACTTGTCTGGGATTTTGCACGGTCAAAATATGGATTAGTTGTCGAACTCAAACTTTCGACCCTGTTTATCGTCAAAAACGAAATCTCTCCTGACTCCCTATTAAGGGTGTCAAAACCCGACAGAAACAAAAATCGTAACGAGATCATCTTTCTCACCGACCTGGTGTGAGTCGTTCTTTCGCACGTCGGTGCAGCTCGACCCGATTGACATCGATTCCTATCTGCCAAAGACTCCGAATGATCGAGCCAGAGCATCTTCCTAGGTCTAGGTTGTTGGGAGAACGGTTACAGAACAACTATGTTCATTGATATTGATGGCACGCCCAAGAAAGATGAAGACTATCAAGCAGGATGAGTCTATCACTAGGAGCCGGTTCGTTGACTGCCCGGTCTGTAAGAATCACACTATGAAGCTGAAACGGTCGGTGCAGGTTGGCCGGTGCAAGACGTGCAGCGAATCATACAAGATCATTGTCGTCTATGTCAAGACGGGAAGAAAGGCAAAGTCTCCAACCGTAACCAGTTCTCAAAACGAGACGAAGCCTCAGCCGACTCCGGAGCCAACACTGCCATCTTGGCAGCTACCGTCAGATACTTCTCTCTTTAGTGTGTCCACTGAGAACTCATCTGGATTGTCCGATACGGGTTTCGAGTATAGCAACTCTGAGCATACCGGAGAGTCCGGGTCAACGAGCGGAGAATAGACCGGCTCCTGGTCGATTTCTCGATCTGCAATCATTTCCGCAGATGATGCGGAGTCGAACGGTCTCGGTCTACTTGGGGTCTTTCTTCTTGAAATCGAGAGATAGTGAGTTTACGCAGTAGCGCATTCCGGTGGGCTGGGGTCCATCGTCGAAGACGTGGCCGAGATGGCTGCCGCAGTTCTTGCATAGGATCTCTATCCGTTCCATTCCGAGTGTGCGTTCAGGAACTTCCACAATGTTGTCTTTGGCCATTGCGGTCCAGAAGCTGGGCCAGCCGGATCCGGAATCGTACTTTGTATCGGACGAGAAGAGTTCGGCGCCGCAAGCTGCACAGACGTAAATTCCCTTTTCCTTGTTGTGGAGATATTTTCCTGTGAAGGCTGGCTCTGTCGCTTTCTTCCTCAAGACTCTGTACTGTTGGGGCTCCAGCTGCTTCTTCCATTCCTCGTCCGTCTTATTCATGACCATATGATCATGATCGCCTTGCTGGTATTTGAACGCCTCACGCCAAACCGATCGCCGGAAATCCAGACTCTGCTCTCGTTAAGCTTTCACCAGAAGAGCAGTCTCGCGTCGCGAGAAAAAAATTGTTGGCCCCATTTTTTCCGGGGGCTCTCGCCAGTTGAAACTGATCTAGGCGACTCTCGCAATTCAGAACGCAAAATAGAACAGTCGACCGTTTTTCCAGTTTGGAAATTAAGCGTATAGCTCATCGTGAAAATCTCAGGATCTAGAAACGCCTGCCCAGATTCCCGTTTAGGGCATGTTCTGCGGCTGTCGCGTCTGAAACGGAACGGTCTGCGTATTTCCTTCTCTCTGAACAGCCCAGGGAGGTTAGGATTACTCTCTGTTAATTCCCTCGAGATCGCGAGTTTTGCGTCGTGAGTTGAAACTTTTTCTTGACACTCTTGGCTGCAGAAATTTTCCAGGTAACGTCCTTTCTGGGCGAATGTCGCTATTCCGGGATTGTAGTGGTGTCAGTCGGGCATTGCTGAAACCGCTTGCTCCAAGGAAGAAAATAGCGGGAAAACTGAACTGTCGCGACAGATTCAGGATCAGGGTTGATTCTGAACGAATTCTTGCCTCAGAACGAGATTGATTTCCTTCTGATTCCATATTCTTCCGTGCCTATTTTGCCTTCCACGTGAAGGCTCTGACGGGTTGGAATTCTGCCAGTGCGTCTGTGACCCAGCCATACTTCTTCCTCTGAGCCTCCAACACTCTCTTGGCTGTCCCGCTCTTCATGTCCAGAAACTTAGCGTTTCCGTCGAGTATTGCTTGGCGTTTTGAGCCATCCGCTAACATTATGGTTGCAGCAGGATTATTTTTGAGGTTCCGATAACGGGCTGTCGATTCGTCCACCCCGAGATAGAAGACTCCGTCAACGATCACGAGGTCTGTGGGTGATAGGTGGGGTCTACCGTCAGGCCTCACTGTCGCGGCGAGGGTGAGGACTCTACTGTTGACGAGCTCGATCACTTCGTTCGCTGTCAATGGATTCTGACTGTAAACCTTTTTGGTGTGGGGGCTGGCTCTGTTGAGAGAGTTCTTGATAACCGAGTCTAGGCTGG
>WNGN01001880.1_pt1 | contig 16333 bp, 15 predicted proteins | sample 5400561 | NCBI WGS metagenome assembly WNGN01 (sample SAMN13153379, study PRJNA577476) | soil metagenome | isolation source: 115 cm soil or saprolite under Garry oak tree replicate 2 | place: USA:California | collected 2016-06-15
CTGCGGGAAATCTGCACGGTGGGGTCCGTGAGGGGGGAGATTATGGTGAGCCACGGTGGACTTAAACGGGCACGAAACTGGAAACGGTGGAGACAGCCAAAGAAAGCCTACAGCTTGCCCCGATCTCCTCTACTCGGAGGCCCGGATCTGCTCAGGCACGACTGTCGCACCCGGCCGCTTAGCGGGAGCAACCCGGTGCGTCCACGTCTGCTTTCCTTGACCACACTTTTGCTGATCCAAAAAGCGATTCTTTCGCGACACGAACCTCCCTGCACTTCGATGCACTCGTCGACTGAGCGAGGCAGACACTGCCAGTCTTTAGACTCCGATATGCTTGCCAACAACGAAACGAGTGATCGATGCGAGATCTGCGATTAGCGTGCCATAAGGATGCTAGTTGAGATACGGACGGAATTCTCGGTAATCACAGCCGAGAGAGCCCGGCCATGCGCCCCGATTGAACACGAAGCCGTCGACGGGACCGATGGCTGTGCTAATTTTCCTCTTGACAAGAATAGAATGACATGTCATTCTATTCTTGTACCCAGGAGTCTAATGATGATGGACAACAAGTCTGGCAGTCGCAGCAACCGGTTTATGGTTCTCTGCCTCTTTTTTCTGTGCTCGGTTCTGATTCTTCCTGGAACACTCACCGCACAAACGTCACAAACCCCCGCGTCCTCAGCGGTAATCATGGTGGAGATCCAATGTAAGCCCGGAACGGCGGACCTGTGGCGAGAGTCGTTTGAGAAAGAGATCCTTCCCGCGATCCGCGAAGCCATTCAGAAGGGCGACGCGTTCACCAATTTCACTTATCTGGAAGCACCGCTTCCTGTTCAGGATATCGATTTCGTTCTGCTCTTCGAGCTGAAGAGCTTTGCCTCCTTGGACACCAGGCGACTTCCTCCTCACTACGAAGTGCTGCTTCGCCGCCTTGGTCCAGAGCGCTTTGCAGCATTGGAGAAGGAAACGGGAAACTGGGAGAAAACAGTGCGCGTAAACGTGATGCGGTCTTACAAGGTGAAGTAAGTGCCTTCCGTTCTCGTCACCGGCGCCGGTGGGTTCATCGGACGCCGTGTAGTGTGCGCAGCGAACAGTGCGGGGTGTGGCGTTACCGCCTTAGTTCGCAAGCCTTACCTCGGTGCTGTTCACAGCGTGATCAAACACGACCTGAGACTCCCGCTGGACAACTTGCCGCTAGCCGATTGGATTTTTCACTTTGCGGGAGCCTATGCCGGCGCCGGTGACGAAGAGCTACAACGTGTCGATCTGCAGATGGCACGCAACGTCATTCGTTGCGGCCTTGAGGCTGGAATCAAGAACTGGGTCTTTGCCAGTGCTGCCGAAGTGTATGGCAACGTTTGCGGCATAGCGACAGAGGAAACACCCACCCAGCCGGTGATTCCGTACGGCCGCATCAAGCTGATGGTGGAGCGTCTTCTCGTGGAAAAGACCAAAGACCTTTTCAACTGCCGCGTGGTCATTCTTCGAATTGGGGAAGTCTATGGGTATGAGGGCCGGCTGATCAACGAATTGGCAGTGCGGCTCAAACGGGGCTTTTGTCCGTGGCCCGGGAAAGGGGACGTTCCGCTGAGTTTCGTGCACGTGGATGACGTTGCCCAGGCATTCTTATGTGTAGTGCAGAGTGCCCCAGCCGGCGTTTCCGTTTATAACGTGGCCGACGATATGCCAGCGACGTGGCTCGATTTCTTGGTTCGAGTCGTTCGGCGTCTAGGAGCGAGGCCCCCGGTATTTCTTCCGGAAATGTTGGTTCACCTCTACGCTGCGTGCGGCACACTGGCTTGCCGGGCCACCGGACGCGAACCGATACTGACACGGCATGCAGTACGGCTGATCACCACGCCCAAGGCCCTTTCGAATTCCCGTCTAAAACGCGATCTGGGATTCCAACCACAATATCCAAGCTATTCCGAAGGACTAGAGGAGGCCCTTCGTGACTTACCGCACCACCCCTAAGATGGCAAAACGGAAGGAAGCGCATCGAGCAAAGCTGTTGCAAATAGCCATTCGTTTGTTTGGCAAGCAAGGCTACCACGCCACGACTGTACCCAGGATCGTGCGGGAATCGGGGAGTTCCACAGGCGCTTTTTACTTCTATTTTCGTAATAAGGACGACATATTTGCCTGCGCCCTGCAGGCCATCGGAGAGCAAATCGCTGCCGTGCTGAACAAGGCAATGACCAGCGCCCGTGGGGACACCATTTCTCAGATGAGGGTGGCCGTTGAAACGTTCATTTTGTTTTTGGCCCAACATCCAGATGAGGCACGCATCTTGATCGTTGAGTCCTCGGGATTGAGCGCAAAGTTGGCCAAGGTTCGTCGCTCAATCATTGCCAGCCATTGCAGGAGCGTTGAACAAGCCCTAACAAGCATTTCTGGCTCTCTTCCGAGATTAGATCCGAAAGTGGTCGCAAGGTGCTGGGTGGGAGCGCTGCACGAATCCGTGTTCCACTGGTTGGAATCTCCCACAGAGAGGCACATTTCGGCTGAGGCGCTAGCGAGACAAATCTCCGAGTTTAATTTGCGGGGGATCGGAGCAGGAAAGGAAAGTACATGAAAAGGCTGCTGGTGATGTTATGCATGGCCACAACAATGGCTAGCGCTCAATCGCGAACCTGCGATCTTAAGGAATCTGAACAACAAGTGCGCCAAGTCATCCAAAAGGTGATGGACCTCCGTTCACAGCAGGACGATCGTTTCCTTTCATTTTACGCAAGCGACGAGTACTCATTCCCGGGCGAGTCATGGGTCTTCGAGCGGCAAGAGCGCGCGGCAGAGCGCACTCGCGAGACCAAATCCGCACGTCAATCTGGAGAAACTTGGCACATGGAGATCCGCGATCCTCATTTGAAAGCGGGATGCGACATTGCCTGGATAGCGGGCATCGTGCACGCCCGCCAGGTGGATTCCCAGAACACTCCCAAATATGAAGCCGAATGGCGGCTCACGGCGATACTGGAGCGACGAGATTCGGGCTGGCTGATTGTTCACCAACACTCGTCGCTACCAATCCCTGATCCGCAGCAATGGTGGAAGAGGGCGCAAACAACAGGTAAACCGTAGTTTATTCGTCGGCGAGTGAAGGGGCGGAGGAGTAAGGAAATACCGCAGTAGTAGGCACGGATGGAAAATCTGACACCGCATCGGCGCTTCGGAATGGCGTGGGTTACGTTTGCGCTTGCCGTCGCGGTCCATGTCACGGACGAGGCGATGCACGATTTCTTGTCAACTTATAATTCGAGCGTCCGCGCCATCCGGGCCCGATTGCCATTTCTTCCATTACCAACGTTTAGCTTCAGGGTTTGGCTCACTCTCTTGATCGCAGGGATTCTCTTGGCGCTTTGCCTTTCCCCTTTAGCTTTTCGTGGATCCTCTTGGTTGCGAATCGTCTCTCGACCCTTAAGCATTCTCGTGGGAGTGCTGAATGCCACTCTTCACATCGGCAGTTCTGTCTATTTTCACCGCTGGATGCCAGGCGTGTACAGTTCGCCTTTGCTCCTCCTTGCGGCAATATATCTCCTCGCGAGTTCGCGGGGCCGTGACTCCAGCATGGAATCTTGGTTGCCCATTCAGCGGAGAAGCAGCCCTTAAGTTGTCAGACTTAACTTCATTGTGCGCTTCTTGGGGGAGGGGATCTCTTCCCCCGGTACGGGCCGGACAACCATTCGATCTGGATGTGTTGCGAACTGCCAGCACGATTAGGAGCGTATCGTCGGCAACCCTTACCTAATCGCGTTACGTTAGAGTTGCTCGTGATACGGGACCTTACTCGGAAACGAGAGTCATGCCAAAGGCCGACGCCTTGTTAGCAACAAGCGACGGTGTGCTCTTCCGAACGGGACAGGAAGGGCGCTTACCGGGAGTTGATTTCATTTCGCCACACTCTTCCGCAGTTCATCCAACGCTCGCTTTCGCTCCTCGATGAACGGGTAGTCGGGCTGACCTTTGATGAGTTTCTCCAGAGCGGTTATCTCTGCGGTCTGCAAGGCGAGATGTTTGGAGACTGATATGTCGGGAACTACTCCCGCACCTTCCCAGTCAGTCCCTGTCACTGCATTCACGTATCGCGATGTGGGAATCGTCAATGTGAAGTGCTCGCCCACCCGATAATCAAACGCCGGATGAGCTGCCCCTGCGCTACGTTCACCAATGACCACGGCTCGCCGGACGCTTTGAAGGTCGTAAGCGAAGCCTTCGGCAGCGGAAATTGTGTCTCCACTAACGAGGACGTAAACGTCACCACAGTATTTTGCTCCAGCAGTATGTGGCGAGATCCAGTTCTCGGTTTTCAAACCGTCCGGCCTAGACAGATAATCACCAAAATGTACCGGCTTGTCGAGGAGGTAGCCCATGAGCACAAGGCCGACCGCAGGATCTCCGCCGCGATTTGCGCGAAGGTCAATGATTAGAGCGCTCGTGTGCTGCAGAAATGACATAGCAGAATTAGCGGTATCAAGGCCTCCGTCCTTGAGCGGGAAGAATCCGTCAAACCTCAGATAGGCGAGATTTCCGGGGAGAACGTCAGCGTTCTTGAACCAGTAATTGACAAGGCCGCCCTTATACCGAATTCGAGCCTGGCGTTCAGGATCGATTTTTTCCTGCTGATTGGCGTTTTGAATCGGTATCGGCTCATAACTGTAAGCAACTTCAAAATGCTGATCTCTGCTGACCTCCCGCAAATCTGATTGCAGCCTTTCCGCGAACTGCCGAGCGCTTGTAAGTGTTGCGTAGTCCCCGTCGGCAACGTGGCTCCGAATAGCCCTTTCCATTTGGGCCGCGACCTCAGGAAATACATATTTGCTTGTTAGCTGCTGGAGCACCTCAGAAATCACCTGCGACTTTGTTTCCGGGCTGAGTTTCATATCCTGCTGGTCTTGTGCCTGGCCAATGCAGATGCAAAGCAGCAGTTGGCATAAGACGGTGAACCACACTCGTAGCTCAATAAAGCGCGGAGTACGTCCGGAAATGCAGCGTTTTGTCATGTAAGTCTGCTGATTGGAGTATTATTCTACCGTATGCAAGCGAGCGTCCAGAGGAAAGCTCGGGGCGCGCTCATTTCAGTGATTTATGCAGTGACAAGGCTTGTGACCGCAATGGGAACAGAGAACAATCCCGACATCGATGCGATTGACCGCAGAATCATCGGCATTTTGACCTCTCACGGGCGCCTAAGCTTTCGCGATTTGGGTGCGCAGGTCCATTTGAGCCCAAATGCAACTGCCGAGCGTGTTCGCCGACTGCAATCCGCGGAAATCATTCGCGGCTTTCACGCGGAAGTTGACCATGCAAAGCTCGGCTTGTCTCTACAAGGGTATATCGACGTGCGACTCCGGCCCGGAACGAGCGCGCAGAGCTTCGAGGCAGTTGCAAATGAAACTGCCGGGCGTTATCAGCGCGGCAATTCTGACTGGCGCATTGGATTTTAGATTGCGCGTGGCCTGCGAAGGCCAGTCCGACCTGGTACAGCTCATCGAGACCTTGAGATCTCGAGCAGGCGTCCAAGAAACCAACACCACGGTGATTTTGCGGGAGCTTGCAGGAGGTATGAGGCTTCCGCACGTGCACGCGTAAATGCAACCGGCTTTCCTGCTTTCGACGTCGATTCTGGATGCGTGGTCGGCCAATCGGAAGTTACCGTGAAGGCCGGTCCCAGTCTCCGGTTTGCCGGACACAATCACGCGAGAGATCCACACCGATATACGATGGTCCCCATGGACAATGTTCTGATCAGGCCCGCTCAAGCATCCGATCTCGACCAACTGGCGCGTATGTGCGAGCCCTATGGCCTAAGTCTTCTACCGGGGAACACGGCCAAGAACTCCGACTGATACTCGGGGGCAAAGGTGCTTTAGTTTTAACGATGCCACTCACCATCTTCGTCGCAGAAGCGGGCGATGGGATACTGGTCGGTTTCTTGCAAGTCGACTTACGTTCGCATGCGGACGGCTGCAACCCATCACAACCAGTGGGCTACATCGAGGCATCGAGGGTTGGTATGTTGCCGAGGATCACCGCCACCGCGGAGTAGGCAGGAAGCTGCTTGCCAAGGCGGAGGACTGGGCACGCAGTCAGAGGTACGTCGAGATGGGTTCCGATGCCATCATCGATAATGAGCTATCTCAGCGTGCACACGAGGCGTTGGGTTATGAGGTTGTGGACCGCTGTGTGCATTACCGGAAGAGACTCTGAGGAACAGAGGCTGGATGTGTGTCCTGCGCACCGAGCGAGATCAAAGCAGAATCTGACAACCCTGAAACTCGTTTAGCGCGTGATGATCCGCGGTCCTAGCGAAGAGATTCCGGCGCGAGCCCAGCGGACGGGTGATGTAAGGCATAAACACGATACTGGCGGATGGTCGGCAAATCGGAACTATAGCCTTAGCTGAGGAATCTCAACTTCTGGATTGCCCGTGACTCAGGCGCAATTCCGTGAGGCCACGGTAGAGAGGCTATAGCGGGGACCCTTCGACGAGTACCTCCACTAACCAGGGATTGGATGCGTCTTCAGATGGCGGCGCTGGGCGGGCGAATCGGGGCGTGATCTAATCTGCCTAAGTCAATCCTTTAGCCGTTTTGAACTGCGCATTTTCTTGCGTTTACTCAGATTCCTCGAATGTGGTGCGGGAAGGTCAAGGCGCTATCGCTCATACGAGTCTCGAAGCATGGCGAAGAAATTATCGCCGGTAGAAACCTCTGTCAGTTCATTTTCCGAAATCGCAAGAATAGTTACACCTTGTTCTTTGATCTTGAGCAACTCGCGCTCCGCGTGCTTTACCTCGTGTCTTCCACTAATGCCATTCTTGGAGAAGATGATACCAAATTTACATTTTGCTCCACGGAGCACACCGGCAAATTTCTGCACTGTCGTAACGTCGGCCGGTCGTTGCCAATCTTTGCTCTCGCAAAGGAAATAGCGGCCCAGCTCCGAACGAAAGTCGTACATGGGTCCTTCGATGGCGCAATAAACATCGTAGTCTGTTGATTTGCTCCGCATCCTCATTCGAGCTCGAAACCCCGGGACGCAACTAAGCAGATAGTGCGCTAGCCTTTCGAGTGCTTTGCCATCCACGGCGCCCAGTTTGGACAGCAGCCAGCGAACATAAGCAGAGTTCGCAACGTAGAATGAGGCCTCCGTCGTTGATGGATACTCCGTCATCCATTTCTGATCCAGTTCTTGCAATGCCCACTCCGGAAACCGCTGTGCTTGACTGTCCTTCTGTGATGCGTTCCAAGCATCTGAAGCGTAACGTCGGAATTGCTCGTCTGATATGCCGTGTAGCCACACGGCGCGGAAATATGACCCAGTGCTGTCTATCGGAATGTTGCCCTTCGAGCTGATGGCATCCTCGCAGAGTGTCAGCATGAGGTACCGCTTGGCTATGAGCGGATGCCCATGAGGCCATGGATTTCGCTTATTCGCACTAGCGGTGTGCCTTTATGCAAGCGTTCGCCGCGATTCTCCTGCATGTCCATTAGCTTGGCATACATCGCGCTGAAGATCGATAAAGCCTCGTGAAACCTCCCCTGCACCGTGTAGTACCTTGCGCAGTTGTCCCAGATAGCGCATTGTCCATCCGTTTCCCTCGGATCGAACGATCGCTGGAGAAGCACCGTCACCTGCGCAGACCCGTCTCGCTGTTCCATCACACGGGCGCACTCATCAGGTAGATCCCCCCTGATTTGGTTTAGCAATGGTTGAAGTTGAGTCACCACGCCTGCACCTCCCCCACAATTGAAGCCGTGTGCTGCTGCGTCGGCAGAGGTTGACCGCTCTACAGACGGCAGGATTGTATCAATATCGAATATAGACGAGTGCTTCCCCTCCCGCCCTGATCGGCGGCTCCCGCATTGTTAGCAACCCTTCCCTTATCCGATTACGGAAGGGTCGTCAACCGGAACGATAGCCGAGACTACATGCCGGGTCCGAGCTGCCGAATTCTTTACATCACGTCGTAGCCGGGCGTATAAAGCCTTCTGGGCGCCCTAACCTAACAAGATTGATCGCAGCGCAAGTTCAGGAAGACCAAAGATGAAGTTGTGTGTTCTTTCGATTTCTGCCGCACTCTTAGCTTTGGTCGGAAACGGCGCGCGCACCGATTCCCCCAGCAGGTCCGCCGACCCGATAAAGGCCCGAATTACCGTGCTATACGATGCGTTTAGCAAGGATTCCGCGATGCAGAAAGACTGGGGCTATGCCGCTTTTGTGGAATACGGCGGCAAACGCATTTTGTTCGACACCGGAAACAATCCGGACATTCTGGCGCAGAACGCGAAGGCAAAAAGAATCGACCTCTCCAAACTGGATTTCGCGGTTATGTCGCACCGTCACGGGGATCACATGGGAGGGCTGACCTTTCTCTTGAGGGTGAATCCCAGGGTGATGATCTATGCGCCGAAGGAAGTTTTCGGTGTCTATGGTGCGGAACTGCCAAGCACTTTCTATCGCCAAGACAAGTCACTCCCGCCCGAGCAGCGCTACTACGACGGGGCACCGCCAGAAGTCATGCACTTTGGGTCGGCTTGGCCTAGCGCGAATTTCCAACTCGTAGACAAGAACACGGAGATTGCGCCGAACATTCATTTAGTTACACTCGTGTCCGACAAACCGGGCACTCTCGAATTGCGCGAACTGTCCCTTGTCCTCAACACGCCCGACGGACTGGTCGTCGTGGTTGGCTGTTCACATCCAGGTATCGACAAAATCATCGAATCTGCAAGCTCCATCAATCCCCGCATTCACCTCATTGCTGGCGGCTTTCATCTTGTCGTAGCAAGCGACGCCGACATTGAGAAGACTGTCACTGCGCTGCACGATCGGTTCAGAGTTGAATACGTCGCCCCTGGCCACTGCACCGGAGAGCCAGCGTTCACAGCGCTAAAAAAGGCCTTCGGCGAGCATTATCTTTATGCTGGGCTGGGCACAAGCCTAACGGTAGATAAACTTTCGGCGCAAGCAGCCCCGCCACAGTAGCAGCAGTTCTCATCGGCCTTTCCCGCCCTCGTGAGCGGGTGGCAAACCGGAAGGTATCCGGGTCCCACGGCTGCGGATTCGTTCAAGTTGACTTATAGGTTCCAAGGAAGATATTTCCGGCTGACGGACGTGGGCGGCTTCGTAGTGAAGAAGGCGCTCGCCTGAGGGGCAGTCGCACGGAACCTCCTTAGTGGAGTTTGGTCTTGTTCGTTGACTTGTCCTCCTACGCAACCTAATATCGCAACCAACGTCAGAAGCCAAGTCCTTCCATTGGCGAGATCATCTTGCACAATCGCGGAAAAGCTTGCGCAGCCGTGGCATGGATGTGGTCAACGAGGTGGAGGCCATCACCCTGGGGCGTCACATTAGAATTTCTGCCCGAAGACTTGGCTCAAGGCCCTCAAGAGTTCGAGCGTTTCCGGCGCCAACTTGCTTTTCTGCTTCCCCATATGGGAAGCCACAACGGTGGGCTCTCGAGTGGGTCTGAGGGAGATGTGATGAACAGACGATTATTCCTGAAATCTATGACCGCAGGAGTGTACGCATTCGCGAATCTTCCGCTGCTGCAAGCGGCCATGCCGCAAATGAAGATCACGCGCGTGCGGGCCTATGCCCCACCCAATCCGAACCCGCTGTTCAATCAGGCCGATACGGTAGTGACCATCGAGACCGACGCGGGAATCACTGGTATCGGTGAAGGCGGATTTCCCGATGCGCTGAAGCAGTGCGCGGGACGCATGATCGGGCAGGATCCGCAGCATATCGAACGGTTGTGGCAAGACATGTCGCGATCGTTCTTTTATCCTCCGGGGCGTGAAAAGGAACATGCGCTCGGCGCACTCGATCTGGCGTTGTGGGACATCAAAGGCAAGGTGCTGAAACTACCGGTTCACGAAATCCTGGGTGGCATGGTGCGGAATTACTGCGAATGTTACAACACCGGCGGCATAGTCCCGGGGATCAAGCCAGGCATGAGCGTGAAGGAACGCGCGGCCGCTACCATTGCAGCTGGCTATCGGGCTTTCCGCATGGGCGCGGCCGACACTCCTCCGAATACCACCTTCAATACACGTCAGAAAATGAATGAGCTTTACGAGCAGTGCGTGCAAGCCCGCGAAGGCGTGGGGAAGGATGGCGATTTCTGCATCGATTTTCATCAGCGATTCGATCTTTCGGACGCGATACGCGGGTGCAATCTGATCGAAAGCCTTGCGCCGCTGTTTGTCGAAGATCCGGTGCGCGCGGAGGCATTCGGCGAAGACCTTCCGCGTCTTCGAAAGTTAGTAAAGGTCCCGATCGCGGCGGGCGAGGAATGGGGGAATCGATGGGATTTCAATCCCCTTGTGGAGAATCACGATATCGACTACGTGCGGGCCACGTTGCCGAACGTGGGAGACATTACCGAGATGATGAAGATCGCGGCGATCTGCGAGACGCATTTTGTCGGCATTGTGCCTCACTTCACCGGACGCATCGCCACGGCCGCGCTGGTGAATTCGCTGGGCACATTCTCGGGTCCGCTGCTGATGGAGTATGGGTTTGAGGGAAAGGAGCTTCCGCATGTGCCCGTCTGCCTGGATTTTAAGAACGGAAAGCTATATCCCAACGATAGGCCGGGACTAGGGGTCGAGCTGGACATGAGCAAGCTAACGCCGATTCTGGAAGTGACGAAATACGACACGAATCGCGCGCAGACGTACTTTCGGCCAGACGGGTCAATTACAAATTGGTAGGGCCGCAGGTGAGCGTCAGACCAATAAGAACCTGGAATCTTCTACTGTTTTTCGGCCGTGCGCGGTCATGCGGTTGCTCCATAACGGCGGAATACCTTTGGGACGCGTGCTTTCTCCTCGGCCGTACGATTCTTCACTTTGTCGATCCATGCTAGCCAGGAACCACGGATTCTTGCGCCTGCGCCAAGTAACGTGTCGAAGACGAGAGCAAACTCAGTCCCGGAGGAGCCGTGCTCAAATCCCCAGCCGGCGTGTTCGAGCACCGTTCCTCCCCATGTCGGTCGCGATTAGCGGCATCACGCCAACGTTAGAACTGCAGCTTTAACGCCAACTGAATCATGCGATTGGCATAAGACGTGGCCGTGGAGCCGTAATTGACAGAATTGCGCGTGTGCGTCAGTTTGCCTGCCGCTGGATCTGAAAGCTTAAGTACAGGTATGGCGAAATGAGGAGTATTGGTTAGATTGAAGAACTCGCCACGGACTTGCAGCCTCGTGTGCTCGGTCAATGGAATCGCCTTGATCAATCCTAGGTCAAAGTTTCTGTAGGCCGGCGCCCGTAATAGATTGCGACCCTCATTTCCTGGTCCGGAGACCACCTCAAAAGCCGCTGGATTGAACCAGCACTGCGGTGTCCTTGTCTGTGGACAGCCGGGGCCGGGAGCAAACGGATCACCGATCAAATTAGGCCGGGAATCAAAATCCGGATTCCCGCTTCCATCCACTACCGTGAAAGGCTGTCCCGAACTTAGCACCAGAAGACCTGTGGTCTGCCATCCTCCGAGGATCGCATTTGTTGCTCCGCTCGCATTGCCTAAGAAAGAATGCCCGCGGCCAACCGGCAAATCGAAAACATAGCTGAAAGCGAAACGATGCCTGATATCCCAATCCGAGCTGCCGCGATTTTGGGCAATATCGAAGATGTTCTGTATGCCGTGGCTGTCCAGTTCTGAAGAGGTAGCGTTGTCAATCGAATGCGAGTAGGTGTAGGAGCCAAGGAAGAAAAAGCTCTTGCTGAAGCGCTTCTCCAGTTTCAACTGAGCAGAGTGGTACACCATATCCGCAATGTTCTCCACAGAATGGATTGGCCCCAATGACGGGAATGGCTGCGGAGTACCATCTGGGTGCTCCTGGTTGATATTGACCCGGAACGGTAACTTGTGAGCTTGCGATCCCACGTAGGCTGCCTCGACAAGCGTCTGCCACGGCAGCTCACGCTGCAACGCAAGGCTGTACTGCTCGGAATAGCCAGTGCGGAAGTTGAAATCAGTGCTAAATAGTTCGTAACCCGTGGGAAAGGAACCGGGATCTGGCAGCGCCGGGGGGCCTGAACTTGAGAAATTCCAATTCGATGGTACCGGGCCACTGCCATCGTCGGACTGCGTAATCTGACGATAAAAAGGAGGATTAAATTTCACATCATCACGAAAAGCGTTCGCCGGATCGTAAAACAGGCCGAATCCGCCGCGGACTGTCGTCTTCTGATTGACTTGGTAGGCGAAACCCACGCGGGGCGCCCAATTGTTCTTGTCGGGACGGACGATATAACGGCTGACCCCATTGCGGCCCGCCAGTGCCAAGACTCCCGTATTAACGTCGAACATCGAAATCTCGTCGCGCGGGCTATAAAACGGACTAGCGTATTCGTAACGCACACCTAAATTAAGTGTGACCCGTTTTGTCGCCTTCCAGTCGTCTTGCGTGAAGAAGCTATATTGGTTATCTCTCAACATAGCACTACTGAATCGGCGTCCAACCCAACTAAAGAGAGGGTCGCCGACCAGGACTTCTGCTAATTCGTGACCCTGCCAGTAACTCGGACCCCCAGTACACGTTGGGTCTCCGAAAATAGTACACGGCGCACTCGTCCTAAAGGGGAAGAAGTAGAACGCTCCGTTGGGGAACAACGCGTAATAATTGTTTTCCCATCGTGGCCGAAATTCAAAACCTGTCCTCAGCGTGTGTAGGCCGAAGTGATAGTTCAGAGTATCGATTAACTGAGCACTGGTTTCGCGGAAATGAAGAGGCTTGAAATCGCTTCCGCCGATGGAGTTGTAGGCATTGAGGTAGATCGCGGGCAAGCCTGAGGATAAGGCATCGGTGTTGATACCAGGCAGTCCAAACTTCTGAGCCAAATTCAACCCTTGCTCGTGCTCCTGGACGCTGAGACGGTAGCGGTGGAAACCGGCTCGAAGCTCGTTCAACAAAGATGGGTTGAATGCGTGAATGTAGGAAAGGACCAAATTATTGTTACGGTCGCGATGAGTGCCGCCTTGTGGAATGCCCCGGCCCTCATCTCCCAGTCCTCCATTGAAGCCAGGGCTAGGTCCGTCATTCACCCGAGCCAGCGGGTTGGCGTCATTGAGAAAGCTGTCGTTCCAGCGGTAACGGAAGAACGCGGTGTCCTTAGCGGAAAAGGTGTGGTCAACGCGCAGACCGGCATCATTTTGCTTGTATCGTCTGCGCTGGTGTGTCAAATAATTGCCCAAAGGATACCCGGGCGGCAGGTTGGGTTCGGCAATCGCATTCAGCAGGTACGAACCAAAGGGAGTGATCTCATTCGCCGGAATGATATTTAGACCTTGGGGATTACTTGGCGTGCCCCGGCTGGGATCCTGGACTAGCTGCGTGCTGCCGGTGCTGGGGTTAAAGCTGGCCGGATCGTAGATGCAACTTGTCGTAACTCCATCGGCTCGGGTGCAGTCGTTAGCGGGTGGAAGTAAAGACGAAAAATCGCCGCTTCGGAAGGGTAATTCAGGCACGTTCGCGAAACCTTCATTGATCTTGTGCAACAAGTAGGCTTGATAGTCGAGGAAGAAAAAGGTCTTGCCGTGAACGATGGGACCTCCAAAAGTCCCACCGAATTGATCCTGCTTCAATGCGGGCTTCTCAGTGGGATTCAGGGGATTAGCGAAAAAGTTTTGCGCGTTAAGTCCTTCATTTCGAAGGAATTCGAACAGCGAACCATGAAAGCTGTTGGTGCCGCTTTTGGACTGGATGGAGATCACGCCGCCTGCGGTATGGCCATAGTCGGCCGAGTACGCATTGGTGAGTACCTTGAACTCGCTAATGGCATCAATGTTTGGACGAAGGTCCACGTCCGATTCACGAATCGAGGACATCTCTATACCGTCCAAGGTAACGGAGTTCGATTCCGGGCGCATGCCATTCACGGAGAAGGTTACGTTGGTAGTTGCGCCGCCTTGGTCGGTGGACGTGTCCTGGATGCCGTTGCTCAGCAACAGCAGGGAGAAAAAGTCGCGCCCATTGAGAGGGATGCCCACCTCCAGCACGAAGTCCGACCGCAGCTTTTGGTCAACGATTAGGTCCGCGGGCGCTCTGATTGCCGACTTGAAACCGGAAGCCTCGGCCACGATCTGGTAACGGCCGATGGGCATGTTCGCGAGCCGGTAGTTCCCGTCGTTATCCGTGCGGGTGGTCCCAGTGAAACCTGTTTCGAGATTCTTGGCCTTGATAGTCGCGCCGGCGATAACCGCGCCGCTCTTGTCCGTCACGGTGCCCAGCATCGTGCCGCTGGTCAGTTGGGCATACGCGGGAAGTGCCATGAGTAGCAAGCATAGGAGCGCCGGCAGGAATCTGGGCCGTACACCAAAGAGGACGGGTCCCAAAGGGCTTCGGTGAGCCATGGAAGCCTCCTTGAGTAAACCTTTACTTACTTGAGTTGCGCTAAGCCTGCATCCACTTCGTCCACCTTGTCAAGCTCTTTTGGATGGCGTGCTGAGTGATAGAACCTGTCTCTGGCGGATTGCTACGGGAACCGATTGTACCGGCAATCGCGCCGTATCCGGTCGGAGTGAACGATGAGATCCCGCGAAACGCGCTGTAATTGAGAAACACCGAATGATTTCTTTGGAAGTATTGGCGAGGTCGACTAATACCACAGCGAGCGCGAGCCTTTGACAAATCAGGCAGCCACCGCGTCTGATAGAGGGCTCGACAGTGTGGTTGCCATCGAAACGAGCGGAGATTGGCTGGTGGTCGTGACGTGGGCGTATCCGGCGTTTGCCCTTCCAGTGAGTTATGCGTGCGATGGTTGTTGAAGTAGGTCCTGAAATCGAGCAGCTTGTTTTCGAGGTCTGCCGTCGTCCAGAACAACATGTGATCCAAGTATTCCCGCTGCAGGGTGCCGATCAGCCTTTCCACGAATGGATGGGATAGGGGCACGTGGGGGACGGACTTGATTTGCGTCAACTCCAGTATCCGCAGGTTGGCTTGCCATTGGTGGAACCGATAGAGCGGATCATTGTCAGAGCTGAGGTACTTCGGCATCCAGCGTTGCCCACGAATGGCGCGGTTGAACATCCGACACAGTGCGGCACCATCGACCGTTCCCGCATGGACGCCGAACCCAATGATCCGGCGTGTGAATTGATCCATGACCACCAAGACCCAGTGGGACCGCAGGGTGGCCGACTCGCACCTGAATAGATCCATGGATCACATTCCATAATGCCTCCTTATTCTTGAAACAACCCTAGTTCAGAGTCTACCACTTTGATTCGTAAGCCCTTGCGGCGTCCGCGGGTGACTAATACAGCTTCGAGGTCACCACGCTTTACTCTCTGCAACACGGTTTGGCGCGAGACACCAAGTTTTCGCGTTGCATCCACCATGGGCAGATGACCCGGCGGTGTTTGTTCGACAAAGCGTGCACGCAGCTCATCGGTGAGTCGAATCTGCCACGGTGCTCCCGACGTGACTTGTTCCCCGGCGATAAAGCCATCATTCAACCAGCGATGAATCGTGGAAGGATAGATGCCCAGGATCTCCGCAGCCGTGCGAATCGGCACAACCTCCCCCGTGGGTGGCGTGGCCGGCGGTTCGTAGCGCGGAATGTTGCGATAGCGACGCAGGCTGCCAACCTGATTCGCCGTGAAGCGTTCCCCGCTTGCGGTTTTGCGCCCTTGACGATTGAGAATACCTGCGATCACGTCATCCGGATAATGAACGGCCAGACGACGAAGCAGAGAGATCGTATCTTCGTCCGTGTGGAGACCATGAGGCTTCATGCGCGGCAAGGAGAGATCGATTTCCGTGAGAGCACTACCTTTCCACCGCAGAGTCATGTGAGCACACCGTTCGGAGCGATTAACGGTAATAATCACTTCTTCCAGTAGAGTACGCAGAAGCTCCTTGCGATCGCGATCCGTGGTGGTCGGCGCCGTCCAAACTTTGTGCAGATCGGAACTGAGAGAGCGAATTTTCTTTTTCTCTTCTTCGCTCAGCAAGCGCGGGCGTTGTCGTTCTCGCCGCTCGAGTCCTGCTTTGGCAGCGGCAAGATCGCGCAAGCGCTTTTCCCACTCGGTTTCCAGGCCACGTGCCACCAGCCTGTTTTCGGGCTCCACGGCACGGTATTGACGCTCGGCACGCTCGGCTTCGTAGCCAGCACGCTCCACCGCGAGGCGCCACTGACTGAGGGCCGCATCGTGGTCCGCTTCGACTTGCTGTATGGCAAGCTGTGTGGCTTCCAGCGCCGCAGGTGTGAGAGCCTTGAGAAAAGCTTCCACAACGGCTTGATCGATTTGAACACCTCCGACGTTCAGACAGTACACGTCGCGCCTCGAAACGATATCCTGGCCGGCGCAGTGA
>WNGN01016715.1_pt1 | contig 16332 bp, 15 predicted proteins | sample 5400561 | NCBI WGS metagenome assembly WNGN01 (sample SAMN13153379, study PRJNA577476) | soil metagenome | isolation source: 115 cm soil or saprolite under Garry oak tree replicate 2 | place: USA:California | collected 2016-06-15
TGTTTGGATTCGCGTATGCAGACCTGAGCACAGGCGAGTTCCGGTTGACGCAAGTGCAAGATCGGCAATCCCTCCTCGACGCGTTGGCGCGTGTTTCACCGTCGGAACTTCTTGTTAGCGACGAGCAGAAGCAGCAGTTCGCGAAAATCGCCGGCCTGCTCGGCTACGACACTTACGCATTTTTGCCAGAACAAGCGGTCTTCACTTTGTGCGAACATTTTAAAGTCAAATCACTCGACGGTTTCGGCTGCGCGCAAATGCCGGCGGCCGTCGCCGCCGCCGGTGCCATCGTTCATTACCTGAAGCACCAGCTTCGGCGAAACATCGATCATCTCACCTCATTGCGTTGCGATGCGCCGGCGCATTACGTTGTGCTCGATGCCGCCACGCAAGCCAACCTCGAGCTAGTTGAATCGCGCAGCGCGCGGGACACCAGCCTGCTCGCGGTGCTCGATCGCACAGTGACGCCGATGGGCGGGCGCAAGTTGCGCGCGTGGACTTTGCAACCGCTGCGCAACCCTACGGAGCTGGAATACCGCCAGCAAATGATCGCGGATTTGTTGCAGGAGCCGGATTTGCTCGCATCACTGCGGGCTTCGCTCAAGTCGATCCGCGACATCGAGCGCGCAGCGGGACGATTAAGCCAAGCGTCGGGCAACGCGCGCGATCTCGTCGCGCTCAAAACTTCGCTCGAGCAAATCCCTAAATTGAAAAGCGAGCTGCAAAAACTGATCGAGCGGATTGGCTTTGGCACGGCGCGACCTGAGCCTGTCCTGAGCGAAGCCGAAGGACGCGGCTCGACGATTGCGGAACAAACCGAGGAGTCCTTCGACCCTGGCCTGCCACAGCGATTGCAAAACGAAATTCACGAAATGCCAAAGCTTGCCGAGAAGCTAACTCGCGCGGTGGTTGATGATCCACCGCTGCCGCTGAAGGAAGGCGGAATCTTTCGCGACGGCTACGATGTCGATCTTGACTCGTTGCGCCAGGCATCGCACGACGGCAAAAATTGGATCAGCCAATTGCAGGAACGGGAGATCGGGGCCACCGGCATCAAGTCGCTCAAGGTGCGTTACAACTCAGTCTTTGGTTATTTCATTGAAATCACAAAGTCGAATCTGGCAAACGTGCCAGCGCATTACACGCGCAAGCAAACAACCGTCGGCGGCGAGCGATTCGTAACGCCCGAACTAAAGGAGATGGAGGCAAAAATCCTTGGGGCGGACGAACGTGCGCGCCAACTCGAGTATCAACTTTTCCAAAAGTTGCGCGACGAGACTCTGCGCGAGCTGGGATTGATTCAGCAAACTGCGACTGCGATTGCAATTGTCGATGTCGTCTGCGCGCTCGCGGAAACAGCACGGCTCTTCCGTTATTGCCGGCCGATGCTGAACGAAACGTTTCGGCTTGTTATCAAAGATGGGCGACATCCGGTGCTCGATCAAAATTTGGTGGAAGAGAAGTTTGTACCTAACGACACGTCGCTGGACGGCGAGAATATGCGGCTGGCGGTAATCACTGGACCGAACATGGCGGGCAAATCCACCTACATCCGCCAGGTCGCGTTGATTGTACTCATGGCGCAGATCGGCAGTTTCGTTCCGGCTGAAAGCGCAGAGATCGGGCTGGTTGATCGCATTTTCACCCGCGTCGGGGCGAATGATGACCTTTCGCGCGGGCAATCGACTTTCATGGTCGAGATGAATGAAACGTCGAACATCGTAAATAACGCAACGGAGCGAAGTCTCGTCATTCTGGATGAGATCGGCCGCGGAACATCGACATTCGACGGACTCTCGATCGCATGGAGTGTAGCGGAGTTTCTGCACGATAAAATCAAAGCGCGCACCCTCTTCGCAACCCATTATCACGAGCTGACCAAACTCGCGGAGGAGCGCGCCGGCGTGTGCAATTTCAACGTCGCCGTGCGTGAGTGGAACGATCAGATTATTTTTCTGCGCAAGATCGTGCCGGGCGGGGCGGACAAGAGCTACGGCATCCAGGTCGCGCGTCTGGCCGGCTTGCCGAAGGAAATTCTCGATCGAGCAAAGGACATCTTATCACACCTGGAGACGCCGAACGGCGCCCTGTCGCGCCCGCTGAGAACGAAAAAGCGAAGACCGACGAGCGAGACCAAGCCGGAAAAGCCACAGTTAGATCTGCTATAGCTAGAGGCGATTGGCCATCATCCGGCGCGAAACCAGTCCAACGGACGGCTCGGGTGAACCCCACCTTTTGCGCTGACGTCGCACCACTGGGAAACTATAATCCTCGACACAGGCACTTATCATGGCCGTTAAGACTGAGAAGGAACTGAGCGAAACGCAGCGCAGTCATTGGCTGAAGGCGGTGGCGGCGATCGAGTTGCGCAATTTCGGATACGCGATCTCGCTCTTGCAAGGAATCCTGAGGCAGGAGCCGGAGTTTCTCACCGGTCGCCAATTGCTGCGCCGCACTGAGGTGACGAAAAGCAAATCGGCGAAAAAGAGTCTGTTCAACGTGTCGACCGCACCGCTCACAGTTATGAGAGCGCAGCGAGAAATGAAGAAAGATCCAAAACGCGCGATGGAAATGCTGGAAAAAGTCTTGGAAGAAGAGCCTTACCATCGGCAGGCGAATCTCGTTTTAAAGCAAGCGGCAGTGGCGGCGGGCTGGCCGGAAATCGGCGTCTTTGCCCTGCGGACCTTGTTGGAAAAAAGCCCGCGTGACTTGAAAGTGCTGCATGAGCTTGGTCGCTTGTATCACGAACTTGGGCAAAATGAGCCCGAGGTCGAAATTTACAACCAAATCACTGAGATAAATCCACACGATGCCGAGGCACTTCGGCTCGGCAAAGATGCTTCGGCACATGCTTCCATGAAAAGTGGCGGGTGGACGCAGGCGGAAAGCTATCGGGACTTGATCAAGGATAAAGAGATGGCGGTTTCGCTCGAGCAGCAGAGTCGGATGAGGTTGAGCGGCGAACCGCTCGATCGCCAAATCGCGGAAACATATGCCCTTCACCAAGCGGAGCCGGAGAATGTCGATCTTGCGCGACGCCTGGGGGCACTGAACGAGCAGAAAGATGATATTGGAGCAGCGATCGCCTGGTATCAATACGCCGCCGACCTGACCAAAGGCGCCGATGCCGGATTGATTCGAAAGGTCTCCGACTTAAAAATGAAACGCTTCGATCGGGAGATCGTTGCGCACGAGGAATTTCTTTCCACTCACGATGCGGGTCACGAGCTATATGCGGAAAAGTCTGAGGAATTGAAGATCGCAAAAAAGAAGCGCGCAGAAATTGTGATCGACGACGCGCGCAAACGCCTGGAGCGGAACCCGACCGACTTACAGCTTCGTTTTGAACTCGGTGAGCAGCTCGTCAACGCGGGGCATTTTCGCCAAGCATTGCCGGAGCTTCAGCGCGCGCGGCAGAATCCAAATGCGCGCCTGAAAGCGATGAACCTTCTCGGGCGCTGTTACACCGAGCTCGGGATGCTCGATCTGGCACTGAAGCAGCTTGAAGAGGCGTCGAAAGAAATCTTGTCGATGGACGCGATGAAAAAAGAAATCGTTTATAATCTCGGTCTCGTTTACGAGCAGATGGGTGACAAGGAAAGGTCGCTCAACTGCATGAAGCAAATTTACGAAGCTGATTATGGCTACAAAGATGTGGCCACGCGCGTCGAGAGTTCTTACCAACAGAATATCCCGCGCGCTTGATTTCCGGCTCCTGCCTGTCGGGTCGCGTCTGCGCGCGTGCATCCAGCCGGGGCTGGATCTTCGATTCTTAAAAAGTCCAAAGCGTTCCCGATGGTGTCTCAACGGAGGAATCGTCTAATGAAAACCAAACGAACTATAATCTCACGATTCGCGATTCTCGCTGTAATGGCCGGATCACTCAGTTTCGCGGGCCTCGCGCTCGCCCAAGAGAGTCCCGCAACAAAGAGCTCTTCGCTTAGTGTAAAGGACAAAACGTTCATGAGAAAAGCCGCTAAGGGCGGTATGATGGAGGTGGCAATGGGAAGATTGGCTGCACAGAATGTCAAACTGCCGAGCAAAGAACCGACCGAAAAATGGAGCTCAGATAAACCTTACATGGATATGATGGTGAAAGATCACGAAAAGGATCTGGCGGAATTTAAGGAAGAGGCCAATACGGGAACTGATTCCGACGTAAAGAAATTCGCGGAGGACACGGCCAAGGTAGTCCAGGAACACCTCGATCTTGCCAAAGCGACTCAAAGCAAGCTGCAATAGAGATACTGGCTGCGCGATGCGGCAGGTCTGAAAAGACGTGCCGCATTTCTCTTTGCTGGCTTGAGCGTCCCAAGTTAAAAGCGCAATTTTCACGGGATCTGTCACAAGGGTCTGGAAGCTCGAGACTGCGCTAGGGCACTCCAGGAAAGTGGCTAAACGTCTCTTCTGTCGCGGTAGCGTGCTGGCGAACTCGTTCGGAGTGCCGGCTGCAACCTAATAAGCATCCAAGCCGAAATGCCTCCCCGCTAGCACTTAGGACAGGCTCTAGCACTACGACACTCCGACGAATAGTTAAAACCGCCTTGCTTTTGCGACGCCAAACTCAATTCTCTCGTCAATGCGTAAGACGAAGATCATCTGCACGCTCGGCCCGGCTACGGGGCACACAGATGTGTTGCGGCAATTGATCGAACAAGGGACGGACGTGTTTCGATTGAACATGAGCCATGCCGACCATTGCTCCGCGCGCGAAGTTGTGCCGCGCATTCGCCAGCTCGCCGAAGAGGCCCGTCGTCCCGTCGCGATCTTGCTGGATACGCAAGGGCCGGCCATTCGCACCGGAGATCTGAAAATTAATCTCGATTTAAAGGCGGATGATATCCTGGAGCTTACCGTCGGCGACGCGGAAAGTGAAGAGCCCTATTCGGTCCATGTGAATTATGACGGACTGGTAGACGATGTTGCGGTTGGCGACACTGTCCTTGTGGACAACGGCATGATCAGGCTAGTGGTCCTCGAAAAACGGGGGAAGCGGATCCGCTGCAAGGTCATCACTCCCGGGACGCTCGGCTCTCGGCGTCACATCAATTTACCTGGCGTTCACGTGAATCTCCCGCCGCTCACTGAAAAGGACCTTGCTGATATTTCACTCGGCGCAGACCTCGGCGTCGATTTTGTCGCTCTGAGTTTTGTACGACAGAAGAGTGATCTCGATGAATTGCGTGGTGTTCTTTTCGAAAAAAGGAGCAAGGCTTTGATCATCGCCAAAATCGAGGATCAATTGGCGGTCCGAGCGATTGCCGACATGATCAACGGCGCGGATGCGATCATGATTGCCCGGGGCGACTTGGGAATCGAATGCCCTATGGAGGAACTGCCTATCATCCAGCGGCGGATCGTGAAATGCTGTATTCGGCTCTGTAAGCCGGTAATTGTCGCGACCCAGATGCTCGAATCGATGATCACGAATCCGTTGCCGACCCGGGCCGAAATTACTGATGTGGCTAACGCCGTTTTTGAGCAGGCTGATGCCATCATGCTGAGTGGCGAAACAAGTGTTGGGCGCTACCCAGTGGAATGCGTCCGCGTATTGGATCGTGTGGCCTTACGCATCGAGCGCAGCGGAGGGGCCGGTTATGCAGAATCGGCGATTCTCGAAGACAAGCGGCAAAAGACAGTTGCGTCCGCTGTCGTTCTGGCCAATTCGCTGGGGCGCGCAAAAATTATCGTCTTTACCCGGCACGGAGCGATGGCGCGTTATGTTTCAAACCTACGTCCCGAAAACGCGCCGATATTTGCTTTCACGCCAAGCGAAGAAGTTTGCCGGCAATTGTCGATCTGCTGGGGCATTTATCCCGTGAAAATTAGTTTCACTGAAGACCCGAATGCGACGATCGAGACCGCGGAAAAGTTCTTGCGCGAAGCCAAATTGACCGCCCCAGGCGATCAGCTCGTGATCATCGGGGACTTGCGCGCTGGCGAGGAACGCATCGATTCCGTGCAACTGCGGACCGCGAAATAAAAGGCCCAGGGAATCGCAGCATTCAGGCTGCTCTCACATTGAGCTACTTAAGCTTCGACGGGCAATTCAACGTCAACTGGTCGCTCCTTTTTGCTCAGAGCGCGGCGCAATTTCGATAGCGCGATGTTCTGCAATTGGCGGATGCGTTCGCGCGTAACGCCGAATTTCTTTCCGACTTCCTCCAGCGTCTTGGGTTTTCCGCCATCCAAACCGAAGCGTTGAAAAATGATTTTCTTCTCGCGATCGTCGAGCACATCAAGCAAACCACCCACTTCGTTGCGGAGATTCTTGTCGCGCAGCAGTTCGAAGGGCGTCTGCGCCTCTTCGTCGCCTACGATCTCACCAAATTCAGTGGAGTCATCATCACTGATCGGCGCATCGAGCGAAGCTGGGCGGATCGATACCGTTTTGAGCTGCGACACTTTTCCGCTGGCAATACCAATCTCGTCGCCGAGCTCATCGTCGGTTGGTTCACGGCCGAGCTCCTCGCTCATTTGCAAGGAAACGCGCCGCATCTTGGAAATTTTATCAACGAGATGAACCGGCAGACGGATCGTCTTGCTCTGATTGGCCAGCGCCCGTTTGATCGATTGTTTAATCCACCACGCAGCGTAGGTGCTGAGCTTCCCGCCTTTTGCCGGATCAAAACGCTCGACCGCCTTCATCAGACCGATGTTCCCCTCCGAGATCAAGTCAAGCAGCGGCAGGCCGAGGTTCGCGTAATCATGCGCAATCTTGACGACGAGACGCAGATTGGAGCGAATCATCAGCGCCCGCGCTTCCCGGTCTGCGGCGTCAAAAGCGGGATCTGCCCGATCTCGCGCAGGTAAATCTTAATTCCGGTATCACTGTCTTCGGCAGCCATATAGCTCTTTTTCATCGATGATTTTGGGGGGTTGAACCGACAACTTACCCTCAATGGTATTCGCCGGCGCCTTGTCGATCACGCGTTGTAGCATTCTCAAAACTATTTAACAAGGTTAAATATTCTGATTTCTGACAATGTCCGGAGGGATGTTGTTCAATTTTTTTACCGGCCGGCACAACTCTCTTAAAAGAGGCTAGATCCGTTCAATTCGGCGTGATCTTCGGGACGTTATTCTTCCCAGGGGTCCGCGCTGTTAATTGCGTCTTTTCCTCCTCTAATATCTTTGACAACCTAACCTGCCATGTTGGCCAAAATTTATTCCGCCGCAGTCTACGGCGTGGACGCTTACGAAGTTGAGATAGAGGTCAACGGCGCCGGCGGAGACCCGAATATTGTGATCGTGGGCTTGCCAGACGCTGCCGTGAAAGAGAGCCGCGATCGCGTCACGACTGCGATTGCGAATAGCGGCTACTTTTGGCCGCGCGGCCGTACTACGATCAATCTAGCACCGGCCGACATTAAAAAAGAAGGGCCAAGCTTCGATTTACCGATCGCTCTTGGCATGATAGCCGTGACCGAAGAACTAGACAGTTCGCCGTTCGAGAATTTCAGCTTCGTCGGCGAACTCGCCTTGGATGGCGCGGTGCGTGCGGTGAAAGGCGTGCTGCCAGTGGCGTTGGAAGCGCGACGGCGGGGGAAGCGTGGACTTTTTGTGCCGGAAGCCAACGCTCTTGAAGCTGCCATGGTCGACAAGATCGACATCTACGGCGTGCAAAATTTGCGCCAGACATTTGATTTTTTGAGAGGCGAAACCCCGCTCCTGCCCACGCGCGCCGATCTCACGAAGTTCTTCGCCACGCACCAGGACTACGATGTCGACTTCAGCGATGTGAAAGGTCAGGGCCACGTCAAACGCGCCATTGAAGTAGCGGTGGCCGGGGGTCACAACGTCCTGATGATCGGACCTCCCGGCTCGGGCAAATCGATGCTTTCAAAGCGAATACCTACCATTATTCCGCCTATGTCACTCGAGGAAGCAATCGACACCACGAAGATTCACAGCATCGCTGGTTTGCTCAGCGGCGACCGCTCATTCGTTTCCACGCGACCATTCCGCTCGCCCCATCATACCATCAGCGATATTGGTCTGCTCGGCGGCGGCACATTTCCAAATCCGGGTGAAGTAAGCCTCGCGCACAACGGCGTCCTGTTTCTCGATGAGCTGCCCGAGTTCAAAAGATCGGCTTTGGAAGTAATGCGCCAGCCGCTCGAGGACGGCAAGGTGACCATTTCGCGCGCGGCGGGCAGCCTCACGTTTCCGGCGGAGTTCATGTTGGTCGCGGCGATGAATCCCTGTCCGTGCGGATATTTTGGCGATTTAAAGCGCGAATGTCGTTGCGGTCCGGTTCAGGTACAGCGCTATCGTCAACGTATTTCCGGACCGCTGCTCGATCGCATCGACCTGCACATCGAAGTTCCAGCAATCGAATACCGAGACGTCGCCAGCGAACGCCCCGAGGAAAATTCAACCGCGATTCGCGAGCGCATCGATCACGCGCGCGAACGTCAGCAAGAGCGTTTTCAGAACGACGCAAAAGTAAATTGCAACGCGCGCATGGCCACGCGCCAGCTCAAACAACACTGTAAGCTCAGCGAGGATTCGCAGGATCTGGTTCGCGTGGCCATGAACGAATTGAATCTCAGCGCCCGCGCTTACGATCGCATCCTGAAAGTCTCGCGCACCATCGCCGATCTCGACGACAAGATCGACATCTCACCCGAGCACGTCAGCGAAGCGATTCAATATCGTACCTTCGATCGCACGTTATGGGTCTGAGCGCAGGAAAAAATCTTAGCGACAATTCCCCGCCAGAGGATCAGCACCGCACACTGCAGCTCCCCCGCACGCTGGTCATTTCTTTTCCACGCAGCGGGCTTAACTGGCTGCGCCATTGCACGGAGCATTTCAGCGGAAGACGAACGCCGGGCCGCACACAAATCGTTTCCGAAGGCCCAACCGTATTCGATCGTGCGCATGACGTGACACGGCCGAACAAGCGCGATTTTGTCAGCTTATATGCGCGTGATGGCGCGGAGATTTACCAAAAGGTCGCGTTGCTGCTACGCGATCCGTGTGACTGTTTCATCTCGCACTACCTGGAGCGCCGCGGGTTTTCATTCAGGAAAGGCCTGGCCGCGTTCGAAGCGTTCCCTACGAACATTGCGGAATTTGATCGTCTGCGGCGGACGGAAAAGGCAGTCTTTTATTTTGAAGATTTTGCCAACCAGGAAAAAGGCACCTTTGCATTTCTCCACTTCCTCGGCCTCGAACCACCGGCGCAGCCCTACGATTTCGGAGGTCTGATAGAATCATCTCGCGCGTGGTATCGGAACATGCATGGCCCGATGACCAACAAACGACGACCGGCGCTGACGGTCACACAGCGAGCAGCTATCCGAAAAATGTTGCAACGGCGCTTGGCCACAAAGTTTCAGCAATACCTCGGCCGCTATTACGAGCCAGTTTCGCGTGTCACCGCGTGATGCTGCATCACTGCCCCAATCAGCAGTGCGTCGTAGTCGATCGTAATCAAAAATTCTTGAATCCAATGAGGGCGCTCGGCGCATCTCACAGGAAACAACAATTATTGAGACCATGAAACCAACATTCCCAACAACCGATAGTTCACTGCGCCGCGGCTCATTCGACAGTATCGCGCGGGCGAACCGCCAGTCGCCGATCACGCACTGCAATTACCATTCTGTCGCAATGGAAGGTTCGAGCACGAATTGTGCACACACCTCGGCACGATCGTTTTGGCATATCACGGGCGACTATTTCAAAAACGAAGCGCGCCCGGATTTCCTGGGTGAAGCTGCACTCTTTGTGGTCATCATCATCACAGCTCTGCTTCCCTTGATGAATAATTCGCACGCGCTGGTAGGATTTGTCCGTGCGATCAGCAACTATTGAACGGCAGAGCTTTCGCCTGATACTCGTCGCGTTGTCGCTCTCGCTTATGGGCTGCGGCTCCGCGACTGACCGCACATTGGAGGAGACGGTCGAGCAATTTCATAAGATCGATCCGACCGCGAGCATAAGCATCAAGAACGGTGACGGCTCAATTCGCATTTACGGTGCGGATACCAATGAAATGAGGCTGCAGGCGATCAAGAGGGCCTATAGTGCCAAGCGACTGAAGCAGATAGCGATCAACGTTTCCGTACAACCAAGTTCCGTCTCAATCGAAACGAATTTTCCTCCGAAGCAGACTTGGGGGCTGTTTGATCGCTCCGGTACGGTCGATTACACCATCGTCGTTCCGCGGACCGCTAACATATCGCGATTGGAATTAGCTAACGGCGAAGCTTCGGTCGAGGAAATGCGCGGGCGAAGCGTGAACGCCCGCTTAGGGAGCGGACGGCTGTTTGATCATAATTGCTTCAGCAACGCGGACTTCGCGGTATCCCGCGGCACGCTTACTTTGGCTTACGAGTGGTGGGAGCCAGGCAAATTTTCGGTCCAAGTAAACATCGCAGATGGGAATGTATGGGCCTCTCTTCCAGGCGACGCCGCATTGCATCTAATCGCCGAAACGGTTCACGGAAAAATTGCGACTGATATCACCGACCAAGACGAGCGCCGCGCCGAACCCATAACTAAGATCGATATATTGGTTCACGGCGGAGGCACGGCCGGAATCAAAATGCATGCTACGGAAGGCAACATCGAAATTGTGGAGCAAAACCCTGATCTCTAACATCCGGTTGCATCCATAAATGCTGAAATTTAGAATCACAATCGCAAATGCCCTCTTTCGACATCGTCTCCGAAGTGGACAAGCAAGAACTTGATAACGCGCTCAATCAGGCGCGCAAAGAGCTTGCCACGCGATTCGATTTCAAGAACACAACCGCGGACATCCTCGCGGAGAAAGACAAAATCACGTTGACTGCCGAAGACGCCGCTCGCCTGCGGGGACTGCGCGAAATTGTAATCGGCAAACTCTCGAAGCGCGGTGTCGACTTGCGAAACATCGAACACGACGAGCCTGCGATCTCATCCGTTGGTCACGCCCGGCAGGAATTAAAAATCCGGCAGGGCCTTGAGGGAAACAAAGCGAAAGAGATCATCCAGGCGATCAAGTCACAAGGATTCAAAGTGCAAAGCCAATTGCAAGATCAACAAATTCGCGTCACGGGAAAAAAGAAAGACGACTTGCAAGCGGTCATTCAGTTCGTGCGCAGCCGCGACTTTGGTGTGGCCACTAATTTCAAAAATTTCCGCGACTGATTCATCCGCCTTGCACTGGCGGCATGATCGAGATTTCATCGCCTGGTTTCAGTTCGTAATTGCGATCGACAAACTCCACGCCCGCGCCTACGAGGATGCTCTTGTCCCGCGAGCGGAAGGTCGGTACTTTCTCGTAAATTTTCGTTAGTAACTGCCCCACGGTAGCGTTGTCCGAAACATCGACACTCAGCTCGGACACGCCGGCCAAGTCACGCAACTGCGCATAGAGTTGGACACGAACGTTCATCGACAATCAAACTGGTTGCACAAGCAATTCCTTCCGTAGCACTCCGATGTAAGGAAGGTTGCGATAGCTTTCCATGAAGTCGAGACCGTAACCAACTACAAACTCGTCCTCGATTTCAAAACCGACATAATCCGCAGCGACATACCGCGCGCGTGGCTTCTTTTTGCTGAGCAGAACGCAAACGCGGATGCTGCGCGGCTTGGCTGTTTCCAGCTTCTCGCAAATAGCTGCGAGAGTGTGACCGCTGTCCAGAATATCATCGAGAATAAGAACATGCCGATCGACCACGTCGGGTCCAATTTCAATGGTAGCGGAATTCGCCGGAGCAAGTCCGCCATGAAGATCAAGCTTCCGTTTAAGACCGCGATTACGGTCAGTTCGCGATCGCGATAGTCTTGGAAAATTTGCGCGGCTATCTCGTCAAGCCGCCGGTTAATCGCCGGCTCATCAAACAACACGCGCTCGAGATCGCCTTGCACCGGTAAGTCATTAAGTCATTAGCCGGTGCAAAGATCAACGCACGACTATTGTTTCAGGCGATGTTATTTTCGTGCCGCAAATCCTATGTGTATTCACCACGAACAATTCGAAGTGCGCACGAACGGCAAAGGAACGTACGAAATTACTGATGATGTCCAGGCGAAGATCGACAAGTGCGGCCTGCGGAATGGGACGGTGACGGTCTTCGTTCAGCACACCAGTTGCAGCGTCATCATCATGGAGAATGCCGATCCGACCGCGCGACGTGACATGGAGGAATTTTTCAATCGCCTTGTGCCGGAAGATGCCGATTACTTCACGCACGGCTCAGAAGGCAGCGATGATATGCCGTCGCATATTCGCATGGTTCTGACACGCACGAGCGAGACCGTTCCGATTGCCGATGGAAAGATGCAACTCGGGACCTGGCAGGGAATTTTCCTGTTCGAGCATCGCCGGGCATCGCATCGGAGAAAACTTTTTATCACAATCATTGGTGAATAGCCTGTAGCGCCGGTCTGTGACTGCCGAAGGTAGCGCAACCTTCCAGGTTGCGTTTGGAAGAATCGCAAGCGAGACACGCTTGCGCTACGTTTTCGGCGCTCACAGAGCGCCGCTACAGAATGCCGTAAATTGCGTCCACGATCCGCAACGATTTTTCGTTAGGCAAAAGCGATTGCTCCATTTGATTCATCACGTAAGCGAACGCGATTTTATTTTCTGAGTCTCCGAAGGCGTGACTGCCGCCGGCACCAGGATGTCCAAACGCGATTGGCGATGTGCCGAAAATTCTTCGCTTTGCGTTCCGCGCATCTTTCATGAACCCGGCGGAAAAGGCCGTCGGTATTTGAAAGACGCGGTCCATGCCATCGGTCAATGTGGTTGTCATCCATTCAATTGTTTTCCCTGAGAAAAAGGTTCGACCATCGATTTCTCCGCCATTAGCGAGCATGGAATAGAATTTTCCTAGAGCCGCGGCGCTCCCGATCCCGCCGAAGGACACAATCGGTTGGGAGCGGATTGCGGGATTGTTCATCGCGCTGACCGCGTGCAACCCGTACGGTAAGGTAAACGCTTTGCGCGCCAGCGTGCCCGGCGTCGCAAGATCGCGGTAGAATTGCTTTGGTTCCGGCGGTTTACCGCTTTTCGCAGCGTAAATCGTCGCCATGCGCGGATTCTCCTTTTCGGGCAAGCCGATCCAAAGATCGAGATTGAGCGGCTGGACAAAATTTTGTTGCCAATAATCTGATAAGGTTTTTCCAGCGATGCGGCGCACGAGTTCGTCGAGAAGAAACCCGAAGGTGCGGGCGTGATAACCGTGGGCGGTTCCGGGCGGCCACCACGGTGTTTGCCTGATGCGAAAGCAACTGCGCGAGCGAAATCTTTTCTTTGCCAGCTTGCGCAAACTCGGGCCAGAACTCCGCCACCTGTTGGTTAATGTCGATCGCGTGCTCTTGCAACAAGTGCAGGACACATGCGGTGCCGATTCCCTTTGTAGCAGACCAGATGAGGACAAGCGTCTCATCCGTCCACGGTTTTTCGCGGCGCGCGTCGCGAAATCCGCAGTAAAGATCGAGAATCGGTTTCCCGTCTTGCCAGATCGAAAGGGCGGCGCCCAGTTCATCGAATTTTTCAAAGTTTTCGCGAAAAAGTGGCTCCAAGCGTTCGTGAATTTCGGCTGCGCTTAGTTGCATCGATAGAACCTGTAGTGGCAGGCGTGCCGCCTGCAATATTTAGGTGCAGCCAACGCGGCTGCCACTACAGAAAATAGAGAGACGACCTCCATGTCGTCCGACTTTGGGCAAAAATACTCTGCGTCGCGTCGCGCTACAGTAAAAGCGCCTCGAGCTCGTCGAGACGACGCTCGAATAACCTTAGCGTGCTCCCGATCGGCGCAGGTGTCGTCATATCCACACCTGCGGCTTTCAGAGCTTCGAGCGGAAACTTCGACCCACCGGAGCGGAGGAAATCCAGATACGCATCTACGCTTCCCGGCTCGCCGGAAAGCACGCGTTCCGACAGCGCAACCGCGGCGGAAATTCCCGTCGCATATTTATAGACATAGAACGCGTGGTAGAAATGCGGGATGCGGAGGCATTCCAGATCCAACTCAGGGTCGAGCACGAAATTTTCAGCAAAGTAGGCTTCAAGAAGTTTGCGATATTCGGATTTGAAGACGTCGAGAGTGAGCGCGTCGCCACTTTCCTCGATCGCGTGAATAATCTTTTCGAATTCAGCAAACATCGTCTGCCGGAAAAGCGTCCCGCGCAGGTCGTCAATCTGTCGATTGATGATATAAGCGCGCATTTTCGGATCGCTCGTTTGCTCGAGCAGATGGTGGGTGAGCAGTTCCTCATTGAACGTCGATGCAACCTCGGCCAGAAAGATCGGGTACTCGTAATCCTGAAAGCGCTGCGATTCTTGCGAAAACCAGGTATGCATCGAATGACCAGCTTCATGCGCGAGCGTATAAACATCCGAGAAGACGTCGTCCTTATAATTCATCAGGATGTAGGGCGGCGCGCCGTAACTTCCGGACGAAAACGCGCCGCTACGTTTGCCTTTCGTTTCATAGCGATCACACCAGCGGCCTCGCAGGCCCTCCGCTAAAACATCGACATATTGCTCTCCGAGCGGGGCGAGCGCAGCGAGAACCATCTCAACCGCGCGGTCGAAACTGGTGCGCGTTTCAATTTTTGGAACCAGCGGCACATACGTGTCGTAATGATGCAACTCCGACAACCCGAGCGCACGCTGGCGCAATTTGAAGTAGCGAAAGAGCGGATCGAGGTTGTCGCGCACGGAGGCGATCAACCCCTCATAAACAGCGACCGGGACATCGTCGGGAAACAGCGCGGCTTCAATAGCAGATGAGTAATGTCTCGCCCGCGCATGAAAGACATTCGCCTTCACCGAGTAAGCGAGTGATGTGGCAAGGGTGTATTGGTGATCTTGAAACTCCGCGTAGAACTGGTGAAAGGCGCGCTTGCGCAATTCATGATCACGCTTCACCAGAAATGAACTGAACGAATTTTGCGTAAGAGGTTTCTCCCGTCCGGCCTCGTCGGTCAAGACGCCGAATTTCATATCCACGTCAGTCAATTGGGAAAATGTGTCGTCATAACCGCTGAGCGCGACTCCACTCAGCGCGAGAAGGCGTTCCTCGGGCTCGGAAAGCACGTGCGATTTCATCCGGCGGATTTTGTGCAATTTGATCCGCCAATCGGCCAGCGCTGAATCAAGCATAAACTTTGCGAAAGTTTCGTCATCGATCGCCTGAATCTCGGGAACAACAAACGCCGCCGTTTCACCGATCTTTGTTAGCAGATTCTGAGTTTGCCCAATCCGCGCGAGGTATTCGTTTTTTGTGCTGTTCTCCGCCAGTTGAAGCGACGCGTAGTGATAAACGCGCTCGAGTTTCAGTTCGAGCGACTTCTCAAACTCAAGCAGATCGGCCAGAGTTTGCGCCGATTCCCCTACTCTGCCTTTCCAATCCTGAAGCTTCGGATACGTCTGCTGAAGCCAGGCAAAATCCTCCTGCCATTTGCCCACGTCGGCGAACAGATGCGTCAGGTCCCACTTGTCGGGCTCGGGAATTTGAGAGCGTGTTGGGACGTGCTGAGCAGTCATTTCTTAGCCACAGATAAACACGGATTGACACTGATAAAGGCTAAAAGCGTAGCGGCGATCTGATTCTTCCAGTTCAACATCTGTGTTCCATCTGTCGAAAATCGAGCGCCCCGACTATCTGTTTCGCGTTTTCTTGGATTTTTGTTTCAATTTTTTGTGCAGCGCATCGATTGCTGGGTGGCGCGCGATCAACTTGAGCGCGCGTTCGAGCAATTCTTTTCCCGGCGGAATCTTGTGCCAAGGCGATGCACCCGAGGGATGCGGCAGCGGAATGAGATGAAAGCAGTGACCTGCGCGCTCGACGCGAAATTTGCGACCGATCACTTTCTCTAATTTTAGGCAGTCGATGAATTGCATAATAGCTAGTCGGCCGACGGGAATTATGAGACGCGGCCGCAAAATTTGGATCTCGTCATCCATCCAGGAAGAGCAGTTGTGAATTTCGTCCGGGACCGGTACACGATCGCCACTGGCTGGAGTTTTGCCGGGAAAACATCGACAGACCGCTGCGAAATAGATTGCCGATCTCACAGCGGCTTCGTTCAGACCACAGAATTGATCGAACCAGCGAAACATTGTTTTACCGGCAGTGTGGGCGAAAGGGCGTTGCAACACCGGCTCACGCGGACCGGGAGCCTGGCCGATCAACATGACATTGCTCAGGACCGCCCCGCCCGAAACCGGGGTTGATTGCATGCAGGGACAACGCCTGCATTGCAAGAGATGAGCGACATGGTCGTCGAGTCGAGTTTGAATGCATGATTGAACGACCATTTTGAAAATGGTCAGCGCCGGAAGATCGACAATAACAAACTCAGCACGATGCTGAG
>WNGN01001317.1_pt1 | contig 16330 bp, 10 predicted proteins | sample 5400561 | NCBI WGS metagenome assembly WNGN01 (sample SAMN13153379, study PRJNA577476) | soil metagenome | isolation source: 115 cm soil or saprolite under Garry oak tree replicate 2 | place: USA:California | collected 2016-06-15
CCCGGATGGCCGATATTTGTCGCCCACTGGAGGGCCGTGCCGATGGGTTTGAGCTTCGTCGGCGGATTCGAGCCGAACGGGTCGCTTGACGTCTGTTGCTCCATCCAGCGGTTGCCCGCAGCGGGCTTCTGCGCCAGCGGCGTGCTGGGGTCCGCGGCGGCTCCGGGGAAGGAGGGGAAGTTGTAGAGCTTGCTGGCCAAGATCGCGTCGCGATTGTGGGCCACGAGGTCGACCAGGAACTGTTTCGCCACATCGGGACTCTGGGCGAACTTCCAGATGGCGTAGATCCCCATCACGTGCTCGCACGCCCACCCTGTGCCGCGCGGCCCTTTCAGCGCCGGCACGAAAAAGATGTCGTCGGCGACCGGAAGCTTGTTGTCCTGGGCGGTGCGATAGGCAGAGATCGAGTTCAGGATGTAGGACGTCTGGCGGGCGTTCAGGGCCTGATTGTTGGAGGCGGCGTTCCAGCTCAGCACGGCGGGCGTCATCCCCGCCTTGTAGAGCCGCACGCCAAACCGCAGCGCCTCGAGCGTCTGCTCCGACTTTAAGATCACGTTCTCGTTGGCGTCCTGGACCGAGCCGTCGAACGACCACAGCATCGCGCGCGTCGCCATGTTGGTATCAAGCTCCTGCGACATCCCGATCCCGATCGGGATTTGGATCTCGGGATGCTTGGCGTGGATCTGCGGCCCCGCCGTCACGAGGTCCTCCCACGTCTTGGGCCCGTCCGGCATGCCGATCTCGGTCCACAGGCTCTTCAAGTAGTCGCCAGGATCGGGGACGTAGTTGTCGCTGAAGCCGAACCATTTGCGCGTCACGGGATTGTTGGTGGCGCGCTTACAGAGATCGAGGATCGGCCCGTGGGTGCGCTCGGCGTCGCGCACGACGTCCGCCATGTCGAGGACCTGCGGCTCGAACGCGCCCGGCGGCGACAGGAATTGAAAGAGGTCGTGACCCTGTTGGGCCGCGACCTCAGCGTTCGCCCGCGTCGTCAGGTCCGCCAGGGCGATGTGATCCACCGTAACCTCGACGCCCTTCTGCGTGCCCCAGTCCTTGGCGTACTTGTCGAACCAGGTGTCGTAGGCGGGGACGAAATGGCTCCACTGCATGATCTTCAGCGTCTTCTGCTGGCGCTTGATCAGGATGGTTGGGCCGAGCACGACCGCCGCTGCGGCGGCGCCGGTCGTGGTGACGAATTGCCGCCGATCCATCCCTTTCCGCCTGGTCATGGACCTACCCTCCATTCATTTCATTCGGAAGGCGACTCGCGGCGAAGCGGACGACGCTCCGCCGCGAGCTCGCAAGACTCTTCAGAGCGTGTACAGCACGCTGAGGGCGTACTGGTCAGCCGTCCGGATACCAGTGCTCCACCTTGTCACCGCCCGGAAATACTCGAGCCCCAGCGAGTAGCGGCCGGCCCGAAACCGGATCAGCGCATCGGTGTCGTGATTCAACCGACGGAGTAGCGCGACGCCGTTGTCCGCCAGGAACTTCGACGCGTCCGGCTGGTCCATGCCGTAGTAGAACCACAGGCCCCAGTGGGGCGTCAGGTCGTAACCGGCCTGGGCCCACGCGCCCCAGCCCTGGATTTTCCCTTGCTGCGCAGCGACGGCGTTGGACCCGGCGCCCTGCGTGATGTGGCCAAACTGCTGTCCGATGTTGTGGCCGAAATAATAGTTGCCGTGCAGTGTCAGTTTCCCCGACGTGATGTTATGGCCGGTCTCGAAAGCCCAGCCGTTCAAGTCGCCGCCGTTGACCCCAACCCCGTTCACGTCCTTGTTGTCCACGTGGTAGACCACGTAGCCGTTCCAGTTCGCGCCGCCGAATTTCTTGGCGAGGTTGAACCGGGCTTCGAACTGCGGCTTTCCGGACGCCTCACCGCTCCCGACGCCGCTAGCCCCCACGGCCGGGCCCGAGCCCTTCAACAGGGCCAACTGCAGCTGCACGGTGAGCGGCTTGCCGGGCCTGAGGTCGTGATAGAGGAACACGCCCGGGAACCGCCAGCCAATCATGCCGGTCGCGCCATATCCCAGGGGGAAGGCGAGATGCGTCAGCGACACGGGCACTTCGCCGAACAGCGGCGCCCAGAACTGGCCCACGCGCAGCGTCGTGTGGCCGTTCGTCAGATCCACGTAGGCAAAGCGGGCGCGGAGCTGTGGCTGCTCATCCCCGAACGGCGGGGTACCGTTGATGGCGCCGAAGAAATCGGCCTCGAGCGTGGCCTTCGGTGCCCACCTGCCCAACACCGGTCCGGCGCTGAAGTCGAACCGGATGCGGGTGTTCCGGATGTCGCCGTCCAAGAACCCTTGGTCGGTCGTGGGCTGCGCCAGGCTCGCCCACTCGGCGTTCTGACCCTGCCCGAAGTCGAACAAGCCCCGGTTGTTGTGCATTGTGGCGTTGATGAAGCCACCGATGGTGAGCGTGTCACCCGCCCCAAGCTTCACTGTTTGCTGTGCGCCCGCGGTCCGTACACTCCCGAGCGTCACGAGCGCCGCGACGATGATCCCAGAGAATCGCGCTACTCGCATTCTCATGATCTCCTCCCCAGGTGAGACTGCGTGAACGACACTCAGCCTTTCACCGCTCCCATGGTGAAGCCCTGAATGAAGCGATCGATGAAGAGGTTGTAGATGATGGCGAGCGGGATACTGGTAAACAATGCAGCGGCCATGAGGGAGCCCCAGTGGTACACATCGCCGCGCACCAGCGCGATGGGGACGCCCAGGCTGACGGTCATGCGATCGACCGAGCTGATAAACGTCAGCGCGTACACGAATTCTTGCATAACCAACGTGAACGTGAAGACGACCACGGTCAAGATGCCCGGCAGGATGAGACGCGGCGCTACCCGCAAGATTACGGCCAGCCGGCTGTAGCCGTCGATCATGGCCTGCTCCTCGATCTCCCACGGCACCGACCGCATGAATCCCATCACGAGCCAGGTGCAGAATGGAATCGTCATAGTCGGATAGACGAGAATCAGGGCGCCGAGCGAGTTCTGCAGGCCCAGTAGCGAGATCACGCGGGAGAACGGGATGAACAGCAGGGTGGGAGGGATAAGATAGGTGAAGAAAATGCCCATCCCCAACCGTTCACCCCAACGCCCGGCGAGCCGGGCCAGGCTGTACCCCGCCGGCACCGCTACGACCACCGTGATGATCACCACGGCGACGATCACGAGCAAGGTGTTCGCCACCCAACGCAGGAAGTCCGTCTGTCCGAACAGCAAGCGCACGTGTTCGAGCGTCGGCGGGTCGTTGAAGATCCAGGGCACGTGCCGCGTGTCGAACGCCCCGACGTACAGGTCCCGGTTCTGCTTGAATGCGGTGATGAACATCCAATAGAACGGAAAGCCGGCGAACGCCGTGAAGCCCAGCGCCGCGGCGTACAGCGCCACGCGCTTCAGCGGAGCCCCCCCTCTCGCGCGCCGACCTCGGCCCGGCGAGCGAACCGCAGCAAGAGGACGGCGACGGCGATGAGGAACGGCAGGAGGAAGACGGCGATCGCGGCGCCCTGCCCCAGATCGGCGCCCAGCACGCCGCGTTGGAACGCGAGCGTAGGCAGGACATGGGTGGTATTCGCCGGTCCTCCGCCCGTCAGGATGAATACGACGCCGAGGTCCGTCGCGGTATAGACCACGCCGAACAACACGGCGACGGCCACGACCGGAAGCAGCAGCGGCAGCTCGACGTGGACGAGGCGTCGCCAGAAGCCTGCGCCGTCCACGATCGACGCTTCGATGACGTCCTGCGGAATTGACGCGAGGCCCGCGAGCACGATCATGGTCGCGAACGGGAAGATTCGCCATGCCTGCACGATAATGATCGCGACGAGCGCGAGGGTGGGCTCCCCGAGCCAGTAGAGCCAGCCGTGGAGAAGACCGGCCACCTTGAGCGTCCAGTTGATCACGCTGAACGTCGAGTCGAAGATCCAGGTCCAGGCGATCGCGGCGAGTGAGACGGGGACCGCCCACGGCAACAGCAACACGAACCGCGCGGCGCGCTTGCCGTGGAAGGTAGCGCGGAACACCTGGGCCGCCGCCGTCGCCAGGACGACGACGAGCACTTGGGATCCGATCGTCACGATCGCCGTGTTGCTGAGCGAGCGGAGAAAGATCGGGTCGGCGAGAATGGTGGTGTAATTGCGAAAACCGGCCCAGTTGAAGGTCAGGCTCCCCGCGGTGGCGCTCGAGAAGCTGAGCAGAATCGCCAGCACGAATGGCACGCCGACGAGCAGGATCACGTAGGCAAGGGCCGGGCTGAGCATCGCCGCGCCGAGTAGATCTTCGCGATCGGCAAACTTCACCGCCCCCCCGCCCCCCCTCCCCCCGGCACCCGCGCCCCGGTCTCAGCATTGAAGTAGCAGAGCGCCCGCTCGGGCACGGCGAAATCGAGCAGCACTCCCTCTTCTTCCGGAATTGCCCGTCCGACGTTAGCGGGCAGCTTCGCGATTACCGTTGCGCCGGGGGCCGTTTCTACGGTTCCGTACACGTATCGGTCCGAGCCCAGGTACTCCACGCGCCGGACGATGAGCGGAACCAGGTGGAGCGGCTCCCGCCCGCCGAAGTGGTCGCGGGGGAGCAGGTGCTCGGGCCGGAAGCCCAGCAGCATCCCGCCGGGCTGTTCGACGAGGTTCATAGGTGGCTGCCCGAGAAACGTGGCGACGAACGTGTCGACGGGGTCCTCGTAGACCTGCTGGGGGGTGCCCACCTGCCGCACCCTTCCGCGATCCATGACCGCGATACGGTCACCCAGGCCTAAGGCTTCGACCTGATCGTGCGTGACGTACACGGTGGTACGCCGGATCTGCCGCTGGAACCGCTTCAGCTCGTCGCGCGCGGTGTTACGAAGCTTGGCATCGAGGTTGGCGAGCGGCTCGTCGAGCAGGAACACCTGGGGGTCCCGCACCAGGGCGCGGCACAGCGCGACGCGCTGGCGCTCGCCGCCCGACAGCTGGCGCGGGTAGCGGTCCAGGTAGCGCGTAATCCCGAACAGGTCCGCCGCCCAGCGGACTTTCTCGGTGATGTTCGCGCGCGGCAGGCCGGCGGCTTCGAGGGGAAACGCGATGTTCCCGAAGACGGTGCGGTGCGGATAGAGGGCGTAACTCTGGAACACCATCGCGATGCCGCGGGCGCGCGGTGGCACTACTCCGTCCACCCGCCGGCTGCCGATGTAGATCTCGCCCGCGCTCGGATGCTCCAGGCCCGCGATCATGCGGAGCAGCGTCGTCTTGCCGCAGCCCGATGGCCCCAGCAGGACCAGCAGCTCTCCATCGCGGATCGAGAGATCGACCCCATCGACCGCGTCATGGTCGCCGAACCGCTTGCGCAACGCGCGGATTTCCACGCCTGCCATGTAGGTCAAAAGATAGACGCCCAGCGGCCTCTCGGCCTCTTCCTCGTCATCTAGCCATCTCAATCCCTTCCAAATCATATTTCTGTCCCCTCGTAGGAGAGCTGGCGCGTTATGCGCGTGTACAAGACTCCCGAAATTCGCAATGTGGCCGTAGTTGGCCACGGCGCGAGCGGCAAGACCTCTCTGGTCGATGCGCTGGCGTTCGTGGCCGGAACGAGCAAACGGCACGGCTCAGTCAAGGATGGCACCGCCCTCACCGATTACACCGCCGACGAAATCGAACGCAAGTACTCCATCAACCTCGCGCTGGCCGTCGCCGAGTGGATGGACACGAAGATCAACCTGATCGACACCCCCGGATACCTGGATTTCACGGGTGACGCCCTCGCGGGCGTGTACGCTGCCGATTCCGCAGTCGTCGTGCTGTCCGCGACGTCCGGCGTCGAAGTCGGAACCGAGAAGGTGTGGGATTATTGCGAGCGCCGCGCGCTGCCGCGCCTGTTCTTCGTGTCGTTGATGGACAAGGAGCACGCCAACTTCGAGCGCGTCTTCGATCAGATCAAGCAACAGCTGACGCCCAAGGTGATCCCGGTGGAGATCCCGGTCGGGGAGGGGATGGAATTCCACGGGATCATCAATCTCTTCTCGAAGAAGGCGCACCTCTACAAGAAGGGCACGAAGGCGGGCGAATACGACGAGGTCGACGTCCCGGACGAGTACAAGGATCGGTTCGAGAAGTACTCGCAAGAGCTGATCGAGAGCATCGCCGCGACGGACGACACGCTGCTCGAGCGCTACCTCGGCGGCGAAGAGATCGGCCGCGATGAAGCGATCGCCGCGATGAAGGCCGGGATGGCGAAAGGGGAGCTCTTCCCGCTGTTCTGCGGCGCTGCCGAGCTGACGTACGGAACGCGTGCCCTCCTCAGCAAGCTCGTCGAATTGTGCCCGGCCCCGCAGGAGCGCCCACCCGTCGAGGCGCAGAAGTGGGGAACCGCCGAGCGGCTCACCCTCAAGTCCGACGACGCAGGGCCGCTGGCGGCGCAGGTCTTCAAGACGGTCTCGGAGCCGCATGTGGGCGACGTCACGCTGTTCCGCATCTTCTCGGGCCGCGTCAAGAACGGGCAGGACGTCTGGAACGCGCCGCGCGAAGCGTCGGAGAAACTGAACCATCTCTGCGTCGGTATGGGAAAAGAGCGTATCGAAATCCCCGAGCTGCACGCGGGCGACATCGGTGTGGTCGCCAAGCTGCGCGACACGCATACCAACGACACGCTCTCGACCAAGGACATGGGGCTCGTCCTGCCGAAGATCCCGTTCCCCGAGCCGGTGATCACGGTCGCCGTCGAGGTGAAGCAGCGCGGCGAAGAAGACAAGCTCTCGACCGGACTGCACAAGCTGCACGAAGAGGATCCCACCTTCCATCACGAGTACAACAGCGAGCTGTCCCAGACCCTCATCCGGGGACTCGGCGAGCGGCATCTCGAGATCGTAGTGGGGCGGTTGGCGCGGAAGTTCGGCGTCCATGCGCTGACCACCAAGCCCAAGGTCGCCTACCGCGAGACGTTCCGGGGGAAATCGGAGGGGCAGGGGAAGCACAAGAAGCAGACCGGCGGGCGTGGGCAGTACGGCGACTGCTGGATCCGCATCGCGCCGCTGCCGCGCGGCTCAGGGGTACAGTTCGTGGATGAGATCGTCGGCGGTGTGATCCCGCGCCAGTATATCCCGGCCGTCGAGCGTGGCGTGCTGGAGGCGGCACACAAGGGGCCCGTGGCCGGCTACCCGGTCGTGGACTTCAAGTTCGAGCTATACGACGGCTCCTACCACGACGTCGACTCCAACGAAATGTCGTTCAAGATGGCCGGCATCCTCGCGTTCCGGAACGTGAGCCCGGGGGCCCGGCCCGTCCTGCTGGAGCCGATCATGGACGTCGAGGTCTGGACGCCGGACGACTACCAGGGCGCCGTCATGGGCGACCTCTCGTCACGCCGTGGGCACATTGTCGGCACCGAGAAGGACGGACGGCTCACGAAGGTGAAGGCGCTAGTCCCCGAGGCAGAGCTCGACCGCTACGCTACGACGCTGCATTCGATCACGCACGGGCGCGGCACGTACAAGATGAAGTTCCACGTGTATCAGGACGCGCCGCCGGAAATCGCGGCGAAGGTGACCGAGGCGCGGAAGAAGGAGCTGGAAGAAGCGAAAGCATAATGCTCGCCCGTTGGCTGCGCCTCTGGTTTGGTTTCAGCGATCCGGTCGATCGCGGAACGTACTTTCGCCACGGCTTGGGTCTCATGGCGCTTAAGTACGCGGTCGACGCCCTCCTGATCTGGCGCTTTGCCGGCAGAATATGGACGCTCTCCAACTATCTCTCTCCGTTGCTCAGCACGCGGCAGCAGCTCTTGCGCAGCGCCCCGCCGTGGCTGCTGCCAGTCCTCGTGGTGATCGCGTTGCCGTTCCTGTGGATTGGCGTCAGCATGACGATGCGCCGCGCCCTAGACGCCGGCGCGAGTCCGTGGGTCGCGTTGTTCTTCTTTGTGCCGGGGCTGAATCTCATCCTCATGATGGTGCTGTGCCTGCCGCCCTCGCGGCCGCCTCGCATAATACCTTCCGACGCCGCGGCCAGCTCGGCGCCGGAGCGCTTCCAAAGCGCGATGCTTGGCGTCGCCGCCTCGCTCGCGATCACGCTGATCTCGGTGCTCGTTGCCGTCTACCTGCGCCGTCGCTATTCGACCGGCCTCTTCCTCGGCGTGCCGTTCACTATCGGCTACATCACCGCCTACATCTACAACTACCGTGTCGACCGTCCGGCGGGTGAGTCGGTGGGGCTGGCGCTGGGGAGCGTGACGATCGCCGCGGGAGCGATGGTCGTATTTGCGCTCGAGGGGCTGATCTGCATCGGCATGGCTTTGCCGATCGCGTGGGCGATTGCCCTGCCTGGCGCGGTGCTGGGCCGTGTCATGGCGCGACGAGCCATGTTCGGCTCCACGGGCGCTGGGATGGCTCTTCTCGTGCCCCTGTTCCTGGGCGTCGAGCCGCGGGGAGCGCCCACACCACACGAGGTGGTGACCATCGTCGAGATCGCCGCGCCGCCGGATGAGGTGTGGCGTCACGTGGTGACGTTCCCGGACTTGCCGCCGCCCACCGCGCTGCTATTCCGTGCCGGCGTCGCGGCGCCGACGCGGGCGCGCATCGAAGGCAGCGGCGTCGGCGCGGTGCGCTACTGCGACTTCACGACCGGCAGCTTCGTCGAGCCGATCACCGCCTGGGATGAGAACCAGCGCTTGGCGTTCGACATCACCGCGCAGGCGCCGCCGATGTCGGAGCTCAGTCCGTACCGCAATGTGAACCCACCGCACCTGGACGGGTACTTCCGTGCAACCCACGGCGAGTTCCGGCTCACCCCCCTGCCGGGCGGCCGTACGCGCCTCGAAGGGCGCACCGCGTACGTCGTGGATATGTTCCCACAGCGCTATTGGACCCTGGCGGCAGGCCGCATCGTCGCGGCCATCCACGAGCGCGTGTTGCGACACATCGCAGCTTTGGCCGAGGAGGAAGAGCCCTGATGAGAGCCACCGTCCTCTGTATGACCCTTGCTGTCGCAGCGGCCTGCCAGCCCGTCGATCGAAAGCGGCAGGCCTCCAACCTCGCCGACTCCATTGCGGCGGCCGTCACGACCACGCGAGTCGAGCCGCCACCTCCCGCCGCTCCGGGCGCCACGCGGGTGCTGGCGGTGCCCGGATTCTCCACGCCGGAATCAGTGCTGCTCGACTCGGCGCAGGACATCTACTTCGTCTCGAACATCAACGGCTCCCCGACGGCGAAGGACAACAACGGGTTCATCAGTCGCGTGCGGCCCGACGGGGCGATCGAGAACCTCAAGTTCATCGAGGGCGGCCGAGCGGGAGTGACGCTCAACGCGCCGAAGGGCCTCGCGGTGGCCGGGGATACGCTCTGGGTGGCCGACATCGACGTGGTGCGCGCGTTTAACGCGCGCACTGGCGCGCCCATCGACAGCGTGAAGTTCGACAGCGCGAGCGCGGGGGGCGGGGGAGCAGTGTTCTTGAACGACGTAACAGTCGCCTCGACGGGCGCGATCTACGTCACCGATACCGGAATCCGGTTCGACGACGTGGGCAACGTGTTGCATCCCGGACCCGACCGCGTATTCCGCATCGGTCCCGACCGCAAGGTCACGGTCGCGGCGCGGGGCGACAGTCTGGGCTGGCCGAACGGGATCACAGTAGATCCTGTGGGCAAGCGGTTCATCATCGTGTCCTTCGGGCCGACCAAGACGGTGCTCGCGTGGAAGCCGGGGGACAAGGCCCCCAAGGTCATCGCCCGGGGCGCTGGAGGGTTCGACGGTGTCGTGATCGCCGGCACGAGGATCCTGGTGTCGAGCTGGACCGATTCCACCGTGTCCGCGTACGAGAGCGGGCAGGAGGTGAAGGTGATCACCGGCGTGCCGAGTCCCGCGGACATCGGCTACGACGCGAAGCGCAATCGCGTATTGATCCCGATCTTTACGGGGAATCGCATAGAGATCTGGCAGCTGCAGTAGCTCGTGGTGCACGCGGTCAGCAGCTACACCTGGTAGATGATGCTCGTCACCTGCCCAATGGCCGCATGCGCGCCCGCCGTTACCTCGCGCGGCGTTTGGGGTTCTTGATAGCACACCCCAAGAGAGGAGCTCGCGATGCGCGAATCCTCGCTTCAGAGTCTTTACGAGCGCCGCTGTGTGGTGTTGAACCAGCTGAGCGCTGCCCTCCGAGGCCGTGTCGTGGCATTGTGGCGCGTCGCGCGCGGCGGACTTGCGATGACCGAAGCCGTCAGCCGGCCGCAGCCGCCCGGCGGTGCTGTCGAGTTCGATGTCGGTGGAATGCTGCGGCAGTGGGGCAGGCTGGCTCTTCCCGATAGCCTGTGGGTCGGCTGCTGCGTCGATGCCGATCGCTGGCACGTGGCCGCGGTGCGGAGTGATCCACCTGCACCACCCCCGACCGGGATCGAGCGCCGCAGCCCCGAGCGGCTCGTCGTTGAGCTCGGCGGGCTATGCCTCGGTGCTCATGAGCGGGCGTGGATGGCGGTCGATCAAGCCACCGTTTATCTGTCCTCCGCGCTCGAGCTGCTCGAGATGTGCTTAGGGCGCGTGCGAACGGCGGAAGGCCTTTCGCCGAACGGCCGCGCGCACATTCTCGCCGACCTGGCGGGCGTCGCCGACGTCATCAACGACGCGCTGCAGGCCTAGAGGTTCGGCTCCTGCTGCGTGAGGCAGTGGAGCGTGCCGAGCCCCCAGACGAGATCGACCGCGTGGATTCCCACGACGGGTCGGTCGGGAAACAGCTCGGCCAGGATACCGAGGGCGATACGATCCTTCGGGTCGTTGAAGGTCGGGACGAGCACGGCGGCGTTGGCGATGTAGAAGTTCGCGTAGCTGGCCGGTAGGCGGACGCCGTCGAAGTAGAGTGGGGCGGGCATCGGGAGGTCGATTACCTCGATGCTCGCCCCTCTTTCCAGATGCATCCCCTGCAGCCGCTCGCGATTCTCGGCGAGCGGTTTGTAGTTCACATCCTTGGGATCGCTCTCTCGACACAGCACGACGGTCGCGTGGTTGACGAAGCGGCACAAGTCGTCCACATGGCCGTGCGTGTCGTCGCCCGCGATCCCTTTGCCGAGCCACAACGTATTCGTGATGCCGAGCGTCTCGCGGAACACGTTCTCGATCTCATAGCGCGAGAGTCCCGGATTGCGAGCCTGCACCTTGGAATCGAGCAGGCACTCCTCGGTTGTGAGCAGGGTGCCCCTGCCGTTCACGTCGATACTGCCGCCTTCCAGCACGACACGCGCGTCGATGAGGGGGAGCTTGAACTTCTTGGCGGCAAGCTCGGGAATCTTGTCGTCCTTCTTCCAGTCCTTGTACTTCGCCCACGCGTTGAAATGAAAGCGGGCGATGGCGAGCCCCGTCCCCTGGCGAACGAAGATGGGACCAAAATCCCGCGTCCAGCCGCGATTGGTCGGGAAACGGAGGAAGTAGACCCGGTCCAACTCAACGCCGGCCTTCTTCAGGATCCTGCTCGCCTGTGCCTGGTGCGCCGCGGAGTTGACGAGGATGCGGACGATCTCGCCTCGCGCGAGTGCGCGAACGATCTCGCCGTAGACCCAGGGGACGGGAGGAAACTTGCCGGGCCAGTCGGAGACATTGTGCGGCCAGCCGATCCAGGTGGCCGCATGCGGCTCCCACTCGGCGGGCATCCGCACGTCGCTAATCAGTCAGAAACCGGTGCTGAATGCCGTCGTACGCGTCGGTGCGGCGGTCGCGCAGGAATGGCCAGTTGCGGCGCACCTCTTCGATCCGTGCCAGGTCGACCTGCGACACCACGAGCGCCTCGTCCTCGGCGGCCTCGGCTACCATCACGCCGAACGGGTCACAGACGAACGAGTGGCCCCAGAATTCGATCCCCGCTCCCTGGCCGCCGAGCTGCTCGAATCCGACGCGATTTACCGCCGCGACCCAGCAACCGTTCGCGATGGCGTGGCTGCGCTGGATCGTTTTCCACGCATCCAGTTGCTGCTCGCCGTATTTCTCTTTCTCGGAAGGATGCCAACCAATGGCGGTCGGGTAGAGCAGAATGTTGGCGCCCTGGAGGGCGGTGAGACGCGCGCCTTCGGGATACCACTGGTCCCAGCACACCAGCGTGCCAATCGGCCCGACCTTGGTATCGAACGCGCGAAAGCCCAGATCGCCCGGCGTGAAGTAGAACTTCTCGTAATAGGAGGGATCGTCGGGAATGTGCATCTTGCGGTAGATCCCCTTCACTTTGCCGTCGGCGTCGATCACGGCGGCGGTGTTGTGGTAAAGACCGGCCGCGCGTCGCTCGAACAGCGACGCGATCACTACGATGCCGTTCTCCTTCGCAATTTTTCCCAGCGTTTCCGTCGTCGGGCCGGGCACCGCTTCGGCCAGATCGAAGAGCGCGTGGTCCTCGCGCTGGCCGATGTAATGCGTGCGGAACAGCTCCGGAAGGCAAACGAGCGTCGCACCCTGCTGCGCGGCTTCGCGAATGCGTGCGACTGCCTTCCCCAGGTTCGCCTGCGGATCGTCGCTCATGCGCATCTGCACGAGCGCGATTTTGAACTGCATGGGGAGCGATCCAGACATGGGGCGTAGACTACCATGATTATTCACAGGCTGAAAGCCTGTGCTCGACCTGCATTGTCCTTAGGACAATGATTGCCGAGCGCACCCTTTAGGGCGTGGAAGTCACCGGGTCGGGAGTTGTGGACTCTTCGACTGCCACCGACGCCGGCGGCGCCACCTTCCGAAACTGCAACCGGTACACGTCCCACTGCGCGAGCAGCGCACGGGCGCGAGCGCTGCCGGTTTTGTGAAAGTGCTGCTGCACGAGCTGGCGAACGACGCGCTCGTCCATCGTGTTCAGCCCGCTGACCACAACCATTTCCAGGTTGCAGCGCGACTCGAGCGTGCGGTGCTCGTCGAGCACGTAGGCGATGCCGTTCGACATGCCGGCCGCAAAATTGCGGCCCACCGGCCCTAACACGACGACCACGCCCCCGGTCATGTACTCGCAGCAGTGGTCGCCCGCGCCTTCGATCACCGCGACCGCACCGGAGTTGCGCACCGCAAACCGATCTCCGACGCCGCCGGCCGCGAAGAGATGGCCGGACGTCGCGCCATACAGCGCGGTATTCCCGAGCAGCACGTGCGATCCACTCCCATAGGCGGCGTCCCGGAATGGCCGGATGACGACCTCGCCACCGCAGAGCCCCTTGCCCACGTGGTCGTTCGCCTCGCCCTCGAGGTGCAGGTGCATGCCCGGCAGAGTGAACGCTCCGAAACTCTGGCCGGCGCTCCCGCGGAAGCGCAGCCGCAGTGGGGTTCGGGGTCCCCCCCCCGAGCCCCCGTGGACGCGCGCGATTTCGCCGGCGATGCGGGCCCCCACGGTCAGGTGGTGATTCCCGATCGGGATCACGCGCGGTACCGCATCCTGCCGCTCGAGAATCTCGGCATCGAGCGACACGAGGCCGGGACGAACGTTCCGCTCCACTGTGCGCCGCCGCGGCTCCGCTTGGCTCGCTGGGGCTGACAACAGCGCCGAGAGATCGAGCAGGCTCGCGCGCGGCGTTTCCGGTCGTTCGATACGCCGCAGCAGCTCGACGCGGCCGACGAGATCGTCCACGCGGCGCACGCCGAGCGATGCCATGATTCGGCGAACGTCCTCGGCGATGTGTGTGAAGTAGGCGACCACCTGCTCCGGCGTGCCGCGGAACTTCGCGCGCAGCTCGGGCCGCTGCGTGGCGATGCCGGTCGGGCAGGTGTTCAGGTGGCACTGGCGCGCCATCGCGCAGCCGACCGCGACGACTGTGGCCGTGCCGAACCCGAAAGATTCTGCGCCGAGCAGCGCGGCGATCACGACGTCCCGTCCGGTGCGCAAGCCGCCGTCGACGCGGACCTCGATGCGCTGGCGCAGCTTGTTGCGCATGAGAATCGCCTGCGTCTCCGCGAGCCCCAGCTCCCAGGGGGAGCCGGCGTGCTTGATCGACGACAGGGGGGACGCGCCGGTGCCGCCGTTGTGTCCTGAGATGAGCACGTAGTCGGCATACGCCTTGGCGACGCCCGCCGCGACGGTGCCGACTCCCGCCTCCGCGACGAGCTTCACGCCGACGCGCGCGGCCGGATTCACCTGCTTGAGGTCGTGGATCAGCTGCGCCAAGTCTTCGATCGAGTAGATGTCGTGGTGCGGTGGCGGCGAGATCAGGGGGATCCCGACGACCGCATGCCGCAAGCGCGCGATGAGATCGGTGACCTTGTGGCCGGGTAGCTGGCCGCCCTCGCCGGGCTTGGAGCCCTGCGCGATCTTGATCTCGAGCTCATCGGCCCGGACGAGATATGCCGTCGTCACGCCGAACCGGCCCGACGCCACCTGTTTGATGCGGTTGTCGGCCCGGTCCCCATCGCTGCGTGGGCCGTACGTCGCCGGGTCTTCGCCGCCCTCGCCCGAATTCGAGCGGGCGTGCATCCGGTTCATCGCGATCGCGAGGGTCGCGTGGGCCTCCGGCGAGAGCGCACCGAGTGACATGGCGCTCGAGATGAATCGCCGCCGGATCTCTTCGGCCGGTTCGACTTCAGTGAGTGGAATCGACGACTGTTCCACGAAGTCGAGCAGGTCACGCGGGCCCGCGGGCGCGCGCGCACGCACGCGCTCGTCGAAGGCCATGTGATCGCCGTCTTGCAAGGCCCGAACCAGCGGCGGCGACCAGCCGTGATCCTCGCCGTCGCGCCGGTAGCGCACGCGGCCGTGATCGGGCAGTACCCCGGCGCTGTGATGCCGCTTCAGCACATCTTCGGCAATTTCTTTGAAACCGATGCCGCCGATGATCGACGCGGTGCCCGTCAGGCAGCGGTCGATCACTTCCTGGCCCAGGCCGATCGCTTCGAAGATCTGCGCGCCGGCGTAGGACTGCAGCGTTGAGATCCCCATTTTCGAGAGGATCTTGAGCAATCCCTTTTCGACTGCGCTGCGGTACTTCTCGGCCGAGGACTCGGCGTCCCGCAGACATTGCAGTGCGAGCCAGGGATGCACCGCCTCCGCGCCGTATCCGAAGAGCGCGCCAAAGTGATGCACGTCCCAGGCGTCGCCCGCTTCGGCGACGAGGCCAACCCGGATGCGCTGTCCCGCCTGCACGAGGCGCTGGTGCACGGCGCCGATCGCCAGCAGCATGGGGATTGGCGCGCGGGTCTTATCCGCGTCGCGGTCGCTGATGACCAGAATCGTGGCGCCGCCGCCACGGCGCACCGCCTTGACCGCCTCGCGGCTGAGCGTTTCGAGCGCGCGCGACAATTCCTCGGGGCCGGCGGCTGCCTCCCAGACCGCGCTCAGGGTGGTGATCTCCGCGCCGCCGGCGCGGCGCAAGGCCGCCATTTCCTCCGCGAGCAGCACCGGGTGGTCGAGACGCAGCAATGTCCGGCCCCCACCGCCAGGGCGTTGCGCGAGCACCGAGCCACGCCGGCCGAGATACATCACCAAGGACATCACCAACTCTTCGCGCAGCGGATCGATGGCCGGATTGGTGACCTGCGCGAAGCGCTGGCGGACATAGGCGTACAGACTCTGCGGCAGCCGGGACAGCGGCGCGATCGGTGTGTCGTCGCCCATGCTCCAGATCGCGTCGCGGCCTTCGGCGGCCATCGGCGAGATTACGTAGCGCAGGTCCTCGTGGCTGTAGCCGAACGCGTGCTGGCGCGCGCTCAGCTCGTCGGCGGGAAGCGCGGGCCCCACCGCGGGTACCTCCGTCGGAAGCTGGCGCACTACGCGCGCGGTCCAGCGGCGGTACGGGAACCGCTGCGCCACTTCCAGCTTAGCGTCCGCGCTGCGCAGCACGACGTTGCGGAGCGTGTCGACGACGAGCAGCTCGCCGGGGCCGAGGCGGCCCGATTCCACGACGCCCGAGGGATCGAGGTCGACGACGCCCACCTCCGAGGCCGCGACGACGATGTTGTCGCGCGTGACCTTGTAACGGCAGGGCCGCAGGCCGTTGCGATCGAGCGCCGAGCCGGCGACGATGCCGTCGCTGAACGCGAGCGCGGCGGGTCCGTCCCACGGCTCCATCAGCCCGGCGTGATACTCGTAGAAGCCGCGCAGCGCAGGATCCATGTCGGGAATCCGCTCCCACGCCTCCGGCAGCAGCATCATGAGTGCATGCACGGGGTCGCGTCCCGAGCGGACGAGCAGCTCGAACGCATTATCGAGACTGGCGGAGTCACTGCCGTCGGCCCAGATGACCGGCTTCAGCTGCTCGACATCCCGTTGCCAGGCGGGCGCCGCCAACGCGGGTTCTCGGGCGCGCATCGCGTTGCGGTTGCCCCAGAGCGTGTTGATCTCGCCGTTGTGCGCCAGCAGGCGGAAGGGCTGCGCGAGCGGCCAGGAGGGCAGCGTGTTGGTCGAGTAGCGCTGGTGGAATAC
>WNGN01001462.1_pt1 | contig 16316 bp, 17 predicted proteins | sample 5400561 | NCBI WGS metagenome assembly WNGN01 (sample SAMN13153379, study PRJNA577476) | soil metagenome | isolation source: 115 cm soil or saprolite under Garry oak tree replicate 2 | place: USA:California | collected 2016-06-15
CTCCATGTTCCCTACCTGCGGGAGCGTAACAGCGCTCCAAGTGGCCCCACACGCCTATGGATCGCGACCTTGAACCTGCCCTCTCCGTTAAAGGAGTATCTTGAACAATACGGTTCGCCAATCCGCTACAGCTATGTAAGGCAAGGCTGGCCCATCAGTTATTACCAGTCGGTGTATGCCACGGAAGTGGGCAGTGCTGAAATGCCTTCAGCCGGGCGCGCCTTCACGACCGAGTTGATCACGAAACTGGTAGCTCATGGCGTGCAGGTCGCGCCTTTGCTCCTGCATACAGGAGTAGCCAGTCTTGAGAAACACGAGCCTCCATATGAGGAGTTCTATCGGGTACCCCCGGAGACAGCACGCCTGGTCAATGCAACACGTGCAGCAAACAAGCGGGTTATAGCTATAGGAACAACGGTGGTGCGGGCATTGGAAACCGTCACCGAAAAAGAAGGAACGGCCCATCCTGGTGAGGGCTGGACGGGCCTGGTCATCACACCACAGCGCGGCATGTACGCTGTCAACGCCATGCTGACTGGCTTGCACGAGCCGCTAGCGACACACCTGGCGATGCTCGAAGCCCTTGCCGGGCGAGAACATCTCAAAATTACCTATGCCGAGGCTCTGCGAAAGGGCTATCTCTGGCACGAGTTTGGGGATTTACATTTGATATTACCGTGAGGTGGAGTTCTACTCCACCTCCATCAACACATCTCCATCGTCAACGAAATCGCCCTCGTTGACCTTGATCGTTTTCACCACTCCATTAACGGTGGATTGAATGGGGATCTGCATCTTCATCGACTCCAGCATCAGCACATCCTGGTCAACAGCTATCTTCTCGCCTGGTGTGACCAGGAATTCCAGCACGACGCCCGCCATGTTGGACACAATGCGTTTCATTTTTACGACTCCTGATAATAAAAAGGCACAGATGCGTGATGGGTCGCGGCCTACACCGGGTAAATCGGGTTGCGGCACTCAGAAAAACGCGCCTCCTTAAATATCGATGTCCTCAGCATATTTAGCCTCCATCATCTTGCGAAACGGTTCGCGTTCTTCCTCAGGCATCGCGGCAATCTGGTTTGTAAAGACGGCATTTATAGCGGCTTCGGGGCCCATCACGGCGATCTGCGCCGTGGGCAGCGCAATTACAGCGTCGGTGCCAAAGGCCGGTCCCGCCATCGCGTAGAGGCCCGCGCCGTAGCACTTGCGCACAATAACGCATATTTTCGGCACCACTGCCTGCGAAACCGCAGCAATAAACTTTGCGCCATGACGGATAATGCCTGCCCGTTCCACCGCCGAGCCGATCATGAACCCCGAGACGTCCGCCAGGAACAACAGCGGGATGTTGAAGGCACTGCAGGTATTGACGAAGCGCGTTCCCTTGTCCGATGAATCTGTGAAGATCACCCCTCCTTTGACGCGCGGCTGATTGGCGACGATGCCGACCGCGCGCCCGTTCAGGCGCGCAAAACCGGTAATGAGTTCGGGCGCGAAGAGTTTCTTGACCTCGAAGAAGCTGCCGCCATCTGCCAGTGAGTTGATAAAATCGTACATGTTGAACGCTTTACTCTGCACTTCCGGCACGATATCTCTGAGCGGGCGGTCGCTGGCAGGCGGTGCGGGCTCAGCGCCAGCTGGCTTCTCAAGATAGTTCTGCGGCATATATTTGAAATACTCACGCGCGATATGAATGGCGTCTTCTTCGTTGGCTGCCAGGAAATCTCCCAGGCCGGAAACGGTGCAATGCATGCGCGCCCCGCCCATTTCCTCAAGCGTGACCTTCTCACGTGTCACCATCTCTGCCATGCGTGGAGAACCAAGGTAGGCGCTGGCATTGCCATCGACCATGATCGCTATATCGGCAAAAGAAGGTGTATAGGCGGCTCCTGCTGGAGAAGGCCCGAACATAATGGATATTTGAGGCACCACCCCCGACATCTTGATCTGGTTGTAGAAGGTGCGCCCGCCCTGGTTGCGACCCGGGAAGAGACGTACCTGATCGGTGATGCGCGCTCCCGCCGAATCAATCAGATAGAACATAGGGATGCGCATCTGCATCGCCATTTCCTGAATACGCAGGTTTTTCTGTACCGACTTCTCCCCTGCTGATCCAGCCTTGACCGTTGAGTCCGACGCGCTGAATGCCACTGGTCGACCATGAATACGTCCAACTCCCGTGATGTTGCCATCGGATGGTAGTTCTGGATTCAGGCACTCTGCAAACATGCCATCCTCAAACTCGATCTTGCCATCATCGAGCAGCAATTTGAGGCGGTCGCGCACAAATAGCTTCTTCTGCTCTCGATTGCGAGCGTGGTATTTCTCCGTGCCGCCCTTTTTGATACGCTCGATCTCGCTGGCAAGTTTATCTGCGCTGCTTGTCATTCCGTAGTTTCTCCCGTGTTTAGAATCGTGTCAACGCTAGTTTTCAGGTTGGGAAGGTCGTTTTCGACTACACTCCAAACACGATCTCGATTAATCCCGTAGTAAGCATGGATGAGGATATTCCTCATAGTGCGACGGCCTCTTTTAAGACGCGTTCTTTGATGCGTGCGCGCAGGCTATCTTCTGTCACTACGTCCACATTACAGCCGAGCAGGTCTTCGAGATCTGTCAGAAGTCCACCAAGGTCAAAAAGGCTGCGACTCGGTTCCATATCGACCAGCAGATCGATATCGCTTTCAGCATCAGCTTCCCCGCGTGCAACAGAGCCAAAGATAAGTACATTGAACGCACCGTACTTCGTTGCCGTATGAAGAATGTCCTCACGTTTCGTCTTGATAAGTTCTTCAAGAGACATTGTGGAAATCTCCTTCAATTTTACCTATTGGTCTGAAAACACCTGCTACAATAGAAAATAACACTGATCCCCACCACAGCAGCACCATCATGAAAAGTATAGCACAAGCAGAGAGCATCGATCTTCGACCTGCCCTTGCGACTACTCTAGAGCGGTGCTATGCTGTATACGATGGAAGGCAAAGTATTGCAGTAGAAGTCGCAGCGCGTGTGCAGAAAGAGGAGAATGCCATGGATCAGGAGCAGCAGGGCGCTCCGGCAATGAGCGCTATTACTATCTCACGTCAATACGGGAGCGGTGGCGGCGAAATTGCTGCACGTCTTGCCAGGCGGCTGCACTGGCAACTGATCGACCATGAGATCGTTGCTGGGGTTGCCCATGAATTAGGGATCACAGAAGAGGAAGCTGCAGCGCATGATGAGTATGCTGAAGATTTCGTCTCCAGCGTCTTGAACGCCATACGCCAGGCTGCACCGGCGTTTCTGGCCAATGCGCCTGTCGCACCTGTATCGCCCGCGGCAGAGGCAGATGCCTATCACGAGGCATTGCACCAGGTCGTCGAGGCGGCTGTTCGCAGCGGACACGTGGTCATCGTTGGACGGGGAGCGCAGGTGCTGCTGGCTCAGCGGCGCGATGTGCTACATGTGCGCGTGGTCGCGCCGCTCAAGCAGCGCATCGTCTATGTAGCTCGTCGCGAAGGACTCGATGAGGCCAGCGCACAGGCACGTATCCAGCTCAAAGACCAGGACCGCGTACGCTACCTGCAGGCACAGTATCATCGTCACGTCGATGACCCGCTCCTTTATGACCTGGTAATTAATACTGGCGTCCTCGACCTGGAGAGCGCTGTAGAACTGGTCAGCCTGGCCCTTGAACGCAAAGCGCGCATGCTCAGGGTACCAACAAAGGAATTGGGACCAGTGGCTGGCCTCACACTCTACCCGGGTCAGCCCGCCGATCTGCGCCCGCCGCCTAGCATCATCGACGCGGAGCAGCCTTCCTGATTTCAACTCAGGTCGATTTCCATGCGCAGCAGTGCCGATGAAAGCGACTTGCCCAGGGCATCGCTGCGCAGCGAACGCGATGCCCCGCCATTCAGTGCGCCATGCAGTACAAAGTTGAGTGCCAGTACGTTGGGTACCTCGAAACGCTCGACATTCCCCGTGATCAGGCCTTCAAAGTGGGCATGCACGCGTTCAGCCGTCACTTCGTGGGCCAGCAGATCATACGTCGCCTGGTCAGGCGCGAAGAGTGCTATATTCGCCTTGTCGCCCTTATCACCAGAACGAGCGTGGGCCAGGCACACAAGCTGCTTCTTCATGGCTCCTCCACACTTACATGGACATATTCTTCGATGATAGAGCGCGGAGCGAGCGTTGGCCAGATGCCGAGCAGGCCACGCGGCTCCATCATGCCACCAACGCCGCCGATGAATGGTGGACCACTGAGCCCTAAGGGTGGGATGAGCCGCCCCAGTTTTGCAGCCTCTTTCCTGTCGGCACAGCGCACAGCAACGCGTAGATATACCTCGTTTAGATCATCGATATGCGCGGGGTCAGCGAGCGGGCCGTGGATAGAATTAAATCCCAGGTATTCGATGATCGTCTCTTCTGCCTTCAGGCCAGTTTCGACCATCTGTTGCTGGACGATCTGCGCCGCCAGTTGCGCCTTTGCGAGCGCGTCTGGCCAGGCATAGCCGATCATTGCCTGCCCCATCACCCCATCTTCGTAACCGGCCACTATCTTGAGCGTCTCCGGCGCGGGGCGCCCGGTTGCCCCCGTCACGCGCACCGTGTCGGGTCCCATCTCCTCCAGATGCACAGTCGTCATGTCTACATCGACATCGGGCGTCAGGTAGTGAGCCGGGTCGTGTACTTCGTACAACAACTGCTCGCGTAAGGTATCGAAGTTGACCCGCCCTCCCGTGCCAGGTGCTTTACTGATGACGGCAGCGCCGTTCTCCCATACCTCAGCAATGGGATAGCCGATATGTGCGAGATCAGGTATGGCTCGCCAATCCCCACCGAAGTTTCCGCCCGTTGCCTGCCCACTGCATTCCAGCAAATGCCCGACCACCATGCCCTTTGCCAGCTTATCCCAATCATCCCAGCTCCACCCCAGTTCATGTACCATGGGAGCCAGGAAAAGCGCGGCATCCGCGACGCGTCCTGCCAGCAAGATATCTGCGCCCGCCTGCAAAGCCTCGACCAGAGGCTGCGCGCCGAGATAGGCGCTGGCAAAAAGCAGGCGCTCACGCACAGCAGCTATGTCCTCTCCTGTATCCATGTGCGCCAGCGAGACGCCTGCCGACTGTAACTCGTCAAGACGTTCCAGTACGGCATCGCCCAGCACAACACCGACCTTCAGCTTGACACCGAATTTCTTGTAGATCCCCGATTTATCGAGGAATGCAAGCAATACTTCCCGCGCAGCCATCGGGTTCAGCCCACCCGCATTCAGAATGAATTTGACGCCGCGAGGAACGGCCAGCGGGAGCAGCTCGGACAGCATCGGTACAAGATCACGCGTATAGCCGAGGTTGGGATCGCGCTGGCGGTCCTTCTGCAAAATCGCCAGCGTCAATTCGGCCAGGTGATCAGATGCGACATATTGCACATTGCCGCGCTCGATGCTGGCCTTGATCGGTCGCCAGGAGTCACCATAAAAGCCAAGGCCCCCGGCAATACGGACGGATTTCATGGCTAGTGCCACCCTCTCATGCCAAGCAGTTCCCTGGCGATCAGCAACTGGCGAATCTCGGTGGTACCCGCGCCAATCTCGCCCAGCCGGGCATTGCGCCACAGGCGTTCGACTTCGAAGTCGGTCAGGTAGCCCCAGCCGCCGTGGATCTGCAGCGCTTCGTTGGCGGCACGCGATGACGCGCGCGCCACGAATAGGAGCGCTGCCGCCGCCTCTTTACTGACGCGCTTACCCTGCTGCGCCAGCCACAGAGCACGGTGCGCCATATGCCGGGCCGCTTCCAGGTCGGTATACATGTCCGCCAGCTTCGCCTGGATAAGCTGGAAGTTGGCGATGGGCTGGCCGAACTGCTCGCGTTCTTTCGCGTACTTAATGGACATTTCGAGCGCTGCCTCAAGGCCACCGATGCCGCTCACTGCGTAAAATGCGCGCTCTATGTCAAGTCCACTCATCACGACCTTAAATCCCTCGTCGACCTTGCCAAGGACGTTCTCCGTGGGCACAAACGCATCCTCGAAAACCAGTTCACCGGTGGGCGAGCCATGCATGCCCAGTTTCTGCAACTTGCGCGCAACCGCGAAACCTGGCGTCTTCGTCTCGAAGATGAAAGCGGTAATGCCGCGACTTCCCGCCTCCGGGCGCGTTTTGGTGTAGAGAATTATTACGTCGGCGATGGGGCCGTTGGTAATGAACACTTTGGAGCCGTTGATGAGGTAGCCGCCATCTACAGGACGCGCTATGGTACGGATACCCATAGCATCGGAGCCCGCATTCGGCTCGGTGAGCCCCAACGCGCCGATCATCTCGACACTGGCAAGGCCGGGCAGGTATTTCCTCTTCTGTTCCTCCGTACCGTTGCGCAGGATGTTGTGGGCACAAAGGTTGAGGTGAGCGCCAAATGACATGGAGATGGCGCCGTTTGCGCGGCCAATACCGCGAGCCACCAGCGCCGCCATCATGTAGTCACCGCCGCTGCCGCCATACTCTTCTGGAATAGCGATGCCCGTGTAGCCCTGGTCGGCGAGACGCTTCCAGAGCCAGGGAGGAAAGTCGTCGGTGCGCTCGATCTCGGCGTTATGTGGTCGAATCTCTTTTTGTCCAAAATCAAAGGCGCTTTGATAGGCGAGCTGGTATTCTTCTGGGAGTTCAAAGTCCATGAGCTGTCAGTCCTTTCTGGCATCGCTGCGAAGGTGAATAGCTATTAGTAAGGAAAGCCCTTATGTTGAACAGTTTGAGTTATTTGTAGTGTACCGTCTGATATGAAGTATTTACAAGGGAGCGTCATCTAAAGAGGGTGATGTCACCTCTTGGAAAGGATAGTTGCTTGGTGTATATGTTGCTATAAGGTTATCGGCTTTTTGTAATTGCTCTCTATCCCAACTCACCAGAGGGATGTTTAATTGACGCGCTAACGTCACATAAGAGGCATCTCCAGCGCGCAATTGCAGATCAGCAGCTACCTCAACCTCTGCCCAGAATAATTCCGGGTCAGGAGATCGCCAGCGCATTGCAGGCACATAGTAGAGACCTTTCACCGCTCCTCGCCCTGCTGCAGCCACTTCTATCATCAGAAATGTGGGAGCCACTATAAGCCCACCCTCGCTAATGTAGTGTTCTATCCATAGACGACTGGCGGGGTGATTGACATCTTGGGGCATAAATGCGCTTACCCAGACACTTGCATCTACCACAACTAATTTATCCATCACAATTCCCGTCTCACATCGCGTACTGCATCAACAGCACTTACATCTTCAGGCCAATGGACCCCAAGCTCAGTCACAAGACGATCAAAGTTCGCCCAGACAGTTCGTAAGGCCTCGACAGCATCGGCATTTTTAGACCTATGAGCATCTGTTTTGACACGGTCCAAGTTCGCCCAAGTATCATCACCGGGCACTTTAGCAAGCCATCGTGGTATATTTGCTGGCACCAGGTGTGCTATAACCTCATCACCTTTTGTTACAGCAACAACCTCTCCTGTCTCGCGCATCTGATCCAGCACATCGGCGAGGTGATCTTCTAGCTCGTCTACTCCAACTGTTCTCATCGCTGCCTCCTTTGTAACAATTGCCGCCTCATTATACCAGATAGATAGGCATCCGCAGAATATTTCTCATGTTCATTTTATGGCCCTTGCCAGCCTCAAGTCAACCAAAAGATGAACATAGACGAACTCTCTCGACTTCTCTTAATTGCCTCTGCTATAATGGTGTCCGTCACCAGGAACCTTGCAGCGAACGACGAGAAGGCAAAGAAACCAGGAGGCATCATATGGCAAGCGACCCGCAGGAGCCTAAGACGGACACTAAACGGCCAGAAGCCTTGCCGCTGGAGCGCATGGAGACCATTAACAAAGACATTACCGTGGAAGTCATTGGGGCAGCCGGGAACATCGAGCAAGAAGTCGAAGCCTCGGTGGTGGTGCAGCGTATTGAGACCATTGGCCAGGACGTTCAGGCCTTGCAGAGTGTGCAAATTGTCGAGAAGGACATAAAGCCTTTTGCGGAATTCCTGCTCTACGTCGCCAACTTCCTGAGAGGTTACGATGGACAGGTAGGCTTTGCCATCGTCCTACTGGCGTTCTTCTACTATTTTGCTGTCATCTTGCTGCTGGGCGCCGAGGTCAATGCCTTCCTTGCTGAAGGGAAGCACGCAACTTCGGCTGACCTGGCCACTCTAGTGCATGCCTCAACGTCGCCGGAGCGTAAAACTGCTCTGGCGAGACAATCGCCCTGATATGTATTAATTTCGTGGTATACTTTCGGCAAGATAGCAAACAAGTACCACGGCCTCTACCAGGAAGCAGGCAGAGATATGCTCAACATACCCTCTCTGAATGTGGTCAACAGTTCGAAATTTTCACAGGGATTTGTCAAACCGCTCTATGATTCCTACTGCTTCTCTAATATCCCGCACACTGTCGAGTTTCTCCTTACAGGCAAGGGACAAAGTGCCTTGCCGCCAGACGTGTTTGGGAATTTACCTACACAATACGACAAAGTTATCCTGTTTTTCGTTGATGCTTTCGGCTGGCGATTTTTCGAGCGTTACACCGAGAAATACCAGTTTTTGAAAATTATCCTCGAGAACGGCGTCGTTTCAAAGCTCACCTCACAGTTTCCATCGACTACAGCCGCGCATGTTACCTGCATGCATACCGGTCTGGATGTCGCTCAAAGTGGCGTCTACGAATGGAACTATTATGAACCCCTCATCGACGAAATGATCTCTCCCCTGCTCTTTTCATACGCCGGTGACAAAGAAAGGGATACCTTACAACGCTGCCTGGTTCCCGCAGCCGCCTTTTATCCAGGGCATACCTTTTATCCAGTGCTGAAAGCGCAGGGTATAACAGCCTATGTTTTCCAAAGCGCTGCCTACACACCTTCTACCTATTCAGATATCATCTACCGGGGGGCGACGGTGATCCCTTTTAGAACTCTCTCGGAGGCGCTGGCTCTCTTATCGGAAATGCTTCTAGCAGAAAAGGCAGCTCCCGCCTACTATTTCTTGTACTTCGACAGGATCGATGCCTATGGCCATGTTTATGGGCCAAAGGCACAACAATTCGAGGAGGCAGTTGACTTATTTTTGACCAGGATGGAGCAGTTCTTTTATAAACCGCTTCATGGTAAAGTCGGTCATACATTGTTCATCATGACTGCCGATCACGGCCAGATCGAGGTCGATCCCAGAACAACGTTTTATCTGAACCTGCACGCTCCAGGCATCGAACGTCTCTTGCGCACCAATCAGAAAGGTAAACTACTTGTCCCGGCAGGCTCTGCAAGAGATATGTTCCTGTACGTCAAAGAGGAGTGCCTGGGAGAGGCACTGGCATCGCTGCAAAAACAGCTTGCAGGCAGAGCCGAGGTCTATCAGACGCAGAATTTGCTGGCACAGCAATTTTTCGGCTTGCAGACGCCTTCACCCGAGTTTTTGGGCAGAGTGGGCAATGTAGTCGTTTTGCCATATCCTGGTGAGTCCGTCTGGTGGTACGAGGAGGGAAAATTTGATATGCACTTTCTAGGGCATCATGGAGGACTCACTCCAGAAGAGATGGAAATACCCTTACTCATTTTACCCTTATAGAAGCAAATTTACCGCACTTGCTCGCAAAAGCATATATCGAAGAGAAACACATGACCATATCATCTACCCCAGAAACACAAAAAACTCGTAAAGAAGACCTTAGTAGCTATCCAGCTCGCATCGTTGGCATTACTGTCGCTGCCTGTCTTATATTCTGGGTGTTCGTCTTCGGCGATAGTGGGTGGGGACCAGTCCTCACACCGCTCTCAATTCAACTGCACATCCCGCTCGTCACAGTGGGGTTATTTTATGTGCTCTGGACAACAGGCTATTTGCCGGGTGCATTGATAGGCGGCGTCATGCTTGATCGCTACGGGCCCAGGCGCGTTTTCTTTGGCGCGGCACTTATCGTCTCTGGTGGTATATCCTGTATCTTCCTGGGCCTGTTGCTGCCGCATCTCGTTCCTGTAGTTTTTTTACTCATCTTTGCAGGGTTGGCAGGAGTAGGCGGAGGAATCATCGATGCTTCTACCAACGGGCTTATCAGCGCTGTGTACGCGTCGAGGCGCGGCATGGCACTGAACCTGTTCAATCTGCTCTATCCTTTGGGTGGTGTAGTGGTGGCGCTCATCGATGCTGGTTTGTTGACACTGTTTCACAATGATCCACGCCCTGCATTTCTCTTCACCCTTTGCTTCATTGTTGGGGCACTCTGTTCACTACCAGGAGTACCAGGAACATACAGGATCGAGAGCGGTGAAGAACAGCCGCAAGAATCTCTATCTCAACCTGCCCCTCCGCTGTTTCGCTTTATTCCGCCTGCACACCGCTACGATGAAACGATACGGCGCTTCTCATCGCTTGTCACCACCCTGGCTCCAGTAATTGGTGTAATGATGCTTACGGCGGGGATTAGCGCGAGTGTGCGCGCATGGGCGCCGACATATCTACATGTTGCCTTCGGGCAGACACCCGCCGTCGCCGCCGTGCTCAGCAGTATCACGTGGGCCTTGTCAGCCGCCAGCCGCCTGGGAGCTGCCGCGCTCATCCTGCGCATTGGCTCCTGGAGAATGGTTATGCTCGGTATCCTGGTCACCTTGCTAGGACTGATTGCGATGATGCTCAGCCCAGATGCCTTTATCGCAACTCTGGCTATTGCCCTCACCAGCATTGGCCTCTCACCCCTATTTGCAACATGTCTGACAATTGGCAGTGAGCGAGTGGGAAGATCACCCGGCTCGGTAGCAGGAATCCTGCTCTTCACAGTTGGCAGTAGCACTGTTTTCTGTAGCTGGTTCTTCGGCTTCTTACTCACTACCATCGGCCCAGTCTGGGCCGCACTCTTCTGCTTTTCATCGGTCTTTCTTGGCGGGTTGATGGCATTACGCCTGCGTAGAAACTGGGATCCTCCTGTATAGAGTAGTAACGAGAGGCGCAGATGTTCTAGGACAAATGTGCTTATTGAGCAAGATAGAAGAAGTATTATCGTTTGTGATCGTTTATACTATAATAAGGAATGTTCCTTGCGTTCATCTTCGTATGGAGCATAATAGGGGCGATCACAATCACTGCCTGGAGAGAAAGGTGCAAAGAGGTCATCATGGACTTGCCGGTCACTATCCCTAACGCCACAGTATCTTTGCCCAATGCTCTGCGTGCGAGAGCTGGCAACCGCAGAACTGTTGTGGTCAACGGTAGTACGATCCGCGAAATCATAGCTGCCCTCGACCATGACTTTCCCGGCCTGCGTTTCAATCTGTGCTACGAGACAGGCGAATTACGTTCCTATGTCAACATATTTCTCGACCGCGAGAATATTCGCTATCTAGATGGTCTTGATACGCCGGTACGCAACGGGGCAACGATTCACATTTTACAGTCCGTTGCCGGGGGCTGATCTTTTGATGAAGCAGGGCTTCGCTCAAAAGATGTAGGCAACAAAGCACGCCCAGCAGGGTCATTTATCGGGAAGGAGTTTCTATGTCCAATCACCACACATACCAACCAGGCACCGTTGTTGTCTTAGTTGGCACTAAACGTGGACTGTTTCTTTTAAACTCGCGGGATCGAGAGGTATGGAATGTCGAGGCCGCCGGGCTTCCTGGTCACCGCGTCTACTATGCCATGCTCGATCAGCGCGATGGCCGCCGCTTATTCGCTGCCGATAATGGTGATTTCTTCGGTGTGTTCTTGCGTTATAGCGACGACTTTGGTCAGAGCTGGCATGAGCCGGAACAGGGCATACAGTTTCCGGAAAGCAGCGGGCTGAAACTCAACAATATCTGGGTGATCGAACCTGGGCGACCCGGCGAACCCGGAACGGTCTATGCAGGTGTTGATCCAGCCAGCTTGTGGATCAGCACTGATGGTGGCGTGACCTGGAATTTCAATGCCGGGCTGGCTGACCACCCGACCCGCGAGCGCTGGGAGCCGGGGGCAGGTGGATTGTGCCTGCATACCATCATCCCCGACCCGTCGAATGATTCCAGAATGTGGATCGGCATCTCTGCCGTTGGCTGCATGCGTACGGACGATGCGGGACGAAGCTGGGTCTTTGCCAACAAGAATACCCGCGCCGGTTTCCTCCCTGTCACATATCCGGAGTTCGGACAGTGCATTCATCGCCTGGTCCAGCATCCAACGAGGCCAGACGTCTTATACCAGCAGAATCATTGTGGCATCTATAAGACTACCAATGCAGGTGAAGATTGGATAGACATCCAGCAGGACCTGCCCTCCGAGTTTGGCTTTCCTATTGCCCTGGATGTGCATCAACCAGATACCGTCTTCGTGGTGGTAGAGGACCCCGACGGTCGCAATAATGTCGGGAAGCAGTTCACTATCTACCGGACCGAGAATGGCGGGGAACAATGGCAGCCACTGACGAAAGGGCTGCCGGGTGGCTCAGGAGTGCGACTGGGCGTCCTGCGGCATGCCATGTGTACCGATACGATAGACCCCTGTGGTGTCTATGTTGGTACCAACACAGGTCAACTCTTTGCCAGCCGCGACCGGGGCGATAGCTGGCAGTTGATCGCCGACTTCCTGCCACCCATCTACTCGGTGACGGCAGCTGTGCTGGTATAAATAGGATGTATTACCCACCCGCTGTTTCCGACTTGTCGAGACGCGCCTGGTTGCTTAGCTGTTTGAGGCGATTCCACAGCACATAATCGATGTGATTCTTAGGAACATAGTAGTGATCTTCGTCAGAGACCATATCGGCCGTAGCGACGAACTCACCCCGCTCCAGGTGCTGCAGATCGATATACTTTGCCCCTTGCTCCAGGCGCTCTCCTAGGGGCACGATCACAATTTTGCGCAGTTCGTCACGGGTCAGACCGGCCAGCTTGTCGTAGAGTTCCTTGATATCAATGGCCCGAAGCCCTATATCTTGCGGCTCAGAGCGCAGACCATAGTTTGCTCCCGCAAAGTTATCCGGCCTCAAATCCTCTACGAAGTCGTCTGATCGGGCAGGCCGCGGTTCTGGCTGCCTCTCTGCTTTCTCATGCAGCTTGGAACCCTTGCGGGGCTTGTGCGCGTTCGAGTCGCTGCCGCTCCGGCGCTCCCCTTCTTCCATCATGGCCTCCGAGTCCTCTTTCTTTGTCGTCACCTCCGGGGGAATCACTCTTTTTGGAGGAACTTTGGCTTTCTGCGGCAATTTGGCGGGGTTCTTGTGCTCTCGTGCTTGCTCTTCGTAGGTCTCTTTCTTCTTGTATAGCCCGGTCGTAATAACCGTACTCTTCTCTGGATTATTGCGACCATGGACCTCTTTGGCCGGTCGCTGTTGATGTCTCTTTGGCATGCCCTGTACCTCTTCAATGAACTCCTCGTACTTCATGCTCTCCTCTTAGCTTGCTCGGAACTCTTCTTTCTCATCAATCCTTACTATTTAGTAATGACCGTAGGGCAATCCCTACATAGAGGATACGTCCAACAAAGGAAAACGTGACACTAGAAAGCAACTATGCTATACTGGCATGAAACACAAGGATGCCCACGCGGGATATCTTATACATGCATACTGATTGCAGCGTATTTCGTCTGTTCAATAAACCATTTAAAGTGAGGGGAAACAATACTTATGCGTCGGGGAACACTCACACTCCTCCTCTTCATTGTTCTTTTAGCTGCCTGCTCAGCGTATATTGATTGGCCTACCAATCCGCATTGGAGTATCGGCAGTTTTACCTTGCCACATCCTGACGTCAAGCAAGGACTTGACTTGCAGGGCGGCGTGCGCGTAGTCCTGGTGCCGGACCCTGCTCAACACTATAGCCAGAGCACCATCCAGACCGAGATTGACCCTGCTCGTAACCTGATTGGGACTCGTGTCAACGGTGGCCTGGGAGTCAACGAGCCAAACATCTACGTGCAAAACAGCAGCGGCCAGTATGGCATCGTCGTTGAGTTGCCAGGTCTGACCAGTGGTAACACCTCCCAACAGATACACTCCCTGCTCCAGACCGGCAATCTGGAATTCTGGAATACCGGTCCGGCGCCCGTTACGCTCGGCTCAACATTCGATCCTTCGCAGTACACCCAGTACAACAAGGGTGGCAAAGCGCCTTTCACGGGTGCGAACCTGGATTCTTCACAAATTAGCGTCGGCACCGACCAGGCAGGTCGCCCAAATATTCTCTTTGCAATGAAGGGCTCTGCCGTCCAGAGCTTCGGTGCATTTACACAACAGAATGTCGGCAACTATCTTACCGTCACCCTGGATCGCAAAGTTATCGAGTCTGCCGTCATCCAGAGCGCTATCACCGGCCAGGGCGAGATCACGGGCACCTTCACCGCTGACTCGGCAAAGCAGATCGTCACCATCCTGCAATATGGCTCCCTGCCGCTTGTCCTGCAAATCGCTACACAAGAGACTATTGGTCCTACGCTGGGCCAGGACTCCATTACCAAAAGCTACATCGCGGCCGCTATTGGCTTGGGCCTCGTTATGCTGTTTATGTTGTTCTACTACCGCCTACCTGGCCTGCTAGCCGACATTGCGCTGCTATTATACGCTGGTCTCACTCTTGCCGTCTTCAAAGTGGCCGGAGTCACACTCTCACTGGCCGGTATCGCGGGCTTCATCCTCTCTATCGGTATGGCGGTCGATGCCAACGTGCTCATCTTTGAGCGCGTCAAAGAAGAGTTACGCGCGGGGAGACTGCTTGCTTCCGCCATAGATATCGGATGGAAACGCGCATGGCCTTCCATCCGGGACTCTAACATTTCTACGCTGATCACCTGCGCTGTACTGTACTACTTTGGCAGCAATTTCGGCGCGAGCATCATCGTTGGGTTCGCCACTACACTTTTCCTGGGTGTGATCATTAGTATGTTCACCGCCATTACCGTTACGCGCACTTTCCTGAACGTGCTGGTGCCTACCGGCGCCGTCAGCCATCCCGCGCTGTTCGGGCTTCCTGCTGGCTCTATTGCCACAGCGTCCCTGGCACGTCGCAATAGCCCTCTATCGTAGAGGCCCGCTTTATCGCACCCGAGAGGAGAACGTTGTGTTCAATCTTGTAGGAAAACGCTACCTGTTTCTACTGATATCGCTGGTGGTCATCATCCCCGGCGTAATTTCACTGCTGTTCAAGGGTCTCAACGTCGGCATCGACTTCAGAGGCGGTACAACCGTCGAGCTTCGTCCCGATAAGACTATTAGCGCCCCTGCCGTGAATAACCTGCTCAAGCCGCTCAACCTGGAGTCCCTGGAGGTTCTCACCGGCAGTAATACCAGCCTGCCCGGAAACCAGACTATCTGGGTGCGCCTGAATACACAGATCGATACAAACGTGGGGGACACTATTCAAAGGGACCTGAAAACAGCCTATGGGCAGCAGTTGTCTGTCCAATTAAGTGACCTGACTCTCAATGGTAAGACTATCACGGTTGTCACCGTTACAAAGTTTAACAAGACACCCACTATCAGTGATATCGAGAGGGTGCTGGCTAAATTGCCCAATACCAGTAACCCTGCAAAGGGACCCGCCGGGCCCGTGGTAGCATCGACTCCCACGGTGAGCCCCACGGGCACACCGACAGCCACTGGTACAGGGACTCCCAATGCTACGGCTACTGCAACCGCGACGGCAAAAGCCACGCCTACAACCGCAAAGAGTACACCCACGCCGGCAGCTACACCGACCGTAGGACCGACCGTAGGAAAGGGCACACCGACGCCAGTAGCTTCACCAACAGCTACGCCAACATCAAGCTCCAATCCGGCTGACATCCCGGTCAAGTGGGTGGATGTGCGCCAGGGAACCACGACACAGACCATTACCCTGCAGACACTATCCGTGGTTAAACCTGAAGGCTTGCTCAAGATCCAATCCACCATTTTAAACAATGGCAACACGTATGTGCAGGTGCTCGACAACGCGTCGGTGACCGGGTCGGTGGCAGCTCAGACGACACAGAACGCGTTCCTGGCCGTTGTGGCTGCCTCTGTCTTTATCCTGCTCTACGTCTGGTTCGCGTTCCGCAGGGTGCCGAAGCCGTGGCGTTACGGTAGCTGCGCTATCATCGCCCTGTTGCACGATGTGCTTGTGGTGGTTGGCATCTTCTCAATCCTGGGCTGGGCTTTTCATATCCAGATCAACGCGTTGTTCATCACCGCGTTGCTGACGGTGGTCGGTTTCTCGGTGCACGATACAATCGTTGTGTTCGACCGTATCCGTGAGAACATGCAGCGCCGCACCTCGGAGACATTTGAGCAAGTAGTCAACGCCAGCCTGGTACAGACCATGGCCCGCTCGCTCAACAC
>WNGN01001319.1_pt1 | contig 16314 bp, 10 predicted proteins | sample 5400561 | NCBI WGS metagenome assembly WNGN01 (sample SAMN13153379, study PRJNA577476) | soil metagenome | isolation source: 115 cm soil or saprolite under Garry oak tree replicate 2 | place: USA:California | collected 2016-06-15
GCGGGGCACCGGTATGGGTTCCAGCCGCCGGAGGACAATCCGGAGGGGTTGTCGATCACCCGGCTGGAGTTCCGCCGGGCCGGGCAGGCTGGTAAGCCGCGGATCGCGCTGCTGCGCACCAGCATCCCTGATATCAGTCTGTCCGATATGGCCGATCCGCGCAGGCTGGCGTTGGTGCAGGCGTTCCGGGATGAGGTCGCCCGGACGGTGCGGGCGGCGGAGTTCGGCGATCTGCGGGGGCTGGTTGTGGGGCTGAGCACGGGGGTCGCGGCCGGGCTGGAGAAGATCCAGGCTGAGCTGGCGAAGCAGTCCCCGGGCCGGGCCAGCGCGGGCCGGCTGGCACCGCGGCCGCCGTTTTTGGCGGGCCGGGAGGACCTGCTGGCGGAGCTGGAGGCCCAGCTGGGCGGCGGGGATGGGCGGGGGCCGCGGGTGGTGGCGTTGCACGGGCTGGCCGGTGCCGGGAAGACCTCGGTGGCCCTGGCCTACGCGCACAACCACCTGATGGAGGCGGGGATCACGTGGCAGCTGGCGGCGGAGGATCCGGCGGTGCTGGTGGCGGGGTTCGCCGAGCTGGCCGCCGCGCTGGGGGCCCAGGAGGGGGACCCGGTGGCAGCGGTGCACCAGATACTGGCCGGTGCGGTGGGGTGGCTTCTGGTGTTCGACAACGCGCCCGGGCCCGAAGCGGTGGCGGCGCTGGTGCCGCCGATGGGGGACGGGCGGGTTTTGATCACCAGCCGCAACGCGCTGTGGCCGGGCGGGCAGGGCCTGGAGGTGCCGGTGCTGGACCTGGCGGCGGCGGCGGGGTTCCTGGCCGCCCGCACCGGCGATGCCGACCGGCAGGCCGCGGCCGGTCTGGCGGAGGCGGTGGGCGGGCTGCCTTTGGCCTTGGAGCAGGCCGCCGCCTACGCCCAGGCCACCGGGAACAGCCTGGCCGGCTACCTGGCGTTGTTCCACCAGCGGCGGGCCGACCTGCTAGCCCGCGGCGGCCCGGCCGGGTACGGCGGGACGGTGGCCACCACCTGGGCGCTGGCCTTCACTCAGCTCGAACAGGCCGCGCCGGGGGCGGCCGGGTTGTTGCGGCTGCTAGCGTTCTGCGCCCCCGAGGCGGTCCCGCTGCGGTTGCTGCTGCGGCCGCGCCCGGAGCTGGCCGAACAGCTGGACCCGGAGGTGGCGCCGGTGCTGGCCCCGCTGCTCGATGATGAGGTGGCTGCCGGGGATGCGGTCGCGGCGCTGCGCCGGTTCTCGCTGGCCCGCCCGGCTGGGGACGGGGCGGTGTCGGTGCACCGCCTGGTGCGGGCGGTCACCGCCGACCAGATGCCCGGGCACCTGCGTGAGGCGTGGCGGCAGGCGGCCGCTGCGGTGATCGAGGCCGCCCTGCCCGGCGACCCGCGGCAGCCAGCAACCTGGCCGACGTTCGCGGCGTTACTGCCGCACGCCCAGGCGGCCCTGCCCCCTCACAGCGACGGGATGTCACACATCGCGTCCTATCTGGGGTTCAGCGGCGGGTATGCGGCTGCCCGCGACTTCTCCCAGGCCATCCTGGAGGAACGGGCCCGCGTACTGGGCCATGAGCACCCGGGCACCCTGGTCGCCCGCTCTCACCTCGCGTACTGGACCGGCATGGCCGGGGACGCGGCCACCGCCCGCGACCAGCACGCTGCGCTGCTGCCCATCGAGGAGCGGGTGCTGGGCCCCGAGGACCCGAACACCCTGAGAACCCGCGGCAACCTTGCCCGCTGGACCGGAGCGGCGGGGGATGCGGCCACCGCCCGCGACCAGTTCGCCGCGCTGCTGCCCATCAGTGAGCGGGTGCTGGGCCCCGAGCACCCTACAACGCTGACCGTCCGCGGCAGCCTCGCCTCCTTCACCGCGGAGGCGGGGAATGCAGCCGGGGCCCGCGACCAGTTCGCCGCGCTGCTGCCCATCCGCGAGCGGGTGCTAGGCCCCGAGCACCCGGAAACCCTGAACACCCGCCACAACCTCGCCCACTGGACCGGGGCGGCGGGCGATGCGGCCGGGGCCCGCGACCAGTTCGCCGCGCTGCTGCCCATCTATGAGCGGGTGCTGGGCCCCGAACACCCGGAAACCCTGACCACCCGCGCCCACCTCGCCCACTGGACCCGGGAGGCGGGCGATGACGTCGATACCGGCGTGAACTTACAGGCCCGCCCATGTGGTGACCCTGCACCCCTTATCCGGAAACGGTCACACCGGGCCGTTGGGATCTGTTCACGCCCACATGGTGCAAAGGAGCGTGGGATTCAGCAAGCACGAGCAAAGCGTCCGGCAACCAGCTCGGCCGACCGGGAACCGCCGCGCTGGGGCCGGGGGCCGCTGCTCCCCATACACTCCCCAGCTGGACGGGCTGTGATGCGTTTTGCCAGGTCAGAGCCTCACAGGAGATCGGCCTCCGGAGCCGTGAGCGTGCCGCCGCCGTCACCCAAGGTGACCCGTCGGCCGGTGTCCGGGGCGGCGCGGCAGATGCGCGGCCAGGCGCCCGCCGCGTGTGCTGTTCGTCCATGGCGCGGCCGTTGGGCGCGGGTCCTGGAACCGCTAGGGACTGGTCTGACCTGGGCGGTGAGAAAACGAAGAGCGACAGTCACTCAGTTAGTCACTCAACGGCTGCCCCTCTACCGCATGAGTATTCGAAGTAGCCCTATTACCTGGTCGGGGTGGCCGGATTTGAACCGGCGGCCTCTTCGTCCCGAACGAAGCGCGCTGCCAAGCTGCGCCACACCCCGCCGCCTGAACGGCATGGACCCCCGAAGCTTGCCCCGGGAACCCCCGGAAGTCTAGCCGATACGGGGAACCAGCGTGAGCAGGGTCGCCTCCGGTCGGCAGGCGAACCGGAACGGCGCCCACGGCGAGGTCCCTAGCCCGGCGGACACGTGCAGCCACGGCCGTCCGGGGTCGCCTTCGGCGGGGTGCCGGTGCAGCCCGCTGGCCCGTGCCGGTTCGATGCCACAGTTGGTGACCACCGTCCCGTACCCCGGCACGCGGACCTGGCCGCCGTGGGTGTGCCCGGCCATCAGCAGGTCGTAGCCGTCCGTCGCGAACAGGTCCAGGATGCCTGGTTCCGGTGAGTGCATGACCCCCAGCCGCAGGTCCGCGGTGGGGTCGGCAGGCCCGGCGATGTCCTGGTAGCGGGCGCGGCCGATGTGCGAGTCATGCACCCCGCCCACCTCGATGTCGAGACCGCCGGCCTTGATCCGGCCGCGGGCGTTGTTCGCGTCCATCCACCCGGCCGCGGCCATGCTCGCCCCGAGTTCCTCCCAGGGCAGGTCGGGGACATGGCGGTGGTGCTTGTTCGCTGAGGTGTCCCACAGGTAGCGCAGCGGGTTCGCCGGAATGGGCGAGTAGAGGTCGTTTGAGCCGTACACGAACACGCCTGGCCGGTCCAGCAGCGGGCCGAGCGCTTCAAGCAGCGGCTGGACGGATCGTGCGTGCGCGATCGAGTCCCCGGTGTTGACGACGAGATCCGGGGCTAGCGCGTCCAGGGACCTGAGCCAGGACAGCAGCCGGTGCCGCCCGGGAGTCAGGTGGATGTCGGATAGGTGGAGCACCCGGACCGGCTGGGCGCCAGCCGGCAGAACCGGTACGTCGGCCTGGCGCAGGGCGAACCAGTTCCGTTCCAGGATGCTGCCGTAGCCGAGCACCGCACCGCCGGCCACGGCGGCCAGGGTGAGGGCGCGCAAGGGTGATCGCATCCACCTATGGTGCCATGTGGCGGGACACGCTGAGGCCAGAGTTCCCAGGCCAGAGGCCCATAGCCAGGCGAAACGGCCCGGCAGTGGCCGTCCGCGGCGGCACAATGCGCGTGGCGAACCCGGCGCCGTCGGGCAAGATGAGGCCCATGGCTGCACTGAAGGACCGGCTCCGCGGTGACCTGACCGCCGCGATGAAGGCACGGGACAAGGTCACCGTCCGCACCCTGCGGATGGCGCTCACCTCGGTCACGAAGGAGGAGGTCGCGGGAAGCGCCGCGCGGGAACTCAGCGACGGCGAGGTGCTCGCCGTGCTCACCAGGGAAGCGAAACGGCGCCGGGAGGCGGCCGACGCGTTCGCCGCCGCCGGGCGGGACGAGCAGGCGGCGGCCGAGCGCGCTGAGGGCGCGGTGCTTGACGCCTACCTGCCTGCCCAGCTGACCGACGCCGAACTCGGCGAGCTGGTGGCGGCCGCCGTCGAGGAGACCGGGGCGAGCGGCCCGCGCGCCATGGGCCAGGTCATGAAGGTCCTCACGCCGCGGGTCGCGGGCCGGGCCGAGGGTGCCAGGGTCGCCGCCGAGGTCCGCCGCAGGCTGCAGGACTAGCCAGGACACCGGTGCCGCAGGCGGAATCGGGCCGGGCGGGCTGAACTACGGCTCGGCCGCGGCGCCCGTCACCTTCGCGGGCACCGCGGCCGGAACGCCGGGCCTAGCCGATATAGATGGAGCCGTCGTCGGGGGGGCCTTCACCATTGGTGTCTCCGGTGTCTGGCTCGTCCGTCCCCGGCTCGTTGGGATCTGGCTGCCCCGTGGGTTCGGTCTGCTCCTCGTCTGGCGCCTGCTGGGCGTCAGTCTCTTCGTCCCCCATTAGTGATCCTTTCCCCCAGTGCCCACCGGGAAGGTTACTAACAGACCGGATAATTCCAGCTGAAGCGTAACGACGAGGCGGGACACCCTCAGCCAGGCGGCCGAAGTATTACCTAACGGGAAGATGGCACTGACCTAGCTGCCCGGCTTGCCCAGGCCGTCCAGGGCCTCCGCGGCCGCCCTGGCCTGCGCCTGATCCCCCAGTTCCTCGAACAGCCGCACCGCCTCGGCGAGCCGGTCGCGGGCCTGGGCGTGGTCCCCGGCGCGGTCCAGCGCGAGGCCGAGCGACTGGAGCGTGACCGCCTCGCCGTGCACGTCACCGATGTCATGCCGGATGGCGAGGGCTTCGCGCAGGTGGGTGACGGCGCTGTCCACCTGGTCCAGGCACAGGTAGGCATCACCCAGGTCGGTGAGTGAATCGGCCTCGCCGTACTGCTGCCCGAGTTCGCGGAAGATCGCCAGCGCCAGTTCCAGATGGCCGACGGCCTCGGCGTACCTGCCCAGCTCCCGGGAGGCGCGGCCGAGATGGCCGAGCACCACGCCCTCGGAATAGCGATTGCCCATCTTCCGCTGAATGGCCAGCGACCGTTGCGCGACGGACCAGGCGTCGTCGAAACGGCGCACGTCCACGTAGGCCTGGGCCACGTTGCCCGCGGCCCGTGCCTCGCCGGGCTCGTCGCCGATCTCCCGGAAGATCGCCAGCGCCTGCTCGAAGGACGCCACGGCCTGCTCCATGTGCTGCACGCCGTAGGCCATGCCGAGGTTATTGAGCATCCACGCTTCGCCCAGCCGGTCGCCCAGTGCCCGGGCGCTGTCCAGCCCGGCCTGGTGCGTGGCCACCCAGTCACCCCAGTGACTGCGGCGGTAGTAGAAGCTCATCAAGGCGGCCGCCAGCTTCCAGGCGATCTCGTGCTGGCCCGCGGACGCGGCCAGGCGCGTGGCGGCCATCAGCCCGGGCCGCTCGGCATCGCACCAGGCAAGCGCGTTTTCGAGCGAGCCGAAGCCCAGTGGCTGGACACCGGCGGGCGGCGGGCCCAGCGGGACCCGGGCGTGCCGCGCGGAGATGACCGCGGCGGCCGCTTCGGCGGTGTGCAGGTACCAGGTGAGCAACCTGGCCACCGCCGCGGTGCGGTCCGGTTCGGTCTCCTGGGTGCGGGCCCGGTCGGCCGCGTACACCCGGAGCAGGTCGTGGAAGCGGTACCGGTCGGGCTCGGGGGATTCGAGCAGGTGCGCGTCGAACAGCATGTCCAGCGCCTCGGCGGCGGCCTCGTCGCCCTCGCCGAGCAGGGCCGCCGTGGCCGGCAGGCTGATCGACGGCCCGGTCCACAGCCCGAGCAGGCGGAACGCCCGCGCCGGGGCCGGGCCGCCGGGCGTGGCGGGGCCGGGCAGGGTGGCGAAGCTGACCTCGAACGACGCCCGGACCGCCAGGTTGCCGACGCGCAGTTCGTCCAGCCGGCGCCGCTCGTCGGCCAGCCGGCCGGCGAGGGTTTGGATGCTCCAGTTGCCGCGGGTGGCCAGCCGGGCGCCGGCGATCCTGATCGCCAGTGGCAGGCCGGCGCAGGCCGTGAGCACCTCGCCGGTCGCGCCGGGCTCGGCGGTCACCCGCCGCTCACCGACGATCTTGGTGAACAGTGCCCGGGCCTCGTCGCCGGACAGCACATCCAGGTCGAGGACCGCGCCACCGGCCAGTTCGGGCAGCCAGTGGCGGGCGGTGATCAGCACCGCGCAGGAGGCGCTGCCGGGCAGCAGCGGCCGGACCTGCTCGGTGTCGCGTGCGTCGTCGAGGACGATCAGCATCCGCCGGCCGTCCAGCCTGGTCCGGTAGCGCGCCGCGCGTTCCTCCGCGTCCAGTGGGATCCGCGCCGGGTCGGCGCCCAGGTCACGCAGGAACCGGGCCAGTACCTCGGCCGGGTCGGCCGACTGGGTGGCGCCCAGCAGACTGGCGTACAGCTGCCCGTCGGGGAACTCCTCGCGCAGCAGGTGCGCCGCGTGCACCGCCAGCGTGGTCTTGCCCTGCCCGCCCGGGCCCACGACCAGCACCACCCGCACCGCGCCCGGGCTGCCGTCGGCCACGGCCACCTCGGCGAGCAGCTCCCGGAGCTGGTCCACCTGGCCGGACCGGCCGGTGAAATCGGATATGTCAGCCGGCAACTGGGCCGGAGGCGGCGCGGGCGGCGCCGGCGGGGGCCCAGGTATGGCCAGGCTGACCACGGCCTGCTCGCCGTCGGCGTCCAGGATCTGCCGGTAAAGCTGCCGCAGCTCGGCACCGGGGTCGACGCCGAGCTCCTCGGAGATCGTCTTGCGGGCCTGGTCGTACACCTCCAGCGCCTCGGCCTGCCGGCCAGCGCCGCACAGCGCGCGCATCAGCAGCGCCCACAGCTTCTCCCGCAGCGGGTGGTCCGCCAGCAGCCGCCGCAGCCGCGGCACCACCTCGGCGTACCGCCCGCACGCCAGGCAGGCCTCGGCAAACAGCTCCTCCGCCCCGACCCGCGACTCCTCCAGCCGGTCCGCCTCGGCTGCCACCAGCGCCGTGGCCGCCACATCGGCCAGCGGCCGCCCGTGCCACAGCCCCAGCGCCTCGCCGAGCAGTTCCGCCGCCCGTTCCGGCGTATCGCCGCCCAGTGCCCGCCGGCCGCCGGTGACCAGCGCGGCGAACCGGTCCGCGTCCAGCTCCCCGGGCGCCAGCACGAGCTGGTAGCCCGGCGCCCTGGTGACCAGCACCTGGCCCTCGGCATCCCCGATCAGCTTGCGCAGATGGTAGATGTGGATGCTGACAAGGTTCGCGGCCTTGGCCGGTGGCCCGTCCGGCCACAGTTCCTCGATCAGCGTGTCGATGGACACCGGCTCGCCGCGGTGCACCAGCAGCGCCGCTAGCACCGCCCGGCGTTTGGCTGCCCCGATCTTGGCCCAGCCGTCGCCGGTCCACACCTCGACCGGTCCGAGCAGCCGGAACCGTATCGCCCCGGAATGCGCAATCACGCGTCAATCGTCGCGCAATCGTATGCTGCGATGCTCGATTTCGACCACGGTGTGAGAAATGAGCCGGATGAGGCCGGAATAGTTGCGGATCTCCGCGGGGGCGATCCGGAGCGAACCGTGACATGGCGGCCGGGCGGCCGCACGGTTACGGGACGGCTCTCGTCCAGCTTGGCGAACGTCCGGAGCCGCGATACGCGGATTCCCAGAGCCGGTGGCCGCTGCCCCCGCGCTTGCCGGGGCGGGGCAGCGGTCACCACCAGGCAGCCATTCGTTCGTCATCAGACCAACGGCCCGCAGGCCGGCCGCCGGCGGAAAGCCAGCCCTCCGCCGGCGGCCTTACCGTATCTGCCCGGGGAGCGACCCCCCGGAACCCCCCGGTGGCGCATGGCCCCGTTCCTTCGTCACGGGGCCTTGGCCGTATCTGCCCGGGGGAGCGACCCCCCGGAACCCCCCGATGGCCTACGGCCCGGTTCCTCCGTTACCGGGCCGGGGCCGTGTTTACCCGGGGGAGCGACCCCCGGAACCCCCCGGTGGCTCAAGGCCCCGTTCCTTCGTCACGGGGCCTTGGCCGTGTTTACCCGGGGGAACGCCCCCCGGGAACCTCCCGGTGGCCCGTGTTTACCCGGGGGGAGCGCCCCCCCGAACCCCGATGGCCTACGGCCCGGCTGGCCCGCGGAGCGCTCCTCTCGAACCCCGGATGGCCGAAGGCCCCGTGGCGCGCCACGGGGCCTTCGGCCGTGCTGGATCAGGAGTAGGCCAGGAAGCAGATCCCCGCGTGCCCGGCGGCGCCGCCGCACATGGCCGAGCCCTGGAGGTTGTCGCTGGCGATCCACAGGCCCGCGCCGGTGAGCAGCATGTCGTCCGCGCCCAGCCCGCGTGCCCGGGAGTACAGCCCGGCGGTCTTCCCTGCGTTCTCCAGCAGCGCCCCGCCCGAGGCCCCGGGGGTGAACCCGCCCATGCCCGGCGCGTTGACCGAGCCGGCACCCGGGTGGTTACAGCCGTTGGCGTTGTCCGCCCAGCGCTCGGAGCCGCCCACGTACACGGCGCTCGAGTCGGCCGCCACCGAGTACAGCGAGTCGCAGCCGGTGTAGTTGATCCAATCGGGGGTCAGGCCGCCGGCCTGGGTCGCCGGGAAGGCCGCGGCCACCGAGCACAGCCCGGTGAGCGGGAAGGTGTGGTTCCAGTTGTGCGGGTTCCTGCCCGTGTCCGCGATGTAGACCTCGGTACCGTCCGGCGACCAGGCCGCGGCCTGGATGTAGAACGGCCGGTTGTCGGCGCAGAACTGACTGAACTGCGCGGAGTTCCAGGCGCTCACCGTGCCCTGGCTGGCGCCCAGGTTCAGCATGAAGATCTGCTGGCGGGCCACGCCGCCCACCGAGGTGAAGTCACCTTCCACCAGGACGCTGTTGCCGCTCGGGCTCAGCTGCTGGTTGTAGACCTCGGTGTTGTTGGTCTTCGCGCCGGTGTACACGTAGTGCCCGGAGACGGCCAGGCCGAGGTAGCCGTCGTCCTTGCCGGTGGCCGGGTTCAGGCTGATGTAGAAGGGGTTGGCGCTGCTGCCGTTGATCCCCTTGAAGAAGCCGCCGGTCAGCAGGTGGCCCTTGGCCGCCAGGATCGTCTCGACCTGGCCGCTGGCGTTGGACTTGAAGGCAGGCACGACGGCGCCGGTGCTGGTGTCGATCTCGGCGATGTTCTTCACCGCGGTGCTGCCCACCGTGGTGAACTTCCCGCCGATGTACGCGTCGGCGCAGTTGCCGTTGTTGAACGCGATCGTGTTGACCTCACCGTTGACGTTCGGATTCCACGCCTTGATGGTGTAGGGGGTCGTGTCGCTGAAGCTGAAGATGTTGTTCCTGGTGAAGGTGGTGGCCCCCTGGCTGATCTCGGTGAAGGTCCCTACCGCGTACATGGTCCCGCCGCAGTCCACCAGCTTCCGGATCTGCTCGGTGGTTGCCGTGGTGACCAGCTGCGGTGTTCCCGCCTCCGGAGTCGCGGACACCGGGCCGGTGGCCGCCGCGGCCGGGACCATCCCGGCGGCTCCCACCGCGAGTACGGCCACCATGGCGCCAGCCCCGTGCCACGCTAGCCATCGCGGAACTCTTCGCATCATGCCCTCCCCGTAAGGTGCTCCCTGACATGCCTGGCCCCGGCCCGCGCGGGCCGGGGCGTGCGGCGTGGGTTCCGGGATCGCATGATTCCCCCGACGGCCGCAACACAAGGAGTATTAGCCGCGTTATGACGCGAAAGTGCACGTTATCGGAAAATTTTGTGCATGATCGCGTCATGAAATCCGCAAATATGTGCGCTCGGCTGCTAGCCGGTCGCGCTGGGCAGCGACCCGGTCAGGGGCGGCCCTCGAACAGGCTGGTCACCGACCCGTCGCTGAAGACCTCCTGGATGGCCCGGGCGAGGAGCGGCGCGATCGAGAGCACGGTGAGCTTGTCGAACCGCTTCTCCGGCGGGATGGGCAGGGTGCTGGTCACGATGACCTCGCCGATCCGTGAGTTCTTCAGCTCGTCGACCGCGGCGCCGGACAGCACCCCGTGCGTGGCGGCGACGATGACCTGGGCCGCTCCCTGGGCGAACAGGGCCTCGGCCGCCTTGGTGATGGTCGAGCCGGTGTCGATCATGTCATCCACGACGATGCAGGTCCGCCCGGCCACGTCGCCGACAACCTCGAGCACGGCGACCTGGTGGGCGACATCGGGATCACGGCGCTTGTGGATGATGGCCAGCGGGCTGCCGAGCCGGTCGGTCCACCGCTCACAGACCCGGACCCGCCCCGCGTCGGGGGCGACCACCGTGACCCGCGACACGTCCAGCCGGCCCTCGATGTAGGAGGCCAGGATCGGCAGCGCGAACAGGTGGTCCACGGGCCCGTCGAAGAAGCCCTGGATCTGCGCGGTGTGCAGGTCCACCGCCATCAGCCGGTCCGCGCCCGCGGCGGCGAACAGGTCGGCCATCAGCCGGGCCGAGATCGGCTCGCGGCCGTGGCTCTTCTTATCCTGCCTGGCATAGCCGAAGAACGGCGTCACCACGGTGATCCGCTTGGCGGACGCGCGCTTGAGCGCGTCGACCATGATGAGCTGCTCCATGATCCAGCGGTTGATCGGCGCGGTGTGGCTCTGCAGCACGAAGGCGTCGCAGCCGCGGACCGACTCGAGGAAGCGGACGAAGATCTCGCCGTTGGCGAAGTCCGACAGCCTGGTCGGGGTCGGCTCGATGCCGAGGCAGGCGCCGATCTCCTGGCCGAGCTCGGGATGCGCGCGGCCGGAGAACAGCATGAGCTTCTTCCTGGCCTTGACCGTGATGCCCGTCACGCCTGTGCTTCCTTTCTTGCCTTTCCCGCGGGCCTGCCCGCACCGCTCCGCGGCGGCCCCGGCTTCCCGGCCGGCAGCTCGGTACCCGGCGCCAGGTAGGTGAAGGGGTCCACCGCGACGCCCGGGCCGACCCTGGCGGACACGCCGACCACGTGGGTCAGCGCGGCGCCCTTGCCGACGGCGGTATCCGTGAGCACGCAGCCCGGGCCGACATAGGCGCCCGTCTCGACCACCGTCGAGCCGGTGAGCTGGGTGCCCGGGCCGATCTCGACATCGGGCTCGAGGATCACGCCCGTGTCGATGAGCGTGGTCAGCGGGTCGACGATCGTCACGCCCGCGCGCATCCAGCCGTCCAGGATCCGCGCGTTGAGGATCCGGCGGGCGCAGGCGAGCTGGACCCTATCGTTCACGCCGCGGACCTCATCACTGTCCGGGATCGTCACGGTGGCCACGCGGTGGCCTTCCGCGCGCAGGATGGCGACCACGTCGGTGAGGTATTCCTCGCCCTTGGCGTTGTCGGTCGGCAGCCGCTTCACCGAATCGGCCAGCAGGCCCGATTCGAATGCGTAAACGCCCGAGTTTATTTCCGTGACCGCCCGCTGCCCGGGGGTCGCGTCCGATTCCTCCACGATCCCGGCAAAGGCGCCCTGGCCGTCGCGCAATATCCGGCCGTAGCCGGCCGGGTCGGCCATCAGGGTCGTCAGGGCGGTGGCGGCGGCGCCCACGGCGGCATGCTCGGTGACCAGCGCGGCGAGCGTGCTACCGCGCAGTAGCGGGGTGTCACCGTAGGTCACCACCACGGTGCCCCGGCCCAGGCCCACCGTCTCGGTCACCATGCGGACGGCGTGCCCGGTGCCGCCCTGCCGGTCCTGGACCACCACCCGCACGTCCGGCGCGTGCCGGGCGAGATGGGCGGTGACCTGACGGCGGGCATGGCCCACCACGACGATCAGCTCAGCCGGGCCGAGCTCCCTGGCGGCGGCCAGCACGTGATCGAGCATGCTCGCACCGCAGATCGGGTGCAGCACCTTCGGGAGCTGGGATTTCATGCGCGTCCCTGCGCCCGCGGCAAGAATGACGACAGCGGCCGGACGGCTCACAGTCACGTGGCGGCGCTCCTCGATTGGCTGCTGCGTGACTGGCCCGCCCCTGCCCCGGTCTCGGTCATGACCGGTCACGAGGCGCGGACGAGACCGTTCACATGCCCGACTCTCGAAGGATACCGTCCGGCAACACGGTGCGTGGCCGCATGCCCCCAGCATGACCGGCGTCACATTACTGTCCGTAACGATGGCGGAGGGCTGCGCCGAGCCCGGCCGGCGATTAATTAAGTATTCCTACCAAGAAACTAGGTTGCTGGCGATTCACAATACTGCATGTGTCCAAAGCTTCTTAGTTCCGCCTATGTTGTTCCAGAGTTTACCAGTTTTCGTATATTTGAAGGGCCTCCCCGCTAAGGTTGTGCAAGCAGTCGACAGAACATGACCGGGTGTCGGGCCCTGCAGCGAAGTCACTCCGCCCCGGTCGCGTGTCCATATGGGGATCTCCGGCGGCCCAGGGTCGGAATGGGAGGGCACGTAAGTGCGAGAGCGATTGGCGGTAAGCCCGCACGCCCATGTGGCGATGCCGACCGCCGTGAGTGGCACAGCCGATGCAGGCGGCTGGGTCGGGCGGTACCTGCGTAACGCGATGGTCCTCGATGCCGCCGTGGCGCTCGCGGCCGGGCTCATCGCGCTGCGGGGCCGCTATGACAGTCACGGCCATGTCCCGGCGGCTTACATCGTGCTGACCGTCAGCCTGCCGGTTATCTGGCTGGGCACGCTGGCGCTGGCCGGTGCCTATGAGCCCCGGTTCATCGGCGCGGGCGCCGACGAGTTCCGCCGGGTCATCAACGCCGGCCTGGGGCTCACCTCCGCGATCGCCATCCTCTCCTATGCCACCAGAGCCGAGGTGTCGCGCAGCTACGTGCTGATCGCGATGCCCTGTGCCGTGGGCATCGACCTCGTCGCCCGCTACGCGCTGCGCAAGCGGCTGCACCGGCTGCGCGACTCGGGCGCCTGTATGCGCCGTGCGGTCGCGGTCGGGCATCCGCAGGCCGTGGCCGACCTGGTCAACGAGCTGCGCAGGGAGCCGTACCACGGGCTCACCGTCATCGCCGCGTGCCTGGCCGGTGCCGCGCTCCGGCCCGACGAGATCGCCGGTGTCCCGGTGCTCGGCGGCCTCGATGACGTCATCAGCGCGGTCCGTGGCTCGGACGCGGACACCGTGGCGGTGCTCGCCTGCCCCGAGCTCAAGCCGGTCCAGCTGCGGCAGCTCGCCTGGGAGCTGGAGAAGACCGACACCGACCTGTGCCTGGCGCCCGCGCTGCTCGATGTCGCGGGGCCGCGCACCAGCGTCCGTGCCGCCGCCGGGCTGCCGCTGCTGTACGTGGACCACCCGGATCTGTCCGGCCTCCGCCAGGTCATCAAGGGGCTGTTCGACAAGGTGGCGGCCGCTTCCGCGCTGCTCCTGCTCGCCCCGCTGATGCTGACGATCGCGCTGATGATCCGGCTGGAGGACGGCGGCCCGGCCCTGTTCAAGCAGGTGCGGGTGGGCAAGGACGGCCGGCCCTTCCGGCTGTACAAGTTCCGCACCATGGTGCCCGAGGCCGAGCAGCAGAAGGCGGCGCTGCAACTGCACAACGAGGCGGCAGGCGTCCTGTTCAAGATCCGGGACGACCCGCGGATCACCAAGATCGGGAGCAGGCTTCGCCGCTGGTCCCTCGACGAGCTGCCCCAGCTCATCAACGTGCTGCTCGGGCATATGTCGCTGGTGGGACCGCGCCCCGCGCTGCCGGAAGAGGCGGCCAAGTACGGCGACTACGTGCGGCGCAGGCTGGCCGTGCGGCCCGGGCTGACCGGCCTGTGGCAGATCCACGGCAGGTCCGACCTGTCCTGGGACGAAGCGGTCCGGCTCGACCTGCGTTACGTGGAGAACTGGTCGCTCGCGTTCGATCTGCTCATCCTCTGGAAGACCTGGCCAGCGGTCGCCCGCGGGCACGGCGCGTATTGAAGGGCTCCGCTACCGCACCCCGTGGATCGCCCCAGCCGCGGTCCTTGCGGCCGGGCCTGGGACAACACTGAGAATTTTGCTATATCGCATAGTTTGTCAGTGTGCCCGCTAGCCAGCGCCTAGAATGTTGCGCTGAGGATACATAGGAACACAAAACAGCCACAGCGCGGCATCTGGGGGGACTAGTGACCGCGCTGGTCGTGCGGAGCAAATGGAGGCATGATGCAGGGACTCGCGCGCTCATTGCTGCGCAACGCGCCTGTCGCCGCCTTGTGTGCACTGACGGTCAGTGCCGCGGGCCTGATGCCGGAAGTGGCAGCCGCGCAGAGCGGCCCGGTTTCCCCCAACCCCGCCACCGGCACCCCGGCGCTCGCACCCACAGGGACGACTGAGCAGGTCAGGCAGATAGTCGCGTGCAATGGAGTCATGTACGCGGTAGGCAGCTTCACCGAGATCAGCCAGGGCGGCCAGACCTTCGCCAGGAACAACATCTTCAGCTTCAGCCAGGCCGCGCCCTACAAGATCACGTCCTGGACCCCGGACGTCAACGGCACCGTCAACTCCATCCAGCTGACGAGTGACTGCAACCACGCTTTTATCGGCGGGAAGTTCACGAAAGTGGACGGCTCAAGCGCCAGCAATATCGCGTATATCAGGACCTATAACAACACAATGGTCCAGGACTGGGCGCACAGCGCCAACGGCCTAGTGGACACGATCCTGCGAACCGCGAACAACCACTTGCTCGTCGGCGGTCAATTCACCTCGATCAATGGATCGAGCAAGAGGTATTACGTGAGCCTGAATCTGTCGACCGGCAAGGATGACGGGTACCTCAACCTGAACATCTCCGGGCACTACGTGTTCCCGGGCTCGGGCGTCAGCAACACCGCGGTCTACAACCAGCAGCTCAGCCCGGACGGTGGTCACGTGCTCGCCGAGGGCACCTTCACCAAGGTCGAGGGCAACGCCCGGCAGCAGATCTTCATGCTCAACCTGGGCACCCACGGCAACGTGAGCACCTGGAACTCCACCGAGTTCAACGCGTTCTGCGCCGACAAGCACCCGTTCTACATCAAGTCGGCGGCCTGGTCGAAGGACATGTCGACGGTCTACGTCGCGGACACCGGGTTCGTCCCGCAAAACTGGGACCACACCTTCCCGCTCACCGGGCTGTGCGACGCGGTCGCGGCCTTCTCGGCCACCAGGACCGGCGGGCTGAAGCACGAGTGGATCAACTACACCGGCTGCGACTCGCTGTACTCGGTCGCCGCCGACTCCAGCGCCGTCTACGTCGGCGGCCACGAGCGCTGGGCGAACAACGCCAACGCCTGTAACGAGGCCGGCCCGGGCTCGATCCCGTCACGGGGGCTGGGCGGCTTCACGCTGAGCGGCAAGTTGCTCACCGCTTCCGGCGGCACCACCGGCCTCTACACCCGGGGCCGCGGCCTCGGCGCGGACCAGATCTACCGGACCTTCGCCGGGATCTGGATCGCCAGTGACAACCAGGGCGGCACCGATACCTGTGGCAACGTGAGCGGGCTCGCCGGTATCTGCCTCCTTCCGTACCCGTAACACAACGCACCATCGCAAGTAAGCACAATCAGGAGGGGAACGTATGCAGCAGCGCAACGGCGCTCAGCTATGGGGGAAGCAGGGCGCGCGTGGCGCGCTGGCCGCGGGCATTGCCGCGGCCGCATGCTGTCTCCCCGCAATGGCCTCGGCCGCCCCCGCCAGCCCGGCGCTGGCGGGGGCGGTGTCGCCCACGCCAATCAGCGACACGCCCACGCTGGTGAACACCGGCACCACCGAACAGATCCGGCAACTGGTGCAGTGCGGCGCGACGATGTACGCCGTGGGCACCTTCACCCAGATCAAGCACGGCAGCACGACCTACACCCGGAACAACGCCTTCAGCTTCAGCGCGACCACCCCGTTCGCGGTCACCTCGTGGGACCCCGACGTCAACGGCACCGTGGACACCATCGCGTTCAACGGGGCCGACTGCTCCACCGCCTATCTCGGCGGGCACTTCTCCGCGGTGGGCGGGGCCGCGGCCAAGAACATCGCCGCGGTCGACACCAACCTCGGGGCGCTGGTGGCCGGCTTCAAGGACAACGCCAGCGGCGAGGTGGACACCCTGGCGGTGGCGAACGGGCACCTGCTGGCCGGTGGCGCCTTCAAGGGCATCAACGGCAGCACCGCGGACCCGTACTTCGCCAGCCTGAGCCCCGCGACCGGCCGGGACGACGGGTTCGCGCACCTGAGCATCTCCGGGCACTACGTCTATCCCGGGGTGCACACCAACCCGACCAAGGTCTACAACCAGCAACTGTCCCACGGCGGCACGCTGGACCTGGTCGAAGGCGATTTCACCTCGGTGGGCGGCGTGCC